>FLSH01009926.1_pt1 | contig 13792 bp, 9 predicted proteins | sample 1550441 | NCBI WGS metagenome assembly FLSH01 (sample SAMEA4031756, study PRJEB14383) | metagenome | biome: human; feature: oral; material: saliva | place: Philippines | collected 2014 | reverse complement strand
GCAATTAATTGAGCAAAATAATAATCGCCTTGAGTAATCACACCTTGTTCTTGCAAGGATTTTAATAGGCTTAACATTAAAATAATTCCTCTAATTGTTGGATTAATTGCCAATCTGGTTTATCAAAAAAGATGCCCGATTGTGGCGAACCATTCATTCCTCGTAAAAATGCATAGACCACCCCACCAAAATCTCGGTTGTAATCGTAGTGAGGTAAACGTGTTTTTAAATAACGGTGCAATGCCACTACATACAACAAATATTGCCAATCATAGTGATGTTCTAACATGGCTTTTTTCAATGCTGTTTGATCGTAATCCTTTAATGCCTCACCCAAGAAATTCGATTTGTAATCAAGCAAATAATATTTACCTTGATGACAGAAAACTAAGTCCATTGTGCCTCGCATCATGCCTTGAATATCATCAAACTGTAACGGTTCTGATGGTAAATGATGTAAGATTGCTAACGCTCGGTTAAAACCAGCGACATCAAAATGGCTTGTGATATTGAGATAAAACGCCAACTCTTTTAAACATTGTTTTTCATTAATCTGAGCAAGGGTAAGATCATTATTTGGCAAAATTGGTGTGCTGAGTATTTGTTCAAACCACTGTTGGACTGCTGCAAATTGCTCTTCGGCAAGATTCAAATCCTGACATAATTTTTCAATGTTTTCTTTCTCTGCCAATTGAGCAAAAGGCACCTTTTCAAAATAACGATGTAACAAAGTACCGATTTGTGTTCCCCGAGGGAAATCTAGAACCATTTCATCGTTATCATGAGCAAGTGTGGTCAGATTTTCAGTGATATTTTCTATTAAAATCGACGCATCATAATCTTTCGCATCATCAAAAATGAGCGATTTTTTCACCGCACTTTCATTCAAATAAGCTTTGCGTTGATGGGTTTGTTCAATGCCACTAAAGCTCGTCACTCGCCAATCTTGTTCAATTTCACCTTGGAAAATTTCCGCACTTAAATTTTCTTGAGAAATATTTAAGGTAAGAGGTTCACTGGCTTTTAACACATCGGTTAATTCAATCGCTACATCATTGGGTAAAAGCTGCTTAAACTTTTCCAATAATGGTTGAGTATCCCAATTATTTGGCAAATCGAGTTTTCGACCAATTTCACCTTGCGTTAAAACATACAATAAAGCATTCCATTTTTTATCAAAGGCTTTCGGTAACACAAAGGCCATTTGGTATTTTGCTCGGGTTAATGCCACATAAAGCAAACGCAATTCTTCCGCAAAAACTTCTTGGGTCAAATCATCCAAGTGTTGATCTTGCATGTCCCACAAGGTTTTTTCTTTATCACTGTCGTAATATAAATTAAACAGTTTCTTCTGCTTGCCTGCTTTTGTTGGGTCTTTTGCTTCATTACCTAAAAATGGCAACCAAACCAAATCATATTCCAACCCTTTGGATTTATGGATAGTCACAATCTTCACTAATTGACGTTCGCTTTCTAAACGAATTTGTGCTTCTTGACGGCCATTATCTTGAATTTGCTTTTCAAACCAGCGCAATAATGCCGCTTCACTTTCATTTAATGCCGCTGCTTGCTGTAAAATTTCAGCCAAATGTAATAAATCCGTCAGTTTTCGTTCGCCATCAGGCCGAGATAAGAGTTTTTCTGTGATATTTTCAGCTAAAAGTAAATGGTGCAACATCGGCAATACGCCTTGGCGTTGCCAAATTTGTTGATACTCTGCGAATTTTTCAGCCCAACGTTGCCACTGGATTTCATCATGGTGAATTTGGTGAATTTCAGCTGCATTTAAGCCGAAAAGTGCGGTTGCAATCGCATTTAAAATTGGACGCTCAGTCACACTCAAACAGGCTTGCAAAATCAAGGCCAGTTCTTTTGCTGTGTTACTCTCAAAGACATTTCCTCTATCCGAAAGATAAACCGACGCAATACCCAGTGCTTGCAATTCTTTTTTCACTAGATCCGCTTCGGTATAACCACGCACCAAAACGGCAATATTTTCTGCTCGCAATGTTTGATTTTCCGCTTTGCTTTCATTCGGAAAAACAATCGGATTTTCAGCCGCACTTTTTAACCATTGCTGAATCGATATCGCGCAAGCTTTCGCATAATCTTGCTGGGTGGATTTGTCTTTATCATTAATGTAAAAACGGAAGGCTGGCTCAGGCTGATTATTTAGCTGAAAAACAAGATTTTTCTTGGCTGCGCCGACGTTTAAAAATTTGATGTTTTCATAAATAAAAGGCGCATTTTTAAAATCAAATAATCGATTTACCCCTTCCACTAAAGGTTGGGATGAACGGTAGTTTGTGCCTAAATTAAAACGCTCATTCGCTTCGTCTGCTGCTTTTAAATAAGTGAAAATATCGGCACCACGGAAACGATAAATCGCCTGTTTAGGGTCGCCAATCATCATAAAGCCAACATTACCTGACGCAGTTTCATTGTGATAAATTTTTGAGAAAATTTGATACTGCAACGCATCCGTATCTTGGAACTCGTCAATCATGGCAAAAGGATATTGAAAACGAATTAATTCCGCTAACTGTTCTCCGCCCTCACCATGTAATGCTTCTTTCAATAAGCGTAATAAATCATCAAAGGATTTTTCAGGATGATTCGCTTTGTATTCAAGAAGTTTCTTTTGAATACCTTGACGATAGTGGTAAAGAATGATTTTTTTAAATAAATCACTTGGTCGAATTTCTTCAATTAAAGCTTCAATCTCTTCAAAGGCAGGATGTGTTATTCTCACCCCTTTTTTCTTAAAATCTGCTTTGACGGCGTTATCTAAAGCCGATTGCGTAAATTTTTTTACTAATGTTTCATTTAAGGTGAGATCTGCTCTATTTTTTGCCCATGAGGTGACTTCATCCACAAAAGATAAAATTGTTTTACTTGAATATGTTTTACCATTTAAACAAGATTTCTCTTTTTTGACGACTTCTTCATCAAAAAGATCGTGAATTTCAACCGCACTTTCTAACCAAGCATCTTTAATCTTTTCAATAACTTCTGCATTTTCAGCGATATCTTTTTGCAAAAATTCTTTTAATGTCAGTTCTAATAATTCTGGTTTATCAAGTTGTACAGAAAAATCATTTCCAATATTTGAGCCTAAATCATTCAATACCTCTTCTGGCGATTTTAATTCTTTTGAGATAAATGCAGCCAAATGGAAAGGTAAATCATAAAAATGCTCCCGCCAAAATTCATTTGCAAATTGTTTGAGTAAATCAGACTGATCTTTGAGAAGTTTTAAATTGAAATGCACGCCTGAATTGAAAGCATGTTGCATCAGCATTCGGCGACAAAAACCGTGAATGGTATAAATGGAGGCTAAATCTAAATTTTGTTCGGCTAGCTTTAAGCGACGAAGTGCGGTCGGAATATCCTTTAAATAGGGCAACAATTCCGCTAAAAATTGATGTTCCCCAGTAAAAATCGCCTTATCTTTTGTCTCATAATATTCAGAGAAAACCGAAATTGCCGCTGTTAAACGTTCCCGAATTTTACGTTTTAAATCTTCCGTCGCCATTTCAGTAAAGGTTACCACCAAAATTTCGTCCACATTTAGCGGTCGAGAAAAACAATTCTCACCTGCTTGTAAAAGTAAACGAAGATAGATCGAGCCGATAGTATAGGTTTTCCCAGTACCTGCAGAGGCTTCAATTAAATTGACTTGATTTAAAGGTAACGAAATGGCATTAAGTGCGGTTGATTTTTGGCTCATTTTTTTATTTTTTTGGAAACATTAGTGTGTTCTTATTGTAGAGGAATTTCCATAGAAATTCATTTAGTTATTATTTATTTCCTGTATAATTTTGAACATTTATAACTTAATAATTACACAAAATATTCTGAGGATTTTATGGCTGCTGCAATTCAACAACGACAACGTGATGAGCTTCATCGCCGCATTTGGCAAATTGCTAATGATGTACGAGGTGCTGTTGACGGTTGGGATTTTAAACAATACGTTTTAGGGGCTCTTTTCTATCGTTTCATTAGCGAAAACTTTGCCAACTACATTGAAGGTGGAGATGATAGCGTTGATTATTCTGCTTTTAATGATGACGACCCTATTATTGCAGCGATCAAAGAAGACACCATTAAAGCAAAAGGCTATTTTATTTACCCAAGCCAGCTATTTAAAAATGTCGTGGCGACAGCCAATACTAATCCGAATTTAAATACAGACCTAAAAAGCATTTTTACAGCTATCGAAAACTCCGCTACTGGCTACCCTTCCGAACAGGATATCAAAGGCTTATTTGCCGATTTTGATACTACTAGCAGCCGCTTGGGTAATACCGTTGCCGATAAAAATAGCCGTCTAGCCGATGTATTAAAAGGCGTTGCTGAGTTAGATTTTGGTGACTTTGAAGATAATCATATTGATTTATTCGGTGATGCTTACGAATTTTTAATTTCCAACTATGCTGCTAATGCCGGTAAATCGGGTGGTGAGTTCTTTACGCCACAATGCGTTTCCAAGCTGATTGCTCGACTGGCTTTATATGGACAAGATAAGGTCAATAAAATTTACGACCCAGCGGCGGGTTCTGGTTCTTTATTATTGCAAGCCAAAAAACAATTTGATGAACACATCATTGAAGAGGGATTCTTCGGGCAGGAAATTAATCACACCACTTACAACCTTGCTCGTATGAATATGTTTTTACATAACATCAACTACGACAAGTTTGATATCGCCCTTGGCAACACTTTAATGAACCCGCAATTTGGTGATGATAAACCCTTTGATGCCATTGTTTCTAACCCGCCTTACTCCGTGAAATGGATTGGCTCTGACGATCCAACGCTAATTAACGATGAACGCTTTGCCCCAGCCGGCGTACTTGCACCAAAATCCAAAGCAGACTTTGCCTTTATTTTGCATGCGTTAAGTTATCTTTCAGCAAAAGGCCGCGCAGCGATTGTGTCCTTCCCCGGCATTTTTTATCGCGGTGGTGCGGAGCAAAAAATTCGTCAATATTTGGTGGATAATAACTATGTGGAAACGGTAATTGCGCTTGCGCCTAACCTCTTTTTTGGCACCAGTATTGCGGTGAATATTTTGGTACTTTCCAAACATAAACCCGATACCCAAACGCAATTTATCGATGCCAGCGGTTTATTTAAATCCGCCACCAATAACAACATTTTGGAAGAAGAACATATTGAGCAAATTCTCAAACTGTTTGCCGATAAAGAAGATGTGCCGCATTTGGCCAAATCCGTGTCCTTTAAAGAAATCGTTAATAATGACTACAACCTTGCGGTGAGTTCTTATGTCGAACAAAAAGACACCCGAGAAGTCATTGATATCGATAAACTCAACGCAGAAATTAAGCAAACTGTTGCCAATATCGACCGCTTGCGCGCAGAAATTGACAAAATTGTAGCGGAGATTGAGGGGTAAAACACCATGAAAAACAACCGCACTTTTTTAGAAAAATTATTAGATGGGGCTGAGGTTGAGTGGAAGCCTTTAAAAGACATTCTAATCAGAAGTAAAGGCACAAAAATTACAGCCGCTGAAATGAAAGTATTGCATAAAGACAATGCACCACTAAAAATTTTTGCTGGCGGGAAAACATTTGCATTAGTGAATTTTGAAGATATCCCAGAACAAGACATCAATAAAAACCCTTCAATTATTGTAAAGTCTCGAGGGATTATTGAATTTGAATATTACGATAAGCCTTTTTCTCATAAAAACGAAATGTGGTCTTATTATTCAAATGATAAAAATATTAATATTAAATACATTTATTATTTTTTGAAAAATCAGGAGCCTTATTTCCAAAATTTAGGTTCAAAGATGCAAATGCCTCAGATTGCAACACCTGATACAGATAAATATTTAATCCCCATCCCCCCACTCTCCGTCCAAACCGAAATCGTTCGAATTTTGGACGCATTGACAGCGCTTACCAGCGAGCTTACTAGCGAACTTACACTACGTCGGAAGCAGTATGAATACTATCGGGAGAAATTGTTATCTTTTGATAGCCTAGAGCAATTAAATATGGGGGGGGCGAAGAAGAAACTTATTGATGTTGCAATTATTGGAACTGGGAGCAGAAATACAAATGAAGCAATTGAAAATGGAATATATCCATTCTTTGTACGCTCTCAAGAACCTAAAAAAATTAATGAATATGAATTTGATGAAACAGCAATTATTACAGCAGGAGATGGTGTTGGTGTAGGGAAAGTCTTCCATTATATTTCAGGAAAGTATGCTCTTCATCAAAGAGCATATCGAATTGTTGTAACAGATAAAAATTTATTACCTAAATTTTTATTCCATTATATTAGGAATAACTTTGCTCATTATTTGAAAATGACATCGGTCAATTCATCAGTAACATCATTAAGGAAACCAATGTTTGAAAAATATCCTATATTTGTTCCTACACTCGAAGAACAACAACGCATCGTTTCAATCCTCGATAAATTTGAAGCTCTCACCAACTCTATCACCGAAGGCTTACCTTTAGCGATTGAACAAAGCCAAAAGCGGTATGAGTATTACAGAGAATTATTATTGAGTTTTTAATCCTAAACTGGATTTTATATTATATAACAGCCTAATAATATAAAAAATGACGGATACAAACCGCTCTTATAACCAAGGAACCCCCTATGACCCAATACAAAACCATCGCCGAATCCAATCATTTTATCGTTTTAGATCAATACCAAAAGTTTGTGGAAGAACCCAATGCTGGTTATCAAACGGAAGGGAGCCTTGAGCGTGAATTTATCCGTGATTTACAGGCTCAAGGCTATGAGTATTTACAAGGTCTCAATAATCATGATGCCTTGGTTAAAAATTTACGGGCACAATTACAGCGCTTGAATAGCGTGGTTTTCTCCGATGCGGAATGGCGACGTTTTTTAGAGGAATATTTGGATAAACCGAGCGATAGTCTGATTGAGAAAACCCGTAAAATTCATGATGACTATATTTATGATTTTGTGTTTGATAATGGACGCATTCAGAATATTTATCTGCTAGATAAGAAAAATCTTGCCAATAATGCCCTGCAAGTCATCAATCAATTCGAGCAAACCGGCAGCTATGATAATCGTTATGATGTGACAATTTTGGTCAATGGCTTACCGCTTGTGCATATCGAACTGAAAAAACGAGGCGTGGCGATTCGTGAAGCCTTTAACCAAATTCACCGCTACAGCAAAGAAAGTTTCAATAAAGAAAATTCTCTCTTTAAATACATTCAGATTTTTGTCATTTCTAATGGCACGGATACCCGCTATTTTGCCAATACCACCAAACGCGATAAAAATAGCTACGACTTCACAATGAATTGGGCAACGGCAAAAAATATTCTGATTAAAGATTTAAAGGATTTTACGGCAACATTCCTACAAAAACATACCCTACTCAATGTGTTGGTGAATTACTGCGTGTTTGATGTATCCGACACCCTATTGATTATGCGTCCGTATCAAATTGCCGCCACCGAGCGTATTTTATGGAAAATTAAAAGTTCATATCAGGGGAAAAATTGGAGCAATAAAGATAGTGGCGGCTACATTTGGCACACTACAGGCTCAGGCAAAACGCTCACCAGCTTTAAAGCTGCACGCCTTGCAACGGAATTAGACTTTATTGAAAAAGTATTCTTCGTAGTAGATAGAAAGGATTTGGACTATCAAACTATGAAAGAATACCAACGCTTTTCACCGGATAGCGTGAATGGTTCGGAAAGTACGGCAGGGCTAAAACGCAATATCGACAAAGACGACAATAAGATCATTGTTACCACTATTCAAAAACTCAACAACCTGATGAAATCGGAAGATAAATTACCGATTTACGATAAACAGGTCGTTTTTATCTTTGATGAATGCCATCGTTCTCAATTTGGTGAAGCGCAAAAAAATCTAACAAGAAAATTTAAAAAATACTATCAATTTGGTTTTACCGGTACACCGATTTTTCCAACTAACGCATTAGGTGCCGAAACTACTGCGAGCGTTTTTGGCGTTGAACTCCACTCTTACATTATCACAGATGCGATTCGTGATGAAAAAGTGCTGAAATTTAAAGTGGATTACAATGATGTACGGCCACAATTTAAGAACATTGAAACTGAAAAGAATCTTGAAGAGCTAACAAAACTCGAGAAAAAACAAGCTTTTTTACAACCTAAACGTATTGAGCAAATTGCCCAATATGTTCTAGATAATTTCAAACAAAAGACCCATCGCTTTAATGCGGGTAACAATGGCTTTAATGCCATGTTTGCAGTAAGTAGTGTGGATGCGGCCAAAGCTTATTATCAAACTTTTAAACAGTTACAAAGTGCGGTCAAAAATCCACTTAAAATTGCAACAATCTTTTCGTTTGCCGCGAATGAAGAGCAAGATGCGATTGGCGATATTGTTGATGAAAGTTTTGAAGTGGAGACGATGAACTCCTCGGCTAAGGAATTTTTAAAATCTGCCATTGATGATTACAACGGCTATTTTGCCACCAATTATGATGTGGATGCAAAATCGTTCCAAAACTACTATCGCGATCTCGCTAAACGCGTCAAAAACAAAGAAGTAGATTTACTGATTGTCGTTGGAATGTTTTTAACCGGTTTTGATGCCCCAACCTTAAACACGTTATTTGTAGATAAAAACTTACGTTACCATGGTTTGATTCAAGCTTACTCTCGTACAAACCGCATTTACAACAGCACCAAAAGTTTTGGCAATATCGTCACTTTCCGTGATTTAGAACAAGATACCATTGATGCGATTACCCTTTTCGGTAAATCCAATACGCGCAATATCGTATTAGAAAAAAGTTACCAAGAATATATGGAAGGCTTTACCGATGCAGGTGTCGCCCGTCGCGGGTATTTAGAGGTTATTGCTGAATTGCAAAAACGCTTCCCTGATCCAGATGAAATTCAAACTGAAAAAGACAAGAAAGACTTTGTAAAATTATTTGGTGAATATTTGCGGGTTGAAAACATTCTGCAAAACTATGATGAGTTCGCTGCTTTACAAGCATTTCAATCTCTCGATACCAGCGATGTAAAAGCCGTTGAAGCCTTTAAAGAAAAATATTATTTAACGGATGAAGCTTTTACTGAAATGCAACCTATTGATATGCCAAGCGAACGTAGCATTCAGAATTACCGTTCAACTTACAACGATATTCGGGATTGGCTCCGTCGTCAAAAAGATGGCGAGGAAAAAGCAAAATCGACCATTGATTGGGACGATGTGGTATTTGAAGTGGATTTATTAAAATCCCAAGAAATCAATCTGGATTACATCTTAGAATTGATTTTTGAACACAACAAGAAAATGAAAAATAAAGCTGAGCTGATTGATGAAATTCGAACCACAATCCGAGCGAGTCTAGGTAATCGAGCCAAAGAAAGTTTGATCGTAGATTTTATCAATCAAACTGACTTAGATAGCATTGTCGATAAAGCCGGTATTATTGAATCCTTCTTCCAATTTGCTCAAAAAGAGCAACAGAAAGAAGCTGACGAATTAATTAGCAGTGAAGGCCTGAATATTGATGCCGCGAAACGTTATATTAACGTGTCCTTAAAACGCGGATATGCTAGCGAACAAGGTACGGATTTAAATGATGCCCTACCGAAAATGAGTCCGCTTAATCCGCAATATCTCACGAAAAAACAAAGTATTTTCCAAAAGATTGTTGCCTTTGTTGAGAAATTTGTTGGGATTGGTGGCGAGGTTTAAAAACTTAAACCGGCTATATAGAATTAAAAAGGTGCAATCTATTGATTACACCTTTTTATTTTGTCAGTTTTATCAGAAATTAGAACGTTAAAACTTTATCCGCCCATAATGTCCATTCTGAGACATCATCTAAAGTACCAAGGGTCACGCCGTCAATTAATTTAGCATCTAATAAACCACGTGCTTTTACGCAGCTGGTGCATAATTTAATTTCAGCACCTTGTGCCGCTAAAATATCGATAAGTTGTTGGATATTGAAACCTTCATTTGGGTTTTGCCCCGCAATACCGCATAAAATCGCATCAGAAAAGCAGAATAATTTAATATTCACATCCTTGCTGTGCTCTTCTTTCATATTGATGGCGAAACGAACAGCGTTGAAGGTTTTTTCTCCGCTATATGTGGAATCATTGACGATAAAAAGAATATTTTGCATGACGCACTCCTTGTTGCAATGCTATAAAACGAAGGCGTAATAAATTATGCCTTTATGAAATCAGCCAACCCAAACGAACTTGGCTACAAATAATAAAGACACCACCCACACAGGGGCATTGACCTCGCGTATTCTACCTGTACAGGCCTTCATGACGCAATAACTAATAAAGCCAAATGCGATACCTTCAGTAATTGAATAAGTAAATGGCATCATCGCAGCGGTGATAAAGGCAGGCGTTGCTTCAGTTAAATCATCCCAGTGTACACGGATAAGACTAGATGCCATTAAAATCCCTACATAGACTAATGCTCCCGCCGTTGCATAAGCAGGCACCACACTCGCTAACGGTGAAAAGAAAATGGTGAGTAAGAATAAAATTCCAACTGTTACTGCCGTTAAACCTGTTCTACCGCCAACAGAAACCCCAGCACCACTTTCAATATAGGTACTGATAGCGGATGTTCCGATATAAGAACCTACTACCGCACTCACGCTATCCACATAAAGAGCTTGTTTCATTTTCGGGAAACGACCTTTTTCATCGCTGAAACCAGCTTTATCGGTCACGCCTAATAAGGTGCCTGATGAGTCAAATAAGTTCACGAGTAAGAAGGAGAAAATGATGCCGAGCAAAGCCGTGTCTAAAGCACCGGCGATATCCACTTTACCCACAACCGCACCTAAACTTGGTGGCATAGAAACAATGCCGTGGAAAGTGACTTGATCATCAACTAAAAGTGCTAATCCAGTCACTACCGCGATAGAAATTAAGACTCCAGAGAAAATATTACGCGCAGCTAAAACTACGATAATGAAGAAACCTAATACGCCAAGCAGAATTTTCGGATCATGTAAATTGCCTAATGCCACTAAAGTTGCAGGATTCGCTACAACCAACCCCATATTTTTAAAACCAATTAAGGCAATAAAAAAACCGATACCCGCACCAATTCCCACACGCAGTGAAAGCGGAATTGATGCCATTAACCAATAACGAATTTGGAATAGGGTGAGAACAAATAAACCAATCGAGCCCCAGAAAATGGTGCCCATGCCCACTTCCCAAGAATAACCGAGCTTGCCGACTACTACATAAGCAAAGAACGCATTGAGTCCCATCGCTGGCGCAAGGGCGATAGGTAAATTACTGAATAATCCCATCGCAATGGTGCCCAGTGCAGCAATTAAACAAGTGGTCACGAAAACAACTTGTTTATCCATTCCCGCATCACCCAATACGGATGGGTTCACAAACACGATATACACCATGGTAAAGAAGGTGGTGATACCAGCAATAATTTCGGTTTTGGTGGTGCTGCCCTTTTCTTTAATGGAAAAAAGGCGTTCAAGTAAAGATTGTTGCATTGTTTTCCCCTTAACTTAAATTAATAACCTTGGTGATAAATCGATTCAAGTAATTTCACACCTAACAAGGCAATATTGAAACGTTGCTCATCAGCAACCGTCCAAAATTCAATGCCATTTTCAACCGCACTTTGTTGGCTGATATGCAATTTTACGCTGTCTTGACCATTTTCATTTTCACCGTTAATCACGGGGGTAACAAGGCTATCGTGTAATTCAATCAATTCGCCTTGTTGTGGTTGGAAATCAAATTCATAATCTGAAAGTGCGGTCACTTTTTGTGCCATTCCATAGAATACAGGCACTTGAATTTGATGGAAAATGACATTGTCTAATTGCGGGAAGATTTTTTGTAATTGCAGATTTAAATTTGCCGCTTGCTGTGGAAACACATCAAAGGCAAAACGGGCTTCACCTTCTTCTAATGGCATACCATTCAGTAAACGAGCGGTTTGACCCGCAAGTTTATTTACGGTTTCCCCATCTGTATAAGAAGCGGGCAAAAGTGACGTTGCAAAAACTTGAGTTAAATTTGTTTGTTGAATAATTGGTAGTAGAGATAAAGCTAATTGACTCACTTGCGGATCGGGCAAACTCACAATGTTACGTTGTCTTAATTCAGTCAGATTTTCTTCATTGATTGTAGGAACTACGACGGGTACATCAGACAATGCAGAGCAAATTCCTTTTAAATCAATCACCACACAGCCACTTTCTGCGGCTTGAGCTAATAAAGGCGCTTGGTCAATTTGGCCTGCGAAGAAAAGATAATTAACGCTATCCCACTCAATCTCATCAGTGGCTAATTGAGCAACGGCTTTATTGCGAAAACGTACCGCTTGCTCTTCTTCAAAAGGATAAATTTCTACGATGGAAACCTTGCCAACATCTAGCTCACTTTGTTCAAGGGCTTCGGCAATTTTTTCACATAGATCAAATTCTGCTGCAATAGCAATATTTAGGCTTGCGTCCATTTTTCTCTCCGCTGTAAAATGTTCTGAACCGATTCATTCTACAGAAAAAAGACTAATAAATACATAAGGAAATCAGATGACACCGGCAATTGATTTACTAAAGAAAAATAAAATTCCTTTTACTCTCCATACTTATGATCATGACCCTAACAATACGCATTTTGGCGATGAAGCCGCTGAAAAACTTGGGCTTGATCCGCACCAATCCTTTAAAACACTTTTAGTCGCTGAAAATGGTGATCAGAAAAAATTAGCGTGTTTTGTACTTTCCACGGCAAATATGTTGAGTTTAAAGAAAGCGGCAAAAGCCATTGGTGTGAAAAAAGTTGAAATGGCCGATAAAGATGCGGCACAAAAAAGTACAGGGTATTTAGTCGGTGGCATTAGCCCATTAGGTCAAAAGAAACGTGTAAAAACAGTGATAAATTCAACCGCACTTGAGTTTGATACGATTTTTGTCTCAGGAGGGAAACGCGGATTAAGCGTTGAATTAGCACCTCAAGATTTGGCTAAATTACTGAACGCCGAATTTGTCGATATCATTGACGAAGAATAGAAAAAAGAAAAGCCCGAGTGAATCGGGCTATTATTTTTATATGATGTTGTGTTTATTTGAATTAATTAGAAGCTTGATGTATCTTGGAATAAGCCAACTTTTAAATCGGTTGCCGTGTAGATAACACGACCATCTACTTCCACTTCACCATCAGCCATTCCCATTACTAATTTGCGATTAATTACGCGTTTCATATTGATACGGTAAACCACTTTTTTCGCAGTTGGTAAGATTTGTCCAGTAAATTTCACTTCACCTACGCCTAATGCACGGCCTTTACCCTTACCGCCAATCCAGCCAAGGAAGAAACCCACTAATTGCCACATCGCATCTAAACCTAAGCAGCCTGGCATGACTGGGTCACCGATAAAATGGCAACCGAAAAACGGTAAATCTGGATGAATATCTAATTCCGCTTCAATATACCCTTTACCAAACGCACCGCCGTCTTCGGTCATTTTTACAATGCGATCCATCATCAACATGGTTGGTGCTGGAAGTTGCGGGCCTTCTTTACCAAATAATTCACCACGACCAGAAGCTAATAAATCTTCATAAGTGTAGCTGCTTTTGATGTTGGGTGTACAGGTGTTTTCCATTCTTTATTTCCTTGTATATATAGTTTTGCTTGGTTACAAACAATAAGTGCAGATTCTATGGGGATTTATAAGAAATGTAAACAGCGAACACTTGTTAGCTCAACTTGTCGGA
>FLSH01460206.1_pt1 | contig 13797 bp, 8 predicted proteins | sample 1550441 | NCBI WGS metagenome assembly FLSH01 (sample SAMEA4031756, study PRJEB14383) | metagenome | biome: human; feature: oral; material: saliva | place: Philippines | collected 2014 | reverse complement strand
TAGTACTCGTCAGTGACATGCTTGTTGTTTGGATTCCATGTATCGAGAAGATCGCTCATTGGCCTAATGCCATCGTATCCGCCAAGAATTGGACCAAGGTCAACCTTGATGGAAGTGATGGAGGTATTGATATCAAGGCCAAGGGCAGTGTTGGTGATAAGTGCGGAGACACCGGAGGTACGCAGAATGCTTGGATCAGCAGTTCCGCTCGTGCCGTCCGATGCGGTCCAGTGGATTGGACCATAGGTCATACCAGCCTTGTAAGGGATGGTGACGCCGCGGATGATAGCGGTCTGGTTCTGGTCGATGGTCATCTCGAGCGTCTTTGGAGCGGTGTCTGTGGAGAGCTCGTTCTTGATGAGGTAGGTGCCAAGACGAACGTTGTAGGTATCGTTTTTCTTGTATGCCCAGTTAGGAGCTGTGTCGACAAGAGCGTGTGTGGTAAGACGCTCTGGGTTAAGACCGTCAATTACGGTAACCGTAAGCGTAGAAGAAGCGTTTCCGGAGGAACGGTTGACGTTTGGAGTGTCATTCCAAACGGACATAGTGAGGTTCTTAATGGTGACGTTAAAGGTTGAGTTGTTAGGTCTGGTGCTTGATGCAGGAACCTTAATCTGTGGCTTAAAGGTTGGGGTACCTGCGTAAGAGCCTGGCTCGTTCCACTCAACTGTTGCGGTCTTGTTAGTGCCATCATCGGTGGTAGAAACAATGGTACCTGCGGTGTTGTAGAGGCTGGTCTCGTTGACACCAACAAGCTCCATATCGCTTGGGTAGACAACCTGAACCGTAGTCTTGCTGTTTGCCTCGGTGAGTACCTTAGAGCCTGTGGTAGAAACCTGCAGGGTAGAGGTGGTGCCACCTTTAGAGAGAACCTCAGTAGACTGATCAGCCCAGAAACCATAGGTCATGGCGTCAGCTGCAGTAACAGATGAGGTGTGTGGATCAACGTTTTGTGTTGCAGCGGTGCTCAAGCTAACACGAATTGCGTTTGCAATAACCTGGCTTGCGCTCTGGTTCTCAACAGCGTCATCAAGCTTGAACTGAATTTCTCCTCTGGAAGAGACCTGGGTAAGGCCGTTATTGGTCATGTAGACCAGATCTCCACTGCGGTTCTTCTCGGAACTTGCGCCAGGATAGCCGTAAGGAAGGGTTCCCGTTCCCGTAGGTGTGGTAACCAGGTTAGAGAAACTGGTGTTTGAGATGCCACCAACGGTAAACGTTGCACCTGGAAGGCCTGTGACATAGAGTCCGTCTCCAAACCTCACGTTGAGGTACGTTGGGGAGAACTGCAACGATGCAGGGATTGTGTAGCCAACATTCAAGGCGTAGGTGACTCCCGCCTTAAGGGCAGGAGTTTGACCTGCAAGAAGGTCAGCAACTTGGGCGTGAGTCGACGCATCTTCAATGCTCAGAGCATTGATTTGAAGACCTGTGGTGTCTTCTGCGTAAGCCACGCTAAGGTTGGGCAGCAATGCTGCGACGAATGCAACGGCAGCTAAAAGCAATCCCGCTACAATCCTTGCCTTACGTTTCATAGCACATCCTAACTAGAGCGATACAGAACCAATCACTTTCTTTCTTATTTATTCTTACGACGCTTAGTAATGCCAAGTGAAGTCATTACAGCGGTCATACCAGCGAGAAGTGCAGCAAGAGGTGCTGCAGCAGAAGCATCTCCGGTGTATGGAGTCTTCTGCTTCTTTTTCTTAGATGGCTTAGCTGGAGTGGAAGGAGTCTCAGGAGTCTCATTCTCTGCAACGGTAATAGTGAGCTGGATTGTGTCGTTATCAGTTGCAACGGCGTCCTTACCATCTGGCCACTGGACACCATTCCAGGTAAACGAGAAGACCTTGCGGTTGCCAGTAGCAGAGTCAGCGATAGCGCTAAAGGAGCCGGTAACGGTTCCAACGGCGGTGAGCTGAGTGCCTGCAGCAACATTGGAGTCAATGGTGACGCCAGGAATGGTGAGCTTCATCCAGCCATCGTTTGCACTTGCCTCATCAACAATGCGCTCGAGGTCAGAGTACGTTCTAATGGAGGAAGGGTCGCTAAGCTCAAAGGTGACGGTAACCGTACGACCGTTGACCTGAACATCGCTGACTTTAAAGCCGCTGCCAAAGTTGGAAGCCTGGATGGTGTTGGCATCAAGGTTGCTTGGAAGTGTCATTCCCTCAGGAACAGTCAGAGTTGCTGTGAACTTGAACTTCAGGTTGCTCAGCGTAATGGTGTCATGGTTGGTATTAGGGTAGGCACGCTCAATATTGTTCATCTGCTCCTGGATAGAGGAAGCAAGAATTGAACCAGTGAGGTTAAAGGTAGAGCCTGCCTTCATAGTGATGACCTGGTCATGCTCGGTATTCTCGTCAGCAAGCATATCTGCAGGAAGGTTCATCTCAATTGGGTTGTTCACAATCAGAGTCTGCTGAATGTCGGTACCACGAGGGTCTCTGTTCGCAGCAATCTGAACGCCGTTCCAAGAAAGTTCGAACTTCTTGGTGACGTTGGTGACGGTGTTCTTTGCAAAAGACTCAAAGGAGCCAGTAAGAGTACCTGTAGCAGTGAGCTCCTGACCATTGGTTACCTGAGTTGGGTCAAGTGTGAGACCATCAACAGTTACGGTAAGAGGCCTTGCAATTTCTGCGGTAGCTGCATCGTCTTTGCCAACTGTCTCGACAGCGTCTTTGAGCTGCTTGTAGTTGGTGTACGTGCCCTTGAGCTTCAGGGTAACGGTAACTTCCTGACCGTTCACGGAAACGTTTGTAACCTCAAAGAGATCACCAAGGCCGGAGGTAGTTACTGTTGGATTAGCCGGGACAACAACGCCAGCAGGAAGCGTGAGCTTTGCAGTAAAGGTAGAAGTTGTGCCAGAAAGCGTAATCTTGGTTAGGTCGTTGAGGCCGCCAGCAATGCCGTTCTCAAAAGCGCTCATCTGATTAATGACGGAAGTAGCGTCAATAGCGCCTGTAAGACTGAAGCTCTTATCGTTAGAAACTTCCTTGATCTGAGTGGTGTTGCTCTGAGAGTCACTCCACATATCAGCAGGAAGATCGCCCGTAAGCTCTACTCTCTGGATGGAAGGATCTTCTTTCCACTTGAGGTAGTAAGTGACATCGTTAGTAAGCGTTGCACCACCGTTAATGGTTGCAGGGGAGTTGCCTGCAGCGTCGGTGAACCAATAGTGGTAGTTCTGACCAATAACAATGCCCCAGAATGTTACAGGGGTTTCTGCGTTGTCCAGAATGTGGTTCTCAAAAGTTGCAATATTTGTGTAGGCAGTATTGGTGTTAGAGCTGGTTGGACTTGCAATTCCATCAGTAGACGTGGTCAGAGTATTGCCGCTGAGATTCTGCAGTAGAGCATTAATGGTGGTCTGCTCAGCAACAGTTGGGTGAGTCTTGATAGTTGCAACTTCTCCGCCGTTTGCATCGGTAGTGATGTCAAAGACGTTTGGATTCTGCTTAAAGACGCTGTTCGCAGAGAAGGTTCCACCATTTGCCGAGAAGGACACAGTAAGGTGCTGCTCCTCCCAGTCTGCGTACAAATCAACGGTATCGGTACCTGCAGGAACAGCCAGGTTGGAATTAGCTGCAACCTCGTCACCAGCGCCGTTTGCCTGGGTGGTCCAGCGCTTGAAGGTCTTACCAGCAATATTGAAGTTGTTGTCGAGGTTGTTGACATCAGCGTTAGAGCGAACCGTTACGGTACGGCTTGCGTTTGTAGCAACGCGCTCAATAACGGTAACGCCGTTGCCGTTGTGATACCTGACATAGAGCCAAGCAGTGTTGGCCTTCCAATGTGGATAGACTGTCATGTCAGAGGTGACCTGGGTATCAGCGGTGAACTGGTGCTCGGTACCAGCTGCATCGGTGTAGTACCAGCCGTCAAACTCCTGACCACTTGCATAAGGATCTGCAGGTAGGGTAGTGGAGCCCTCTGCTACAGAAGAAGCGGTTGCAAGAGAGTTGCCGCGCATAGCAAGAGCAGTCTTGTTAGCAGTAGTGCCGTCAGCAAATGTTGGGTTGACGCCAGTAACGCCTGGGGTATTGAGGTCAAAGGTAACGGTTGCGGCAGGTGCCCAAACGTGCTTCTGACCATCGCTTGAAGCGTTAGCAACTGGGTAGGTATAGGTTGCTCCGTTAGCATTAATGAGGCTCAGAGAGTTAGTTGATGGGTCAGCAAGGGTAAAGAGCGAGAGAACCTCATTGCCGTTAGCTGCACCGTTTGTAGGGATAGTGCTACCAAAGCCACTGTTGTAGCTTGGTGCGTATTTGATTAGGTAAGAGCCGCCGACAACGTTGTAGTTCTGACGAGTCTGGCCAGCGCCGTTATCGGAGTTCTTGGTAGCAGGGGTTTCCACCAGGCTGTTTCCGGTGAATTGGATGGAGCCGTTAGTCTGGGCTCCAAAGAGGGCACCAGAGTTACGACCATCTCCCTTAATCGTGGAGTTGTTAATGATGACGTCACCAGTGTTGACGTTAAGGCCGCCAGTTCCACCGTTAGTGAAGTTAAGGGTTGAGTTAGTAACGTTTACTGTTCCACCAGCTACACCAACAGAAATGCCAGAAGTTGAGCCAGCATTTGCGTTGATGGTGGAGTTAACAATATTGGAAGAACCCTGAATGGTCATACCCGTAGCGCCGTACCATGAAGGGTTAATGGTCAGAGTAGAGTCATTCATGTTGAGTTGGTTGACATAGAAAGTCTGACCAAAGCCTTCAACAGTAAGATCTGTGTTCTGAAGGTTGAGATTACGAGCATCGTTCCAGGTACGAGCTTGAGAAGTTACCTTGATGGTAGCGTTTTTGAAGGTGACACCAGACTCAAAGAAGTTTGTATTGCTCTTATCGTCAGCGGTAATAGTAACGCTGTTCTTGTTGGTAGATCCCTCAACGGTTCCGCCAAGGGAAATGCCACGTGTACTGCTTGCACCTGCGTTGTTTCTAAACACATAGGTACCATCGGTGATGGTTGAGCCATCTTGTGCAGTTAGTGCGGTTTTGAAGCCAGACATGGTAAGAGTGCCTGTGCCGGTCAGCGTTGAGCCAGGTGATAGAACCAGACCGTCAATGCTGTTTCCAGTGCCAGTAAGCGTTGCACCCTCAGATTCAATCTTGAGTGTAAGACCAGAAGGAATGGTAACCGTAGAGGTCAGATTAAGGTTGCCTTTGAGATGAATGGTGTAGATTGAGGAAGTTTCTGCCCACAGGTCCAGTGCTTTCTGGAGAGATTTAACAGGATCGGAGCTGGAGCCCTCGTTAGTATCGCTACCGTTGGTTCCGTCTACCCAGAGCTCAGTTGAGATGTAAGAAAGGCTTCTTGTAACACGGCGAGAAGATCTTTCTGCAGGAGCAGCAGTCTGCTCAGAGGTCTGCTGGTTGGAAGTAGCTTCTGCGTTAGTGGTAGTTTCAGCAGAGGTCTCTGCTGTTGCTTCAGAGGTTGAGGCAGTTGCATCACTTGTTTGAGTTGCTGCAACTTCTTGCGTCTGAGCTACCTCTTGAGTGCTAGCAATTTCTGCTAACGCTGAAGAAGGAACCAAAGAGAGCGCGAGTACCAAAGACATAGCTGTCTTTGCCCCTTTGCTTGCAAAGTTCTTGTTTTTTCTTTCCATACCTACCCCTAACAAATAGTGAATACCCCAACAAAATTTGCAATTAAATCTTGTGCTGAAAGTGATTAGTCACGATAAGCACGATAGAGATAAATGACACATATTCAGTACATTTTTCGTATAGACAATTATCTATTATTTTGATAAAAATTGTTAGCTCAACCAGCGATTTTTATAGTTTGAACACATTTCAAAAAACATCTTCATCTCATGTTATATAAATAATTTAATCAAAATATTTGGCACGTTTAAAAATGGCATTTAAATTGCTCTATTTTTAACGATTTTCTCGACATTTGTCATAAACGTGCAACGGATAAAAATTGCAATAGAAATGTATTAAATTTTAAGACAAATGTGAGTTATGCGGAAACTGAATAGCGGAAGCTGGATAGTTAACAATTTCATGAAATTTGAGCTTCAAAATTCTCAAGCAAGAGAGGCTGTGTACACTAAGAAAAAGATAGTTAAGGGGATGTACAATCTGCGCAAATAATGCGTGAGAGATACGTTTGAATGTGTTAAGCGGGGAGTTATGGACTCAAAAATTATCGATGACGCTTTGGATTTTGTAAAAGAGGTCTTCTCCACAGATTTTAGTGGCCACGATTACTTCCACACGTTGCGTGTGTACAAAATGGCAGTAAGAATTGCGCAAGAGGAGGGGGCAAATCAAGAGATTGTTGCCCTTGCTGCGCTTTTGCATGATGTTGATGACATCAAGCTTTCTCCAGAGACGCATGAGCATAAGGATAGGGCCGTTGATTTTCTTCGCCAGCATGCTGTCGACGAGGCCACTATCCAGGCAATTTGTACCGCAATCGATGAGGTTTCTTTCTCGGGAACAGACTCGGTAGTTCCTTCAACGCTTGAGGGTATGTGTGTTCAAGACGCAGATCGCCTGGATGCGCTTGGTGCTGTTGGTATCGCACGCGCCTTTGCCTATGGCGGAAGTCACGGTCGTGGTATGTATGACCCAGATGAGCCACCGACCCTTAATATGAGCGGCGAGGAGTATCACTCACACAAATCAACGTCGCTTAACCACTTTTACGAGAAACTCTTTTTACTGGCAGACATGATGAATACGCGCAGTGGCAAAGAGCTAGGAAAAGCTCGCGAGAAGTACATGCGTGAGTATGTTAACCAGTTCTTAGATGAGTGGAACGGTGAACGTTAAGATATAGTTTTTAGCTATATGTATTAGTTAAGTATTTGTATTTCACAAGTAAAGTTTTGATTGTCATACTGTTTTCTTGTAAGCAGTTCTAAGGGGTCATTGTGGCAATCAAAAATGATAAAACTACTCCACATCGCTTTGATGTTGTTGGTAGCTTTCTTCGTCCAGAGAATCTCAAGCAGGCTCGTATTCAGTTTGAAAAAGGTCAGATTGATGCACATGAGCTTAAGCAAGTAGAGGACAAAGCTATTACAGAGCTTATCCAAAAGGAGAAACAGGCAGGCCTTAAAGTCATCACTGACGGTGAGTTTAGGCGTGCAACGTGGCACCTCGATTTTATGTGGGCGTTTGAAGGTATTGGCCATGCGCCAACTAATACCGGACTACCTTTCCACGATGAGACTGCAAAGATTGATGACACCTTCCTCGTAGGAAAAGTGGAGCTCACTAAAGAGCATCCGTTTATTGAGCACTTCCGCTTTGTCCAACAGTTTGAGGACGAGACAACCGTTGCCAAGCTTACTATTCCTGCACCTGCACAGTTTATTGAGCAGTTCATTATGCCCATGAACCGCGAGCAGACTAACAAGTACTATGCCAACGACCAGGACCTTCTTGAAGATATTGTTGCTGGCTACGGTGCGTTTATTAAGCAGGTATATGCTGCGGGCTGTCGTAATCTTCAGCTTGATGACTGTTCATGGGGCGTGCTGGTTGATCCTCGTGCAGAGCTTTTCTTTGGCGCTGACCAGGAAGGTCTTAAGAAGATTAAGGCACTGCTCTTGGAGATTAATAACCGCGTTCTTGATACAGCTCCAGCTGACCTGACTATTAACACGCACGTTTGTCGTGGCCACTTTCATAGTACCTGGGCTTGTGAGGGCGGCTATGACGATGTAGCTGATGCTCTTCTTGCTCAAGAGCATGTAAACGCGTTCTTCTTAGAATTTGATGATCATCGCTCCGGTGGCTTTGAGCCCCTGGCTTCTGTTCCAGCTGGTAAAAAGGTTGTGCTTGGTCTGATCACCACCAAGCACGCCCAGCTGGAAGAGAAAGCCAAGGTTATTGAGCGTATTCATGAGGCAGCTCAGTACGTACCTCTGGAGAACCTCTGCCTTTCTCCTCAGTGTGGCTTTGCAAGCTGCGAGATTGGTAACAAGCTCACCGAAGACGAGCAGTGGGCAAAGATTGCGCTTGTTAAAGAAATTGCTGAAGAAGTTTGGGGTTAAATGTTAGTTGATAACGGTTTGTCTGCGACTTACATGCCGTTTACCGAAGAGTTTCTGACCATACGTTCTTTTCGACTCCTGTCCACTAAAATGGACAGGAGTTTTTTATTGGAGCTAGACTTCGGAGGAAGTATGCCAAGCGAGAAGACCCGCTGCTTGCATCTCATTCAGATTTTCGAGGAAGAAACTGACGATGACCATGGTCTGAGCACGCCTCAGCTTATTGAAAAACTGGCAGAGCGCGGTCTGAGCGTGGAGCGTAAAACGCTGTACGACGATATCAAATCGCTGCAGAATTTTGGCTACGACATTCAGTCTTATCAGCGCCATCCTGTTGAATACGGCCTGGCAACCAGGAAGTTTCAGGCTGAAGAGCTCATGCTGATGGCAGACGCTGTGCAGTCATCAAAGTTTTTGACGGAGCGCAAGGCAAATAACCTGGTGAGCCTTATTGGAGAACTGGGTGGGAAGTCTACCTCTGATACGCTCAAGAAGCGTATCCATGTTGAGGGTCGTATTAAGTCGCAAAATGAGTCTGTGTTTTATGCTCTTAATGCTATTCAGACGGCACTCTTGCAGAAGAAAAAGGTCTCGTTTAAGTATCGCAAGAAAGGCTTTAAAGATAAGGTTATTGAAGAGCTTCCCGTAAGAGAAGAAACGCCTGTTCAACTTACGTATATTGACGATTTCTACTATCTTATTGTGTGGAACGATAAGCATCAAAACTTTGTCAATTATCGTGTGGACCGCATGTTTAGACTTGAGGTCTCTGATGCTGACGCCACGGTTAACGAGCAAATCAAGCAGTTTGATATAGACAAGTATCAAGAGCGCGTCTTTGGCATGTACTCGGGCGAAGTTGTTGAGGTCACACTTCGTGTTAATGAGCGCGTAATGTGCTCAGTGTATGACCGCTTTGGCAAGAACATTATTTTGAATAATCCAAGTTCTGATGGAAGTACAGCTGACGTGCATGTTTCTGTAATGGAAGCTCCAACGTTTTACGGCTGGCTTGCAACCTTTGGAACAGATATAGAACTGGTAGCTCCAAAGAAGACCAGACAGAAATATCAAGAGTATCTGTGCGGGATTCTTCAGAGCTACCAATCACAGAAAGAGGACTAGCTCAGTAGGCCAAAGGGCAGGTTTACGTTTATCAATTAGCGAGCATCAATGACGTAAAGGCCTGCTTTAACGAGAAGATGACCATGGTGATCACTGAGTTGCGTAATCTTGCAGGTAACAATGTTTTGATGTCCATAGAAGAGCAAAGTACTCCAGAGAGAATTGCTTTCTCTAGGAATAAAGCCCAGCTTGTGGTCATTAGAGTACAGAGCAAGAGCCTCTGGGTCGTAAGGGTTATCGCGTTCAGGAACAATGATCAAATCTGAACCAAGTTTAAGTTGATCAAAAATAAGAGGAGCGTCGTAGTAGGGAAGACCGGAAATAACAAAGGAATCAACAAGCTTTGTAGGACTGTACATAAGAGCCTCCTTAGAAGATGTTGAGAATAGAATATGGATTTGTTAAAGAAGGACTGTCCAACAGATTGGACAGTAATAAAAAGTTATTAAATAATAAAAGGTTGTGAGGGAATTTGTATGATTACCACTAAGAGATTGTTTCTTATTCCATGGCATGCATCCGATGCTAAAGAGCTCTATGAACTGGCAAAAGATCCAGAAATTGGTCCACTTTGTGGATGGGAACCTCACAAAACTTTAGAAGATTCCAAGCAGGTTCTTGCAAACGTGCTGTCCGATAAGTCCTGTTATGCCGTAAAAGACATGAGGACCGGTCACATAATTGGCTCAATGTCGTTGGATTTTGAAGAAATTCCTGATCCAAAGGATTTCTCAAAGCAGTTGCATCAGGCAGAAATTGGCTATTGGATTGGTCGTCCTTATTGGGGACAAGGATTGGCACCTGAGGGCGCTCAAGCTCTTAGTGCATATGCATTTGAAGAGTATGGTGTTGATCAGGTGATTATTAAATATCTTGAACGCAATAAGAAGTCTGCTTCCGTGGCTCGTAAGTGCGGCTTTACGGAGACGGGAATTTTTACTGACTTAAATAAATATACAGGCAAAGAAGAGCAGTTTGGCATCTCCATGCTTACAAAAGCAGACTGGGAACGTGTTCAAAAATAGCAGTTGTTCTCGCTATTTTGTATGTTGTTTTTAAATGTTGCATAAGGCAAACTCGTATATGCAACGACAAAACTACATGTAAAGTAAATGAAACAGTTAGTGGACTAAAGATTCTGCTTGTAAGAAAAACGAGAGAAGTTTTATATGATGATTAACAAACGCCTCATTGCGCTTATTGAGGAGAGTAAAAAATACATTGGCTTGACCGTGCTTTACCAGTGGATTGCACTTCTCGCCAATATTGTATTTATGTATTCTCTGGCAAGAATGATACAAGCCCTATTCATGGATTATTTTGTCCTCGAAGAGCAGTTGGTGTTTATTGCACTCTGCCTTTTTGCTATTGTGATCAGGTATTTCTGCAAACTTGCTCAGCACAAAACAAGCTTTTATGCAGCAAAAAGGGTTAAAAAGACCCTTCGCGAGAAAATCTATCAGAAGCTTTTAGAGTTTGGTCCCTCGTATAAAAATTCATATGCGACTAGTGAGATTGTTCAGCTGGCAGTTGAAGGTGTTGACCAGCTAGAAACCTATTTTGCGCAGTATTTACCACAGTTCTTTTACGCAGTTTTAGCTCCGCTCACACTTTTTCTTGTTTTGCTCCTTATTAGTCCGGTAGTTGGCATTGTTTTGCTGGTATTTGTACCGCTCATTCCAATGACTATCGTTCTTATTCAGAAGTTTGCAAAGAAGCTTTTGTCTAAGTATTGGGGCCAGTATACGCAGCTTGGCGATACGTTTTTGGAGAATCTGCAGGGTCTGACCACAGCAAAGATTTACAAGGCTGATGGTTTTAAACACAAGCAAATGAACGAGGAAGCCGAGCACTTTAGACGTATTACCATGAAGGTTCTAACCATGCAGCTCAACTCCATCACCGTGATGGACGTGGTTGCATTTGGTGGAAGCGCGCTTGGTACAATTCTTGCAATTCAGCAGGTAAATGACCAGCTCCTCGTTATGTGGGAAGGCGTCTTTGTCATTTTGATTTCGGCTGAGTTCTTCCTGCCCATGCGTCTTTTGGGTAGTTATTTTCACATTGCCATGAACGGTATGGCAGCGTCGGACAAGATTTTTGACCTGCTTGATATGCCTGTTCGAGAGCAGGGTACCAAGACCGTTCCAGCTTCTAGTGATGTCGCTTTGCGCAACGTTTCTTTCTCCTATGATGGCGAGAAACCCGTCTTGGTGAATGTTTCTTTTGGAATGCGCGCTAACTCCCTGAATGCGCTAGTAGGAGAGTCAGGCTGCGGAAAATCAACAATTGCAGCACTGTTGACCGGAAAACTTCGCTCGTATTCTGGCGATGTTCTGTTTGGAAATACCAGTTTGTCTGACATTTCTGACCAGAATTTGCTTCACAACGTTACCTATATTGGTCATCAGGCACATCTCTTTATGGGAAGCGTTCGCTCTAATCTTTCCATGGGTAATCCAGAGGCTACTGAAGAACAGCTCTGGCACGCCCTTGAACAGGTTAATCTTGCTGAGTTCGTAAAGTCTTTGGGTGGACTTGACGCGCCAGTTGCCGAGAAGGGCTCCAACTTGTCTGGTGGTCAGCGTCAGAGATTAGCATTGGCTAGAGCCCTGCTTCACAATAGCCAGATGTACATCTTTGATGAAGCTACTTCAAATATTGATGTTGAGAGTGAAGACGTTATTATGCAGCAGGTTCACCAGCTTGCTCAGACAAAGATGGTGCTGGTAATTTCTCACCGCTTAGTAAACGTTAAAAATGCTGATCAGATCGTTGTTATGCAGCATGGTCGCATTGTTGGAAGCGGTACGCACCAAGAGTTGCTTGCAACAAATGACGAGTACAAACGAATGACGCAGGCCCAGACCGAGCTTGAGAATTATGTGAAAGGAGTTGAGGCGTAATGAAGACAGAAGTTAAGAACAGCGCCACAACTGCACGTACTTCTCGCCGTAGTGCGCTCACTATTATGCTGAGACTGGTGGGGTTGGTTCGTCCACTGGCTGGTTTTATGATACTTGCAATTTTGATGGGTGTTTTGGGTAACCTTGCCGCCACGTTCATCAGCATTTTTGGAGCATATGCGCTGCTCAGCGCTATGGGCTTTGCTTCATCTTCTCCTATGATGTTGTTTTTTGGTGGCATGCTTTTGTTTGCCCTGGTCCGCGGTCTGCTGCGCTATGCCGAGCAAGAATGCAACCACTTTATTGCGTTTAAACTGCTTGCGCTTATTAGAGACCGTGTGTTTACGGCACTTAGAAAGCTTGCTCCTGCAAAGCTTGAGGTCAAAAATAAGGGCAACCTGATGAGCGTCATTACCTCAGACATTGAGCTGCTTGAGGTTTTTTACGCACACACTATCTCGCCTATCTGTATTGCGGTTGTGTTCTGCATTGCTATGGTGTGCTTTATTGTTGGCAGCACCAACTGGATTTTGGGTGTTATTGCACTTATTTCTTACCTGGTAGTTGGCGTGGCAATTCCGCTTGCCATGTCTAAACGATCCGAGCAAGACTCTGCTGAGGCAAGGGATCTTGCTGGTAAGCTTTCTACGGTTACCCTTGATAACCTGCGCGGTCTTGACGAGATTCTGCAATACAACACCGGTGCACAGATGATTGAGAAAACAAGTCAGTTAGCTGACCAGTTAAGTGACAGACAGCAGGCAGTTAAGAAGGCATTTGGTGTCAACGATGCCGTTACCTCAACGGTCATTCTGGCCACAACGCTAGTCATGTTCTTTAGTTCGTTCTACCTGGCCTATCACCAGCAGATTCTTATGAATGAAGCTTTCATTGTCACCATTGCATTGATGAGTTCGTTTGGGCCTGTTGTGGCTTTGGCAGCACTTGGTACAACCCTGACCAGTACGTTTGCTGCGGGTAATCGTGTTTTGGATATTCTGGACGAGAAACCTCTGGTTGAAGACGTAGTGGACCAAAAAGACATCTCATATGAGGGCGTGCGTGTATCTGAGCTTTCATTTGCATATGATAACGAGCAGATTCTGGATAACATTTCTGTGGATATTCCTACCGATAAGATCGTGGGAATTGTGGGAAAGAGCGGCTCAGGCAAGTCTACGCTGCTAAAACTTTTGATGCGTTTCTGGCCTGCAACACCTGGTGCCATTGAAATTTCTGGAACCCCTTTGGAGCGGGTTAATACCTCTAACCTGCGCGATCTTGAGAGCTATATGACGCAGGATACGCATCTGTATCACGATTCCATTAAGAACAATCTCCGCATTGCAAAGCTTGATGCAACGGATGAAGAGATTGTTGAGGCGTGCAAAAAGGCTTCAATTCACGAGTACATTTCCACGCTACCCCAGGGGTACGATACGCCCGTTGCAGAACTTGGCGACTCGCTCTCTGGCGGAGAGCGTCAGCGTATTGGCCTTGCTCGCGCTTTCTTGCATGACGCGCCACTCATGCTGCTTGACGAGCCAACCAGTAATCTAGACAGCCTAAACGAGGCTATTATCCTGCGCTCGCTTGATAAAGAAACTGAGCGCAAGTCTGTGGTTCTTGTCTCTCATAGGGCTTCTACCATGGGAATTGCAGATGTTGTTTACACCGTTGATGGGGGACGTGTGAGCTAATGACGCCTGAAGAAATTGCGCAGAAACGTCAAAAAGAAAAAGATCTTAT
>FLSH01002095.1_pt2 | contig 13833 bp, 6 predicted proteins | sample 1550441 | NCBI WGS metagenome assembly FLSH01 (sample SAMEA4031756, study PRJEB14383) | metagenome | biome: human; feature: oral; material: saliva | place: Philippines | collected 2014 | reverse complement strand
CGCATCGCCCGACCCCGCGTGCTCCTGCTGCTGGCTATTCTCGCCATCGGTTCGCTCATGCTGTCCTTCTATCTGGGCACCCGCTACGCCGCCACGGGCCCCGACCCGGCCGTGCAGGCGAAAACCGTGATTCCGGTCTGGGCGAAGGTTGAAGAACGAACCGTCAGCGAGGGCCTCGCCATTGCCGGAACCACCAAGGCTGGAGAGACCGCCCCGATTAGCGCGCGCACCAACGGTGAGCCGGTGCTCGTCTACCAGAACCAGAAGCCCGGTAACGTGCTCAAGGCCGGTGACTTCATCGGCATCATTGGCGCCGACCCCGTCTTCGTGCTGGACGGGCCGCTACCGCTGTACCGCGACCTCCACCTGGGCGATAACGGTGACGACGTGCTCGCCTTCCAGAAGGCCCTGAACTCCGCCGGATACGCCACCGAGCTGAGCGGCACCGTCACCGAAGACACCCTCGACGCCGTCACGCGCCTGCACCGCGCGCACCTGACCGGCGTGCCCAGCGAAGGGGTCACCAGCATTGCCCGCAGCAACTACGCGATTCTGCCCGGCGGAAGCCACACCGTCACCGCAGTTGCGGCGGTCGGCCAGCTCATCAGCGACGGCAACCCCATCGCGAGTGTAGAAACTAGCGAACCCTACGTGGAATCCAGCGTTGAGCTCTCCGTTGCCAATAAGCTCAAGGCCGGCGACCGCGTTAGCCTGCGCACTTCCACCGGCAGCGTGGAGGGCACCATCACCAGCATTGGTGAGCTGCAGAACGACCCCTCCAAGGGTGCGGCAAAGAGCGTGCGATTCAGCGCCGACGACCCGAGCAAGCTCACTCCGGGTCAGAGTGCCTCCATTACCAGCAAGGGCAACACCTCAACCACCCTTGCCGTGCCCACCACCGCGGTACGCCAGGACTCCCAGGGCACCTACGTGCTGGTTGAAAAGGGCGGAAGCTCCACCTCGACCAGCAAGGATGCGCCCGCCACCGAACGAGTCAACGTTGAGGTCCTCCGCACCGCCGGCGGATACGCCGCCATCAACGCGAACCTCAGCACGGGACAGAAGGTGCTTGTCTCATGAGCCGCCGTAAGAGAACCCCAGACGCAAGCCCGGGACGTGCGCCTACAGTTGCGCCCAATGTAGCGTCCGCCGCTACACCTGCCGCCGGGCTCGGTACCGCGCCCGCCATCGAAATGCGCGGCATTACCCGCATCTTTGAGGGGAGCGACCGACCCGTCCTCGATCGTCTCGACCTGGTGGTGGAACGCGGCGAATTCCTCGCCATTATTGGTCCGTCGGGCTCCGGTAAATCAACCCTGCTCAACGCCATTGGCCTGCTCGACACTCCCACCAGCGGAACCTACAGCCTCTTCGGCAAAAACACGGAAGGACTCAGCGACAGAGAACGCGACGAAATGCGCCGAGACCACCTCGGCTTCATCTTCCAATCCTCGAACATGCTGCTGGACGAAACCAGCACGACCAACGCCTCCATGGGCCTGCGCGTGCAGGGCGTGCCCTACAGCGAGCGCCTGCAACGCACCGAAGAAACCCTAGAATTTCTGGGGTTGAGCGACCGTGCCAGCATCCGCACCCGGTACCTGTCCGGCGGCGAAAAGCAGCGTTGCGCCATTGCCCGCGCCCTCGCCACGCGCCCGCCGCTGATTCTTGCCGACGAGCCCACCGGCAACCTGGACAGCCACAATAGCGCCAAGGTCATTGAGATTCTGCAGCGCATTAACGCGACCGGCTGCACCGTGCTGGTGATTACCCACGACCCGGAGGTTGCCGCCGCTGCCCGCCGCGTGATTCGCATTGAGGATGGGCGGCTACACGAGCAGAGCCGCGCCGATTCGGCTACGGTGCCTGCCGCCGGGGCTGTGTCGGCTGCAACGGACATCCCGACGGAAGCCCCGGTAGGTGCCCCCGCCACCTTCGCGCCGGGGGAGAAGCCCGCTACGCACCGCCGCGGAAGCTTCCTCACCGACGACAGCATCGAGGCAATCTCTGCGCTCACCTCACGACCGCTGCGCACCCTGCTGCTGGGCCTGTCCTTCGCGCTGGGCGTGGGCGGACTCATCAGCGCCTCCGGCATGAGCGAATCTGCCAGCTACCAGGTGAATCAGCGTCTGCTCGGCTCCGAACAATCCACGCTCTACATCAGCGACCGGGACAATGACCAGAACATGCTCGGAACCTACCGGCAGGGCGAATCCGCGCAGAATGTAGCCGACCGTATTAGCGCGCTGGACTACGTGAAGAACACCGGATTCGTCAGCAGCGTGGCACCCGCCGACGTGCGAATCACTCGGTTCAGCCCCTATGAGGATGAACCCAAAACGGCGATTGGCCTCAGCTCCACCTCGAAGACCAGGCTCGAGCAAATCGGTGCCCGCATGAACCCCGAAACCCTGCGTGCGCTCGAACAGATGAACTCGACCCTCACCCATCAGAACGTTGCCGACCGTGAACGCGCCGAGCAGCTCTCCGGCGCTATCGTCTCGGTCTCCGCTGCCCGCGCCCTCGGCATTATCCCCGAAGATAAGGCTGCAGATAACGCCACAACCGAGCCCCGCCCCGGCGAGCTACCCGCCGTCGAGTACGGTATTAAGCTCGGCGGGCTACCGCAGGTGGCACCCGGCGTGAGCATCTGGGTGGAAGGTCAGCTGATGCCGGTCGTCGGCCTCTTCGACCCCGGCAATAGCGGCTACGAATTCAGGAACACGGTCATTGTCTCGCCGGGCACACTTCAGCGCACCGGACGCGGCCAGGTGACCTACATTGCCGAAACCGAACGGGGCTACGGCAAGGCGGTCGCCAAGGCCATTCCGCTGGCCCTCAAACCCGCTGAACCCAGCCAAATCAACGTGGAAACCCCCTCAGACCTGCAGAGCCTGCGCGCGTCCATCGCCTCGGACCTGGGTCTGTACGTGGGTGTGCTCTCCGGTATTCTGCTGGTGCTCGCCTCCCTCTCGGCGGCAACCGCCATGTACCTGTCCGTGCAATCGCGCACCGCAGAGATTGCGCTGCGCCGCGCCATCGGATCGAGTAAGTGGCTGATTGCCCGCATCTTCCTCATGGAGGGCGTCATGCTCGGTGTACTCGGCGGCTCCATTGGCGCCTGCTCCGGCATGATTGCGACCATCATTCTTTCGCTCGTGCAGGGCTGGCAGGCGGTTCTCTCACCGGGATTCGTGGTGCTCGGCGTGGGGGTAGGCGCCCTCACCGGTCTGGTGTCTTCGGCGTACCCGGCGTGGGTGGCGTCCCGCAAGAGCCCCGCCGACGCGATGCGCGGCTAAAGATAGCGCTGGGGGGGCAGCCAATTAGCTGAAACCTAACTGGTCAAATAGGTATTAGATAGCCCAAGCCTTAAACTAATGGGAGGTAAAAACAGCAGAAGACTAAGGACAACACGTGAGTCGAACGCACACACCGCGTCATGCTGACAAACATCAGAATACCGAGGCGCCAGGGGTGACCGAAGGAAAGCGCAACGACCGCGCTGACCGTCGCCCGCCCCTGGGCCCTGACGCCCGTAAAACCCTCAGCACGTTCGGCGTCATCACCGCCGTGCACACCCTCGCAACGGTGCTTTTCAGTGCCGCCCTGGCAGTCATTATTGCCCGGGCGGCACACGCCGGTTTCGCCGCTGTCGTCGCCGAGCACGCGCGCCTCAAAGAGACCAGCGCCCCGGACGTGTACCGCGCCTACATTGAGTTCTCCGGCTCCGCGCAGGCGCAGCTGGAGGCGCACGGCGGCTGGCTGCTCGGCCTCGGCGGGCTCTTCGGGGACGCAGACACCATTACCCCCGGCCTGATTGCGGTCGCCGTCATTGCGCTGCTCGTCCGCTCGGGTACCGACTACCTGCTGGCTGTGAGCGCGCAGCGTGCCGCCTCCGGAGCGAAGTCTCGGATTCGTTCCGCCCTGCTTAAGCGCGTGCTCGCCACCGGTGGCGCAGACACCCCCGAGGGTACCGGCGCGACCGCTGTGCTGCTTTCTCGCGGCCTAAACGCCCTGGATGACTACTACACCAAGACGCTGACCGCGTTCGTTTCCACCGCGGTTGTGCCGTTCATGCTCTGGGTCGTTGTGGCGTCCCTGGACTGGATGAGCGCAATGGTGCTGGCGTGCACCCTGCCGCTCATTCCGGTGTTCATGATCCTGATTGGTAAGAACACCCGCGACGAAACCGCAGAGGCTCAGGCTGAGCTGCACCGCCTCTCCGACCATATTCTGGAGCTGGTGCGCGGTCTGCCCGTCATTATCGGTCTGGGCCGTGAGCGTGCACAGACCCGCGCCATGAACGCGCTCGGCCAGCGTTACCGCGAACGAACCATGCAGACCCTGCGTAGCGCCTTCATGTCTTCGCTGGCGCTGGAGCTCATCACCACCATTTCGGTGGCGCTGATCGCTGTGCTGATTGGTGTGCGCCTGGTCAACGGCACCCTGGGTCTGGACACCGCAATTCTGGTGCTGCTACTGGCTCCCGAGTGCTACCAGCCGCTGCGTGATGTGGGTGCCGCCTACCACCAGTCGGAGGACGGCGTTGCCGCCCTGCGTAGCGCCCAGAAGATTATTGATGCGCCCCTGCCCGCCGCCGCTGCGGACAGTGCTGTACCTGAGAGTGAAGAGGCTCAGCCTTCCACCATCGATGTTGAGGACCTGTCGGTGAGCTACCCGGCGCGTCCTGCCGTGCTGACTAACCTGTCCCTGAACCTCGACCGTCGCGTTCGCTCGGGTCAGGGTGAGCGTGGTGCGGTGATCGGCGTGATGGGTGAGTCCGGCTGCGGTAAGTCCACCCTGCTGAACGTGTTCTCCGGTGCCGTGCGCGAGGGCCTGGTGCCCACCGGCTCGGAGGAGCCCGTGCACGTGACCGGTAGCGTGACCGGTCTGGGAACCACCCTGGTTATTCCGCAGTCGCCGGTCTTCACCGCACCCACCGTGCAGACCGAAATGGCTCTCTATGCGCTCAGCGCCACCGAGGCGGAGCGCGAGCGTGCAGCCGCTCTGCTCGGTGAAGCGATGGACTCCAAGAAGCTGTCCGTCACCGATGCCGAGTCCGCGTTGCTGGTTGGCCCGCTGGCTCAGCTGGGCATGGAGAAGCTCACCGCCCTTGAGCCCGGTGCTCTCAGTGCAGGTCAGGCGCGCCGCCTCGCCGTGGCGCGAACCCTGGCTCGTGCCGAGGTTATCTACCGTGCCGGCGGTGAGCAGACCGTGCTGACCGTCCTGGTAGATGAGCCGACCGCGCACCTGGACGCCTACTCGGCATACCTGGTGACCCGCGCCCTGCACCGCCTGGCGGAACTGGGCGCAACCGTGCTGATTGTGACCCACGAGCAGGAGCTCGCCGCTGGCTGCGACACCCTCGTTCGTGCCGTGCAGACCGCCCAGGGCTACACCTGGACCGCCGAGGCGAACACCGCCCGCGTTGCCGTTCCCGCGCAAGCCCCCGCGCACCTGCTCAAGGATAGGGCAGAGTACGAGGCTGAAAGCACCGCCCCGGCGGGCGCCTCCGCAGCTGCCGAGGCCGAGGAAGCCGAACCTGCCGGCCTGTTCGCTAGCCTGCGCACCCTGAAGGAACTGACAGGTATTGGTGTTCGCGCCGCAACCGGCCCGGTGATTATGGCTGCGATTACTTCCCTGATGGCGGCGGCACTGACCGCGCTGTCCGGCTGGCTGATTGTTCGTGCCGCCGAGGGCCCGGCAATGATGTACCTGATGGTCGCCATCGTGGGCGTGCGTTTCTTCGGTCTGGGTCGTGCCTGCGCCCGCTACGCTGAGCGTCTGATGACCCATTCGAAGGTTCTTGCCGCCGCGAATATTCTGCGTTTGCGCGCCTGGGTTGGCGCATGGCAGAGCGTGAGCAGCGTGCGTGCCCTGCTGCGTGGTGACGCGCTACTCGAATGCCTCGTGGGCGGTATTGATGAGCTGCGTGACGGCGTGCCGCGCGTTATTATCCCGCCGGCCGCGCACCTGCTGGTCATGATCGCGGCGCTGATTACGACCGCGTGCATCCTGCCGCAGGCTCTGATTCCGGTCCTACTTGCCGTGCTGGTCAGCACTTTTGTGGCTCCGTGGATTGTGCTTCGCGCCGATGCCCGTGCGGAGGCGCTGGCTCGCCGCTCCACCGCGCAGATGCTGCGTCTGGGTACCGGCATGCTCTCGGCTGCTGAGGACCTGCGCGCTAACGGCGTGGCAACCACCGCTGAGAAGGCTAACGGTGCCCTGGACACCGAGAACCTGTCCGCCCTGCAGAAGGGCTCGACCGCTCAGGGTGTGGGTCGTACCCTCGTGACCCTCAGCTGGTTCGGTGCGGCTCTGGCGAGCGCAATTATTGCGTATCCGCTGGCTGTTGACGGCACCGTGCGTGCCCCCGAGGCGGCGATTGTGGTGTTGCTGTGCACCGGTATGCTGGAAAGCTCCCTGGGCCATGTTGAGGCGGTCCGCTCCTGGCCCGCGTTCAGCCGTCTGCTCGCGACGATTGCCCCGAGCGTGCGCGACGTATCCCTGGAGGGTATTGTTGCCGTCTCGACCCTGAAGCGTTCCGTGCCGACCGAGGCTGAGGTGGACACCCACGTTCTGCCGCGTCGTGCTGAGCGTCTGCGTGCCCGCGCGGAGGCCGAGATGGAGGAGCTGCTGGAAGCTGACCGTCAGCGTGCCCACCGCTTTGACCGCCCCGAATCCGCGGCTGACGCTAAGGCTGGCTCACCGCGCCCGCCGAAGCCCGGCGAACCCACCCTGGTCAGCTGCGGAACCCCGCAGGAACTCGGCGTGAAGGTCACCGACCCCGCCCCGGCACTAAGCCTGCAGGACGCAGCCGCCCGCTGGCCCGGCATGGACCACCCGGTCTTCACCGACCTGAACATGAACGCCCGCGCCGGCTCCTGGACTGCGGTGACCGGCCCCTCCGGTTCCGGTAAGTCTACGGTGCTGGCAACCGTTCTGGGCTTCTTGTCGCTGGAGTCCGGCCGCGTGCTGGCTTCCGGTGAGGTCCTGGAGGGTGAGCAGCTGCGCGGCTATGCGGCGTGGTGCCCACAGGCGGCTCACATTTTCGAGTCGACCCTTGAGGGTAACCTGATGCTGGCTCGTGACCGTTCGGATCGCCCGAGCGAAGAGGAGCTGATTGAGGTTCTGCGCCGTGTGGGTCTGGGCGAGTGGTTTGACGCTCTGCCCCAGGGGCTGCGTACCCCGGTGGGTGCTGGCGGCTCCTTCCTCTCGGGTGGTCAGCGTCAGCGTCTGGCGGTGGCTCGTGCCCTGCTGGTGAACTCGCCGGTGCTGCTGCTGGATGAGCCGACCGCGCACCTGGACGCTGAGTCTGCCCGCGCGCTGATGGCTGACCTGGATGCGGCAACCCGCTCCAGCTCCGTGGCTACGGTTCTGGTGTCGCACCGCCCTGAGGATATTTCTCGCTGCGATGAGGTGGTTCGCCTCTAAACACGCCTAATGGCAGGTGACACGTGCGGATTGCGCATGAAGAAAGGCCCCGGTACATCAGTACCGGGGTCTTTCTGCGCGTTATATGTGCGCAGGTTCCTCGCGGCTTCGTTACCCGCGGTTTCGTCCCCTCCGGCTTCGTTCCAACCTTAGAGCCGAAAGGCCGCGAACGGCGCGCCTAGAAGAGCTTTTCACCCTCCGGGCTAACCGCCATCGCGGCAGAAACAGCCGCATAGTTTGGGCCCACAATGCCGATGCTCTGAGTGAGCATCACCCCGGAACCGTCACGGGCACCGTGCTCGGTCGGCAGGGAACGAGCCACACCGCCGGAGGACGCCGCCTTCGCAGGGCCCACGCCCACCCACGCCAGAGCCAGCTGGCTCTCACCGGTGAGGAAACGGTGCGCACGCACACCGCCGGTCGCGCGGCCCTTCTGCGGGTACTCGCTCAGGGCGGTGACCTTGGCGCTCGCCAGGCCGTCCTTGCCGTTGGTGACGGTCACGACCTCCGCCGCCTCGCCGGGAGCAGTCACACCCAGGGCAATGAGGCGGTCACCGTCAGCAAGCTTGATGCCTGCGATACCGCCGCCGGTGCGTCCCTGCGGGCGGACCTTCGCCGCGTCGAAGGTCAGCAGCTTTGCGTCGCGAGTGACGAAGGTAAGAACCATATCGTCGGTGGGGCAGGGGGCGGCGGCTACGATTTCGTCGCCGTCCTTGAGCTTCATGATGTCCCACTCGGTCTGGTTCAGCGGGTAATCCGGGTTCAGGCGCTTAATCACGCCGCCCGCGGTCGCCAACGCCAGCACCGTATTCAGCGGTACGAGGGCGACCAGCTTCTCACCCTTGGCGAGCTGAACCAGCTCGGCAGCCTTCACCGCCGAGGCCATGGAGGGGGTGCCGCCGTTTTCGTCCAGCACCGCAATGTCCATGACGGATAGACGCACCATGCGTCCTGCGGAGGTCACGGCACCGATCTCGCCGCGCGCGGTGGTCGGCACAATCGAGGTGAACACGTCGTGCTTGAAACGCTTGCCGGGATCCACGAGCGCCTCGCGGATGGGCTTGCCGGGGGTTCGTCCCATCATGCCGGAGGCCGAAAGCAGCACCCAGCAGGGATCGTCCGCGATTTCGAGGGCGAGGCCCAGGCTCTTCTTCGCCTTGGACTGCGCGGTGACTGCCTCAATGGCGACCTGCATGTCGTCCTTGGTTTTGAGCTGGGTGCGGCGGTCGGTGCCGTAGCGTTCGGCGACCTCGGCGAGCTCGTCGGAGACCAGTTCGCGCAGCGCCGCATCGGAGCCGAGGATACGCTGCAATTCCGCGATGTCCTGCTGCAGGGTGTCGCGTTCTGCTTCGAGTTCCAGGCGGGAGTACTTGGTGAGCTGGCGCAGGCGCAGCTCCAGAATGTGGTTCGCCTGGGTGTCGGTCAGGTCGAAGACGGCCTTCAGCTTTTCGCGTGCCTGAGCGGTCTCGTCAGATTCACGAATGATCTGGATGACCTCGTCAATGTCGAGGATTGCCACGAGCAGGCCCTCCACCAGGTGCAGGCGGTCGGTGCGCTTGCCCAGGCGGAATTCGGTGCGGCGGCGGACCACGTTCAGGCGGTGGTCAATGTACACGCGCATCAGGTCGAGCAGGCCGAGGGTCTGCGGCTGACCGTCCACGAGCGCCACGTTGTTAATGCCGAAGGAATCCTCGAGCGGGGTGTGCTTGTAGAGGGCGGCAAGCACCGCCTCGGGGTTGAAACCGTTCTTGATTTCGATGACGAGGCGCAGACCGTTGGTGCGGTCGGTCAGGTCGACCACGTCGGAGATGCCGGTGAGCTTCTTGGAGTTGACGCCGTCCTTGATTTTTTCGATGACCTTTTCGGGGCCGACCATGTACGGCAGTTCGGTGACGACAATGCCCTGCTTGCGGGGGCTGACCTGCTCGATGGAGACCTTCGCGCGGGTCTTGAAGGTGCCTCGGCCGGTTTCGTAGGCGTCACGGATGCCTCCCAGACCCACGATGGTGCCGCCGGTGGGCAGGTCGGGGCCGGGGATGAACTTCATGATGTCTTTGAGGGTCGCCTCGGGGTGGGCGATGAGGTGGCGGGTACCTGCGATGACCTCGCGCAGGTTGTGCGGTGCCATGTTGGTTGCCATGCCGACCGCGATGCCGGTGGTGCCGTTGACGAGCAGGTTCGGGAACGCTGCGGGCAGCACGGAGGGCTGCATGAACTGGTTGTCGTAGTTCGGTACGAAGTCAACCACGTCTTCTTCGAGGTCGGCGGTGAGCGCCTGCGCGGCGGGTGCCATGCGTGCTTCGGTGTATCGGGCGGCTGCCGGGCCGTCATCGAGGGAGCCGAAGTTACCGTGACCGTCAACGAGGGGCAGACGCAGCGCGAAGGGCTGGGCGAGGCGCACCATGGCATCGTAGATGGCGGCGTCGCCGTGCGGGTGGAGCTTACCCATGACCTCGCCGGTCACGCGGGCGCTCTTGACGTGGCCCTTATCGGGGCGCAGACCCATCTGCTGCATCATGTAGAGGATGCGGCGCTGTACGGGCTTGAGGCCGTCGCGGGCGTCGGGGAGGGCACGCGAATAAATCACCGAGTAGGAGTATTCCAGGAAGCTGGATTCCATCTCGGCGGATACGTCGATGTCGACGATATTCTCTACCACATCCACCGGGTAGTCGCTGACGGCGGATTTGGATCGGCGAGCCATATATCTCCTCGTGTCGGTGTGTTTTCGCTCCTCCTATTTTAGCGGGTGGGAGCGGGCCAGACGGGCTGGCTTGTCAGCGTCATCTGTGGGGTGCACCAAGCCGGTTGCGGGGCTGCAACCGAGGCGTACCGGGGGAGCGCACGCCGTCATATGCGCATGCATTAGCGTGGTCAAGTAGCACAGCCCGGCTGGAACCCTCTAAGGTAGAGGGGAGTAACACCTAACCGCCTTCATCGTGTGCGCCGACCGACGTCGCATCATGAGGGCACCGCACGAAAGAGGTACGATGTACGCCACCACCCCCGAACGCGAGCAACTGGTCGCAGACATTAAGCATGCCGGTTTCTACCCCGACCTCGTGCTGGAAGTGGTGGATGACGCGCTGGCGGGCATGAACCCCGACGCACACTTCGTACAGCATGAAACCCACTTCTCACGCGATGATTTTCACCGCCACATCACCGTGATGGTGCTGTGCGGTGAGCACGTCATCTTTGCGCACCTGGACGACCAGCACCTTGAGGGTGACGCGCAGGGTACCGTGGCGCACGTGAGCGTGGAGGCGGTGCACCTGAGCGCCCTGAACGCGGTCACCATCAGCTACGGTTTCAGCCAGCCGCAGGCGTACAACGCCGGTAGCACCGCCCCGACTGAGATTTCCTTCCAGATTGCCTGGACCGGTTCGCTGCACATGGAGTTGGCTCCTGCCGGTTGCCAGGACCCGCAGTGCAATGCCGACCACGGATTTACCGGCGATGCGCGCCGCGAGGACATTGCGGTGCGTGTTTCTGCGACCGCTGACGGCCCGGAGTCGGTTCAGCGTGCGCAGCATTTTGCGCGTGCTCTGCACCGTGCCCGCATGTACGCAACCCGCCGATAAGCAGCACCGATAAGCACCGCCGATAAACACCCCGAGAGAGACCCGAGAGGAACCTATGACGGCCCCGTCCCGCACCGAACAGCCCACTCTGCACGATGTTCTGGGTGCGCCGTTGCCTCCCGCACCCGCCTACGGCAGCAATAGCATCGCCGATGCGCTGGAGTCCGCCTCCTCTCTGGTGGCTCAGCGAAGCCTGGCACGCCCCGCGCACGCCCTGGACGCCGACCCGGCGTTCAACTCCGTGGCTGACCCGCTGAACCTTGCCGGTCGCCTCGCGGAGCAGGATGTTGATCCGGCGTCTTTCCGTCACGCCTGCGTGGTCATGGTGGACGGCCTGGGCGAGCAGCTCATCAACAGTTACGGCGGCTACGCGCCCGCCCTGCGTAAGACCCTGAACCTGGGCCCGCTGGACGCCGCGTTCCCCACCACGACCGCCGCCTCCCTGACCTCGTTGGGTACCGGTACGGCACCGGGCGCGCACGGCATTGCCGGTTACGAGGTGCGCAACCCGGCTGGCAATGGGGGAGCGGGCTCGGTCATGAACCACCTGTCCGGTTGGGATCAGTCGGTGGATCCGCACGCCTGGCAGCCGCTGCCGACCGTGCTGGAACGCCACCACGAAAACCGCCGCGTGCTCACCATTTCGCTGGGTAAGTACCGCGGTACCGGCCTGACGGAGGCGGCGTTGCGCGGCGGTGACTTCGTGGACGCCGTCGGCTATAACGCCCGCGTCACCTACGCCCTGGAGGCACTCTCCAGCCGAACCCCGACCACCGTGTACCTGTACTGGGGCGAGATTGATGCTGCGGGCCACCGCTACGGCGTGGGCAGTGACGAATGGCTGCAGCAGCTGGAGGAACTGAACTCGGCGCTGAAGCGTTTGGCGGAGCGCGCCCCGGCGTGGGCGGCACTCTTCGTGACCGCCGATCACGGCATGGTGAACGTGCCCGAGCATCAGCGCATCGACTACTCTGGCGTGGAGGAGCTGACCCGCAACATCGCCATGACCGCCGGTGAACCTCGCGCCGTGCATCTATACCTGGAAGACGCCTCGGAGGCGGCACGCACCGCCACCGCTCAGCGTTGGGCGCAGTACTGGGGCGAGCGCGCCTGGGTGATTGACTCTCGCGAACTGATGCGTGCCGGCTACTTTGGCCCGGTCATTACGGATGCGGCGCGCGGCCGCATTGGCGATTTGATGGTGTGCGCTCGCGACGACTGGGCGCTGTACGATATGCGCCACTATCAGGAGCGTGCCCTGCACATGGTTGGTCAGCACGGTTCGCTCACGGACGCTGAGCGTCTGGTGCCCTTGCGCATGCTCAAGACTTTCTAAAGTACTAGTCTTCTAAAGCATCAGAGGGCATAGGCTGAGAAGATCAGGTTGAGAAGATACAGAAAACCGCTGGTTATTCGGGTGAATAACCAGCGGTTTTCGTATGTCTAGATGCCCTTGCTCAAAGCCCGGCCTAAAGCCCCTGCCTAGAAGCTACTGCCTAGATACCCTCTATCGGGCGGCGCGAGGGTCGCTTACTTGCGGCTACCGAAGATGATGTCATCCCAAGCCGGAACGCTCACACGCTGCTTCTTCGAAGAGGAAGGCTTGGGCTTCTCCTCAGATGCAGGCACGGCGGAGGCGGGCTCAGCCTGTGCTTCAGTAGCCGGCGCCTCGGCAACGGGTGCCTGAGCTGCTTCTGCGGGTGCGTCCTCGATGGGTGCCGGCAGGGTGAAGGACTCGACCGGAACGGAGTTAACGGGTGCTTCCGAATCCACAGCCAGCGGGTCGGTAGTTTCTACCGTGGTTTCTGCGGTGGGCTCGGGTGCAGCAGGTGCCGCAGGCGCTACCGGGGCAGCGGGCGCAGCCGGTGCTACAGGTTCAGCGGGCTGAGCGGGCTCGCGGTGCACGAACACCTCGGGCTCCTCAACCTGTGCCGGGCGCACCGAGCGGGCACGCTCCAGAAGCTCCTTGAGCTTACGCTCGTCAGCGCTCTCAGAGGAAGTAAGGGGTGCCGGTGCGGGCTCGGGTGCCTTCGGCAGACGGGCGGGAGGAACCTCCACCGGAGCCTTCTTAGCGGCGGCGGCAACAGCGTCCTCACTATTGCCCATCAGGAAGTACGCCGCCTCATTCGACGCGTACAGGCCCTGGTTCGCCGGGTTGTACACCCAACGTGCCGGGAAGACGACCTGCGCGGGCAGGTTCTGACGCACCGAATCCTTCAGCGCAATATCAACCTCAACGCGCCACTGGCCGTTCTCCTGCTGGCGGGTGGTCCAGTCCTGGGTTGCGTCCTCAAAACCGTAACGCTCGGAGACTTCCTCAATGCGGGCGCTCAGGGTCACGGGAATCTGTGCGGTACCCGAAGCGGAGCTGCGGCGACCAATCTTCACGCTCTGAGCGGCACGAATAATGTGGGCACGCTCAGCAACAATCGGCCACTCGTAGCGGCGCACGCGCTCCGGCTCCCAACCGGACTCTTCAGCGATTTCCTCAACGGAGGCACCCTGACGGAAACGGGTCTGAATATCGCGCGGACCGAAGGTGCCCTTAGCGCCCAGACCGCGGGTAGGCTGAATACGGCGAGCCTTGGTGATGCTCGTGCGCAGGTTCGCGTCAATCGGCAGCAAGAAGCGGGTGCCGTCAGCAGACTCAAGCACCAGATTTTCGCCGTCATCGTGAACGCCAATCAGACGCAGTTCAAGCATGAGAACCTCCATAGGTGAACCGGACGCGTTCGTGAATGTGTTGCACGGAACGCAAACTACCTACCAGGGTACCGTGAAAGCGCGGTAAATCAGTAGCGGAGGCGGGATTTTC
>FLSH01004246.1_pt1 | contig 13982 bp, 14 predicted proteins | sample 1550441 | NCBI WGS metagenome assembly FLSH01 (sample SAMEA4031756, study PRJEB14383) | metagenome | biome: human; feature: oral; material: saliva | place: Philippines | collected 2014 | reverse complement strand
CATTTCGGCGAGTATATAGGTCTTGCCTTTCAGTTGCAGGACGACTTCTTGGATGTCTATGGTGATGAGCTGGTGTTTGGAAAGGCTATCGGCGGCGATATATGCAACAACAAGAAAACCTACATGCTCATAAATGCCCTGCTTCGTGCTGAGGGGAAAGATAAAGTTGCACTTGATCATTGGATTACAGCCGAACAGTTTGATAGAAATGAAAAGGTTACTGCTGTCACAGATATCTACAATCGTCTGGGTATCGACAAACTGGCAAATCAGAAGATGGAGGAGTTTTATCAGAAGGCTGCCGGCTATCTTGATATGGTTTCTGTTGACGACGAGCGTAAGACCGTGCTTCGACAGTATGCTCTGAATATGATGCATCGTGATAAATAAGCTATGATTGACACCCATTCACATCTTGATGTTGAGGAATTTAAGGATGACCTAACCGATATTATAACCCGTGCTAAAGAAGCAGGAGTGGAGAAGGTCTTTATTCCTGCCATTGATTTAAATTCCTGCCGTTCGGTGCTAAATGTCTGCAACGCTTATCCTGGCTATGCATATCCTATGTTTGGACTTCACCCTGAAGAGGTGAAAGCCGACTATAAGAAACAACTTACTCTTATACGCACTGTTATTGATGAGAATAATCCTATCGCTATCGGTGAGGTCGGGTTAGACTATTATTGGTCGCGCGAGTTTGAACGTGAACAACTTGATGCCTTTCGTATACAAGTTGAGTGGAGTGTAGAGACACGCCTACCGCTGATGATACACTGCCGTAAGGCTCAGAATGAAATGATTAACCTGCTTCGTCAGTATAAGAAAGACCTTCCAGGAGGTGTGTTCCATTGCTTTACGGGTAATGAGAAGGAGGCTGAACAACTCCTACAATTCGACCGCTTTGTTTTAGGTATTGGTGGTGTAAGCACTTTTAAGAAAAGTCCATTGCCAGTTGTTCTTCCAAAATCAGTACCACTTGATCGTATTGTTCTTGAGACAGACTCGCCTTATATGGCTCCGACACCTATGCGTGGCAAGCGTAATGAGAGCGCCTTTGTTCGCTACGTGATGCTATGTCTTGCCGAGGCATACGGAGTGACACCTGAGGAAATGGAGCAAGCAACAAATAAGAATGTAAACAGAATTTTCTTTGCAGATTAATGTATAATAGTACTGTTGAATATTTATTTGTTGTCTCTCTCTCTTACGTGCTTCTAATTTCTTACATCCCTAATGCCACACTCATTGCTTTATCCGTCGAAACTGTTACATCTGGTAGTGTGCCATGAATATTTGTCTCGTCTGCTCCGTACAACCAAAAACGCTTAAATGAGATACTGCATTGCAGTCCGGAATTTGGCATACGATAAGATAGTATATCTCCGTAACTGACATTCATTCCGCCAGTCTCCTCACCAATCACGACACCCATGCCAAAGTACTTAAATGCCCATGCAAATGAACTCGCCGAGGAAAACGTATGATGGCTGGTCAGCAAATACACCTTACCGTCAAAATGTCCCTGTTCCTTAGATACAGGTGTTTGTAGTTGGTCTTCCGGCATACCATAGTAAAACCACCCGAGTGGCATCTGATGATTTGGGGAAAGACGATTCGTTGTCGGTGTCACACGAATAATGGTTTTGCCCATTTGTGCATAGGGACAAGGAGAGATATAACTGAGAAGGATATCTCCAACTTTAGAATTTCCACCACCATTATTCCTGATGTCAATAATAAGTTTCTTGATGTTGTTCTCTTTCAAGACTGTAAACATAGAGTCTGCAAAATGAACCATACCGTCAGGGTCACTGAAAGTCTGGAAATCCATTATGGCTACAGTTTTGTCCTTGTTGATACTAAAACTATACGGAACCAAAGATTTCTCTTTTTGCCTGCGTGGCATACGTGCTATCAATACATCATAATTGGCTGTGGGCAATGTCAGAGAATGTGTCTGCTTGTTGCTAAGACGATATACAACATGATATTTATCAGCCTTGAACAGTAACTCAAACAATGCCTTCATATCATTATTAATACGTTCTATACGAAAAAACTCTTTCTCCCCACAGCCATATTTAAGCATGGCAGCCACTATATCAGAACTACTCGTACCGTTTATTTCAAGAATTTCTGAGCCATAAGGTATCTGATCATCTAAACAGCTCTCAACATACAGTTTGTGATCTGTTGATGCTTTCATGTACAATGGCATGCGCTTAGTCTCTTTAGAGAAATATTGATTATATGGAAACCATAATGATGTATGCCCATCTCCAATCTTTGCTACAATAGGAGCTACCCTCTTATAAAGCTCTACCGAACTGACAGAGTCTGCCATTGTTGTCTTTTCATGTTCTATAAGGGATAACAACTCTTCCTGCCTACATGTAGAAAACATATTAGGGTGAACCTCTGATATGGTGTACAGCAAAGAGTCTACATCAGCACATGCTTCATCTTTTGACAACATAGGTACAGTCTGCTTTTGGGCGTATGAGTGACATAGCGAAGTTGTTACTAATATAAGTAGTAATCCACGAAGTGTTATTCTATTCATGACAATAAGGTTATAAGAAGATTTGAACTGTTTGAACTTAACGGCACAGCAATGCCTTTTCAGATATTTTTTATTCTTCAATAAGACGTAAGAGATATTTGCCATATTCGTTTTTTACCATAGGCTGTGCATCTTCGATAAGTTGTTGCCCGGAAATCCACCCTTGTTTGTAGGCAATTTCCTCAAGGCATGCAATCTTAAGTCCTTGACGCTTTTCTATCACTTCTATATATGTGCTTGCCTCTGACAAACTATCGTGTGTGCCTGTGTCAAGCCAAGTGAAACCTCTTTGAAGTGTTTGTACCTTTAGCGAGTTTATTGAAAGATATTCTTGGTTTACAGAAGTAATCTCCAATTCTCCGCGTTTGCTTGGCTTGATTCTTTTTGCTATCTCAACGACGTTATTCGGATAAAAATACAGACCTACTACAGCATAGTTGCTTTTTGGATTTGTAGGCTTCTCTTCAATGCTAAGACAATTGCCATTCTTGTCGAATTCTGCAACGCCATATCGTTCGGGATCATTAACATAATAACCGAAGACTGTGGCTTTTCCTTCTTCTTCTGCTGCTTTTACACTATCGTGAAGAAGTCCTGTAAAACCGCTGCCGTGGAATATGTTATCACCTAGAACAAGACAAACACAGTCGTTGCCGATAAATTTTTCGCCTATGATAAATGCTTGTGCGAGTCCGTCAGGCGAAGGCTGCTCCGCATATTCGAAAGTGACGCCTAATTCATGACCATCGCCTAACAGACGTTGGAATCCTGGCAAATCGTGTGGAGTAGAGATGATAAGTATTTCATTTATTCCTGCTAACATGAGAACAGAAATAGGATAATAGATCATAGGTTTGTCATATATAGGAATCAATTGCTTGCTGATTCCTTTTGTAATAGGGTAGAGGCGGGTTCCTGAACCGCCGGCTAAAACAATTCCTTTCATAATATAGTTCTTGAGTATTAAATTTATATCTGCAAAGATAATAAAAATAATAGAACGACTCATACTTTATGAGTAAAAAGATTCACACCTTTTTCCTACTGAGCCTTATTTAAAACTATTTTCATCTTTCAAAACAAAAACATGTAGTTTTGAAAGATGAAAATAGTTTTCTGCATTTTGTTGAATTTAAATTATTTTGGATAGCTCATCTTGGAAATATGTCCATCTGACATTTTAATAATATTGATTCCGCGTTGCTTGGATTGTATTTTTTGTCCGTTTATGTTGTAACGTGCTGTTTCTTTTATATCATTATTTTGAGATTTGTTTGAAGATATATCAGTAGTGTTGAATTCTTCAATCTCGAAATTACTCCATATATCTGCTGTTTCATATTTTGATTTTGTTCCTTTTGGTACATACAATTTACATCCTTCGGGTACTTCTTCGTCATCATCGGTGCCAAAAGCTTTTTTACCGCATTCTGCAGGATTGGTTGCATAATTGTATATATTCTTTAGCATACTTCCTATAAAAGCAATTGTGCCAATAGATATGACAGATTCGGGTAATGTGAGTTTTTCTAAAGCTTCACAATACATAAAGGCTTTATTATCAATCTTTGTTATTCCAGAAACAATTTCGAGCTCTGTTATACTTTCGCAATATGAAAATGCATTCTCTGGTATTTCTTTCAAAGATTTAGATAAGATTATTGTTTCTGCATTTGAACAACCCTCAAAACAGTTTTTACCGATTGAAGTTACTTCATCTGGTAAAATGATTTCCGATAAGCTTTTGCAATTTGAAAAAGCTTTTTTCCCTATTGTAGTTACATGTTTAGGAATAGGAAAAGATTCCAATTTGGTGTTATTTTGAAATGCCAAATCTCCAATTTTCTTTAACATAGGAGGAACATTGACTGTTTTGAGATTGTCGCAACGGTCGAACATGCTATTGCTTATTTCTGTCAAACCCTCAGGCAAATGGGCTGTTTTCAGTTTTTTGCAATTACTGAAAGCACCCTCTAAATGTGTTACAGAATTAGGGATGAAAACAGATTCTAACATTTCACAATAGCTAAACGCAAGATAACCGATTGATTCCAATCTATCATTAATCTTCAGTTGTTCAAGTTTGTTGCACTCCCTAAAGGCACTGTGACCGATTGATTTCAATGTTGGAGGAAATGTCAAGGATTTTAATGGGCAATATTCAAAAGCACTTTCTCCTATTTCGGTTAATGTTTCAGGGAAAACAATATTAGTAATGTTTGTACCGCTAAATATTTTTTTAGGAAGAACAGTATGGTTCGAATTTAATGAAAAAGCATTTAAATTCTTACATCCATCGAATAGCCCCTCTGAAAGAGGAACATTAGAAGGGTAATCGAAAGTTGTAAATGCGGTATTGGCAAATGCATATGTGCGAATTTGTTTTATAGAAGCTGGAAGTGTCAGATGTGTCAAATTCACACAATTGATAAATGCACTATCGCCAATGGCTATAGTGTTTTGGGGAATTGTTATACTGATAAGTTGCTTACAGTCGGCAAACATTCTATCTCCAATTTCATCATTTGCGGTAAAGAAGTCAATGTTTAAATTGAAATCTGATAGGTATGCTTCTCCGCCTTCAACAATTTTTGCTTCTGCAATGTCCAATTCACTAAGTTTTCCATCTGTTGGATTATTGTCTTGATCAATACCTGCCATTTCCCTTAGAAGAATAATGTCAGTGCCATTTAATTCTCCTTTTATTTTCAAACTCGTTATTTTGTATTTCTGTTCTGCATTAATGGCAGAAGACAATTTACCTGCATTGTCGACAGTAATGGTTGTTGTCTGTGCAAAAGAAATTGTGGTAGATAAAACTACTACTGTAAATAAAAAATTTCTCATATATTCAATATTTTTAATAAGACTATTTTACTATAACTTTCGTCGTTTTTATTTCTTTTCCATCTAATACCGAACGAACAATGTTTACTCCTTTGGAAAGAGCATTTCTTTTTGTGCCGTTTATTGAAAATATTTCGTTTGATATTGTTTTAAAATCATTATGAATTTCTTCATTGTTTATGCCTGAAATTTCTTCATCTACATGAATATATTGCATAAATATGGAATAATTTGAATTTCTTTTTTCCTCCCAACTCGTTATAAAGAATTTTCCGTCCAACAAATGAGATGATTGGAGGTTTTGTTTAGGGATTTGGCTATCAGTAATTTGCACTGGATTTATAATACATTTACCTTCTGTATTATATATCGTATACCACGAATTAACAATACCGTCCTCAGTGTCATATTTTTGATAGAAAAAGCCAAATCTTCCATTGTTCGTATTTTGTAGTGATAAAGAGGAAAATATTTGTTTGTTTTGTATTTCTTCAAATTCCAATACATTGTCCCATAATGGATTTCCTTGCAAAGAGAATTTTTGGAGATACACTCCCTGATATTTCTTATTCATCAAATCATAACGTTTGTATGCACAAACAAATGTGTTATCTTCAGGATTGAAACAAACGGCAGGCTCTGTTGAACCATAGTCGCTGTTATCTAATTTTAGACCTTTTGTGCCACCTGAAAGTCCTAAAGTTCCATCATTTTTTAAATGAACTATGGCACTTTTATAATGACCATCCATAATGGTTATAAGGGCGCTGTTGTCGGGACCTTGTTTCACATGTAATACTTCCCATAATTTAGGCGAGGCAAAACCATCGTCATAAATTATTTTATCTTTTTCCCATAAGCAATTTCCTATATTATCTATGATATTAGCTTTAAGCTTATTTCCTTCATATGAATACATTAAAATGGTTTTGTTTTGTCCCGCATCAATGACATAAGGAAAAGGAAAACTCGAATATGTATTTTCTGAAACTATTTTCTTCCATAGTGATTTTCCGTTCTTATCTAATTTTTCAATGCAGACACAGTCTTTTCGTTTGTTCTCATCGCTAAACTCATAGGCGAATATATATCCTCCGTCATCGCAACAACTCATACTGAGACCAGCTTCCATAGTATGTCCGATACTGTCATTCAATACAGTAGCTCCCCAAATTTTTTCTCCTTTTTGGTTAAATTTATAAATGGAATATGTACTCAAAATATCGTTGGGATTACATCTGTAATCTTGTACAGCAACAATCGCATTGTTGTCTCTATCTATCAATAAATGTTGGTTCGTGGACGTCCATGTTTTATTTGCTTCTTCTGAAATGACATATCCTCCACGCGGGCATACCCTATTTCCTTCTTTATCAATTATTTGAAGACGCATTGACAAACTATTTGAAGTAGGGCATATGAAAAATATGTAAGATATCCCATCACTTGTGGTTTTTATTTCATTTTCATAAAATACAAGTCCTGTTGGTGTTACTTGTATGTTTTTATTAATATTCTTTCCCCCTTCTGCATAAACATTTAAAACAAGAATATTAAAAAGAGCAAATAAAAAAGTTAGTTTTTTCATAAATAAATGTTTTTAGTAATAATTTGATATTGTAAATGTAATTAATTATAATGGAATGAAAAAATACCATCATATTTTTTAATATTTTTTATATTTTTAATAAAAAGTGTGTAGTTTCAAATAAAATTAATTCTTCTATTAACAAAACTTGAAGAATAACGTCTGTTTTATTAAGCAAAGGTACGTAATAAATATGTTACTCCAGCAAGGAATGCGTCAAAAAGACATAGCTGCAGCGATAAACGTGAGCCATAGTAATGTGTTATGTCTGTATAAGTTTACGTGGGTTCTGGATGAAAAGGTGGATGTCGAAGTTGGAAATCTTGCGTATAGTAAGAAAAATTCCTTTTCGTATTTTTTGATGAAATAGAAAACCGAAAGCGATGATTTGTCAAGTCAGCATAGCATAAAACCCTATCTTCGAAAACCGACAAGAGTTTAAAACGGCTTCATTCCGTGCTTTTTCTCTCAAGAAGTGGCGGTTTTTTACGCTGAAAAGGGCGGTTTCATCAGTAAGAAACGCAGGTTTTAGCTTTAAGAAACGCCGGTTCTTGAAACTGATTCGTAATTTTGTGTACTGTTAAAACGGTCTATTGGATTGATTATCAGATATTTGTGTGTAATGCTAAAAACAAGCGTTTTTGTCAACGAACGGCAATGCACTGGCAAATATTGGCTGTATTCATGGTCAGAACAGCCTTTTTGTTGATTTTATTCGCAGCATTCGGAAGTTTATGGAAAAGACTATATAATCATGACACAGAGACGGCATAGATCTAAAGTCAGTCATGCAATTCTCATCCCGAGAAGGAGCTGGTATGCAAAAAAACGACTTGTAGCTTTGTGTTTTGGATAAAATGTTGTACTTTTGCATAAGGATTTGATATATCCAGAATAGTGTTTAATATGAAATACAAATAGTTATGGGATTATTCGCAAAGTTTTTTGGAAAGAGTAATAACGATAAGAAAGTCGGTGGAATGGAAGATTATATGACTCTTGTTAGAGTTTATTTCCAGTCTTCATTGGCTACCACTTTGGGAATCAATAATTTATCTATGCTTCCTGACCTTCGCACCTTCAAGGCTACACTCCATATACCTACACAGAATAATAAGCTTGGTATTGCAGAGAAAAGTCATTGCAAGAAAATGATGAAAGAGATTTACGGAACAAATGACTCTTTTTTCAAGGAGGTGGATCAAAGCATTCGTAAGAACTGTCATAAGATTCAGGACGTGCAGGTTTATATGATTCAGTTCCAAGGATTCACGCAGGATTTGATGATGCTAATTGGTAATCTGATGAAATACAAGCTGCGTATGCCTTCAATTTTTAAAGGCGCTATTAAATCAATGACGCAAAAGACGGTGAATGAGATTCTTTATAAGAATGACTTTTCTGATTCTGAAGTAATAAAAACGGCACTTTCCATTCGTCAGTATAACAAGCGCCTGAACTTCAGCGAGGCATGGATTACTGATTTTGTCTATGAGATCGTAATGCTTTCAAAGAAAAATCCTCAGCAGACAGAGGCAGATAAATAAGTAAAAGATTTATTACAGACATTAACAAAATAGTCGTATTTTTTTGTTCATGTCAGGAAAAATATATAAATTTGTTCGCAAATTAAATCCTATATGAATTCTACAGAGCAGAATTTGAACCTTTTCACTACCCGAATGAGGCAAATGATTCTCAAATACAATGAAACAGTATCTGAGAATAAAGAGCTTTATGCTATGGTGGAGGAACAGGAGCAAAGGATAAAGGATCTTAAAGATCAATTGGCTCGGGCTCATAAGGATTATGATAGTCTCAAGTTGGCAAAGATGCTTGAGGTGACCGATGGTGATCTTGAAACGGCAAAGAAACGAGTTGCAAAGATTATCCGCGATGTAAATAAGTGTATAACGCTCCTAAGTGAAAAATAGTTTGAGCGATGGCTGGAGAAACGGGAAATAAGTTACGCATTACAATACATGTCTATGATACAGATCTGTCTGTAAATGTGCCTCGTGATGAAGAGGAATATTACAGAAAGGGCGCTAAGTTGATAACTGATATTGTCAACTCTTATGCTTCTCACTTTAAAGGTGTTAAAAGCGATAAGGAACTTCTGTACATGGCACTCATTGATATTGCGCTTCGTTATGAGAAAGAAGCTGCACACAATGATGTAAAGCCTTTAAACGATATTCTCACAAAGTTGACTTCAGAAATTGAAGAGGCAATGAAATAACCGCATTAACATCTTATGGACTGTTTCATTCACGTTCAATTGAATTTCTTGCTTTTAGGAGTGCTGAAAGAGAATGTTTAACCTAATATTATAAATTAAATGATTGTACCTGTTATTATAGCCGTGGTTGCGCTCGTCATTGGAGGTGTTACCGGCTATGTTCTCTTCCGTTATGTGATAAAGGGAGAATATAATAAGATGATCACTGAGGCAGATAAAGAGGCTGAGGTGATTAAGGAAAAGAAACTTCTTGAGGTAAAGGAAAAATTCCTGAATAAGAAATCGGAATTGGAGAAAGAAGTTCAACAGCGTAATCTTAAGATTCAGCAGAATGAGAACCGTCTGAAACAACGTGAGATATCGTTAAACCAGCGTCAGGAAGAGCTCGGTCGTCGCAAGCAGGATGTGGATTTGGCACAGCAGCGCATTGATAACGAGAAGAAACTCCTTCAGGTAAAGCAGCAGGAATTGGATAAAATGCAGATTCTGGAACGTGAGAAACTGGAGGAGTTGTCAGGACTTTCTGCAGACGAGGCAAAGACGCGCCTTGTTGAATCGCTCAAGGACGAGGCAAAGACCGAGGCAGCAAGCTATATCAATGAGATTATGGATGAGGCTAAGCTCAATGCCAACCAGCAGGCAAAGAAGATAGTCATACAGACAATACAACGTGTGGCAACAGAAACGGCTATCGAAAATTCTGTTTCTGTGTTCCATATTGATAACGACGACGTAAAGGGACGCGTTATTGGTCGCGAAGGACGTAATATACGTGCTCTTGAGGCTGCGACGGGAGTTGAAATTGTTGTAGATGATACTCCGGAGGCAATCGTTATTTCTGCTTTCGACCCAATACGTCGTGAGGTTTGTCGTCTTGCCCTTCATCAACTTGTTGCTGACGGACGCATACATCCGGCTCGAATAGAAGAAGTTGTTGCAAAGGTAAAGAAACAGTTGGATAATGAGATAATCGAAACAGGTAAGCGTACAGCCATTGACCTTGGTATTCACGGTCTGCATCCAGAACTTATACGTATTGTCGGTAAGATGAAATACCGTTCTTCTTACGGTCAGAACCTTCTGCAGCATGCTCGTGAGACTGCAAACCTCTGTGCCGTGATGGCATCAGAACTCGGATTGAACCCAAAGAAAGCCAAGCGTGCCGGTTTATTGCATGATATTGGTAAGGTTCCTGATGAGGAGAGCGAACTTCCACACGCAATCTATGGTGCAAAGGTGGCAGAGAAATATAAGGAGAAACCAGATATCTGCAACGCTATCGGTGCTCACCATGATGAAATGGAGATGCAGACCCTGCTTGCTCCAATCGTGCAGGTCTGTGATGCTATCTCCGGTGCCCGCCCTGGTGCTCGTCGTGAGATTGTTGAGGCATACATCAAGCGTTTGAATGATCTCGAAGCCATTGCGATGTCTTATCCTGGCGTTACAAAGACTTATGCCATTCAGGCTGGACGTGAACTCCGCGTAATTGTTGGCGCTGATAAGATGGATGATTTAGAGTCAGAAAAACTGTCAGCAGAGATTGCTACAAAGATTCAGAATGAGATGACTTATCCAGGTCAGGTTAAAATCACAGTAATACGTGAGACCCGTTCTGTAGCTTATGCAAAGTAAATAAAAGAAAAAACACACTATTAATAGCTCGAATGAGCCTCGAGAGTTTTTGTTTAACTTTCGGGGCTCGCTTTGCTTGTAAGTTATATCGTTATTCTTCCTATATTCACATGGACAATAAAAAAGAAGATCATACGTTATATGATTATCATAGCAATCAATCATAAATAAGAAATAGATTCTCCATGATACAGAAATACCCATCTACCTTGCTCGAAAAAGCTGTCAGTGAACTCGCGAAGTTGCCTGGAGTTGGTCGCAAGACCGCTCTTCGTCTTGCATTGGATTTGCTTCGTCGTTCGGAAGATGAGGTTGATACTTTTTCGTCGTCGATAAGTTCCCTGCGCCATGAGGTGTGCTATTGCAGAGTATGCCATAATATTAGTGACGAAGAGGTTTGCCCTATATGCAGTAATCCTAATCGCGACAATTCCATAGTGTGTGTAGTTGAGAACATTCAGGATGTGATGGCTATAGAGAACACTATGCAGTTCAATGGGCTGTACCATGTTCTTGGTGGCATCATATCGCCTATGGATGGCATCGGACCAAGTGATATCGAGATAGATTCACTTGTAGAACGTGTTGCACGCGGCGGTATAAAGGAAGTAATTCTTGCTTTGAGTTCCACGATGGAGGGCGACACCACTAATTTCTTTATATCTCGTAAACTTGAACCGTTCGATGTCGAGTTGTCTATAATAGCACGAGGCATTGCTGTTGGTAACGAAATAGAATATACCGACGAAGTGACGTTGGGACGTTCAATAATAAACCGTACTCCTTTTGGAGACAAATAATCGATGAATATGAATAACAAACAATATAAAATAATCTATTGGGCTACACTCGCAGGAATTGTGCTTTTCGGAGTAGTTCTCGATTTAGTAGAAGTCGTGGATGGTATATTTGAAGCCTGCGTTATGATGGAATTTTATGTTCAGTATGGAATGATTGTAACATCTTTGCTTACGGTCTACCTCGCTCTCAAACTTATTAAGAAGAATCCTATATTGCGTATGACATTGATAGAAGCCCCTTTGTTGAGCAATATCTTCTTCTACCATTCGTTTATGAATACGTCATTCCTATATCTCGCAATTATCAGCCTGATTGCTTATGTCTTTGTGTATCCGGCAAAGACAATGGAGAACGATAATTCAAAATTGTAAAAAATGATCAAGAAGTGAAGAAACTTACAGTTGTCATAGTCTCATATAATGTAAAGTATTACTTAGAACAATGTCTCATTGCTCTAAGTTGGGCTTTACGTGATATTGATGCTGAAATCATTGTTGTTGATAATCACTCTCATGATGGTTCGGTAGAATATATTCGCAAACACTTCGGTTCGTCTATAACAATTATAACCAGCAATCATAATCTTGGTTACGCAAAGGCAAATAACATTGCGATTGAAAATTCAGAATCGGAATATGTGCTTCTTTTAAACCCTGATACAATCGTTACGGAAGACTCGATAATTGATTCTCTTATGTTTATGGATTCTCACCCGAAGTCTGGAGGATTAGGCGTAAGAATGCTCAAATCTGATGGAACCGATGCTCTTGAGAGCCGTCGTGGAATACCGACTCCTGTGGTTGCTTTTTATAAAATGTGCGGTTTGTGTAGCCTCTTTCCAAAGAGCGAACGCTTTGGGCGTTACTATATGAGTGGCATATCATGGGATGAGGCTCACGAGATAGAGGTTATCAGTGGTGCTTTCTGTATGCTTCGCAGAAAGGCTCTTGACGAAATTGGACTGCTTGACGAGAACTTTTTTATGTATGGTGAGGACATTGATTTAAGCTATCGTTTGCTTCAGGGAGGATGGGAAAACTGGTATCTTCCTTCGGTTATACTTCACTATAAAGGAGAATCGACACATAAATCGTCGTTTCGTTATGTGCATGTGTTTTATGATGCTATGCTGAAATTTTTCCGTAAGCATTATGGGCATATTTCCTTTTTTCTCTCTCTTCCAATCAAAATTGCAATAATCGCAAAAGCCAGCATGGCATTGCTGTCTATTACATGGAAGTTGTGTCGTGACAGTATTGGTCTCAGGAATCATTCTGATTACAAATATCCCGTCTATGTCTTCATCGGCACGAAGTTCACTTTAGACCAATGTCGTAAGATAGCTAAATATAAAGGTCTTGATGCAGTGTTTCATGAAGGGACAGTCGGAATATTGCCTGAAGGGCATCTTGCAATTGACCTTCCGGTTGACCGCCCACTGGTAGTGGTATACGATGTTCATGCTTATCCATACTCTCATATATTCGAGAACTTTTCTAAGCGACCACAACCTTTGGTCTCTATTGGTACCTACGATAATAATACAAATAAGATTATCACCCAAACAGAGATAATATTCAATAATACATAGAATCTAAAAAATGAATATAAGTTTACGTGCCCTTGAACCAGACGATCTTGATTTTCTTTATGATATAGAGAATGATATTGAGCATTGGGATATAGGCAATACCACGATGCCTTATTCTCGCGACTTCCTACAACAGTATATCCTTACATCTACAGGCGATATATATATAGACAAGCAGGTTCGACTTATAATTAATTGCAATGATGATACTGTAGGTATTGTAGACCTTTCGTCGTTTGATCCTAAGAATCAACGTGCTGAAGTGGGTATCATAGTAAAGAAAGAGTGGCAGAACAAAGATGTTGCGACAGAGGCATTACACCTATTATATAATTATTGCCGTAATGTAATCCATCTGCATAGCCTTTATGCCATCATTCCAGAAGACAACACTGTTTCATTGAAGCTTTTCCAAAAATGTCATTTCGATATTACAGGTAAACTCAAAGACTGGCTATACAATGGCAGAAGCTACAGAAATGCTTTTATATTGCAGAAATTTACGTAAAAAAGCAGATAAAAGCTTTGTCAGTTCAGAAAAATGTTGTACCTTTGCATCCGCAAACAAGAAAACGGTGCGTTAGTTCAGCTGGTTAGAATGCCTGCCTGTCACGCAGGAGGTCACGGGTTCGAGTCCCGTACGCACCGCTTCTTATATGTACTTTGGTGCGTTAGTTCAGCTGGTTAGAATGCCTGCCTGTCACGCAGGAGG
>FLSH01006248.1_pt1 | contig 13984 bp, 19 predicted proteins | sample 1550441 | NCBI WGS metagenome assembly FLSH01 (sample SAMEA4031756, study PRJEB14383) | metagenome | biome: human; feature: oral; material: saliva | place: Philippines | collected 2014 | reverse complement strand
GTATATACGCATTCCCTCATTTACTTTACTTATAAAAAATATGCCCGAAATTGAACAAAAGTTAGTGCCTTTTGTAAAGCAAAGAAATTGTAAAGATTCTTTAGAAATGCTTTACAATGCAAAAGATATATGCTATCATATAACTGTGGTTGAGAGGTGCTCAACACAAGCGCAAAGGAGGCGCGAACGATGAACTGGGAAAATGTGATTGTGAATGTGGTTTTTCTGTATGATGGAGGGTGGCGCGCAAGTGACTATGAGGAGTTAAAGCAGGAGTTTGGCTTTACCGATGAGGAAGCAAAGCAGGTTTGCGACCATCTTGCCATGATTGAAGAGGCAGTAGAAGAGGAGGAGTAATAAAGGGCGCGGGGCGTAAGCCCCGCTATTTTGAGAGATATTAGACAAGTAGAAAAGTATTACGACACATTGCGTTATATTAATAGCAGTTTAGTAAGTGTAGCAATTTCTGAATGGGAAATGATTGTTAATTTTATTCGGAGAAGTAAACCGATAGAACAGTAAAGTAACTATTGAAACATTGCAAGGGGCTATGAAATTTGATATATTATATATGCGCGGAAGTTCCCGCGCATATAGCGCATTGAAGCGCGGAAAGGAAAAGGAAAATGGCAAAATTTCCGAAGAAGTATGAAACAGTGGCAGAGGTTGAAGTTGTAGTGATGGATGCAATCCCCGGGAAGTATGACGGAAAGCCCACACTTGCAACGCGTTTCGGTGTTCTTTCAGCGAAGAATGTCAAGACGGGAGCGGAGGAACTTGTTGGGGAAATCGTTGGCACTGTACAGGATTTTACGATTTTTTCTAACGATGAAGGAAAGTTACCGGAAATAGCAGATGATTTTACAAAAGGCACACGAATGACGTTGAATTTTCAGTATAATGCCGAAAATGGCCGGACGCGATATCGTAAGCTGTGGGTGAATCCTTTACAGACTGATGTTAGCATCCTGACCCCTGAAGAGCGCAAAATTTTAGGGTTTTAGGCTATGAGTTGTTCGGATTTTGTGCTTTCCCTCATTGGGGAAGAATGCGCGATAGACATACAGAAGAAACTTGAATCGGGCGAATATTTGACAGATGCAAGGTTAGCTAATGGCAAAAATTTGTATGTTTTTATCATGGACAATCATTGCGGGCTTGTGGGAAGTCTGGAAGAAACGACATTTTCAACGATGGAGGTGATAGCCGGAAAGCTGATTGAACGCAATATTTCGTACAACGATAAATATAAGCTGGTTGAAGTTGACAGGCAGAAGTTTGAGAAGTTTTGCGTTGACATTAGTGAAGAAAAAGAGTAATATTATATAGGATGCGAAGAGCATAGCCGCAAGTTGATTTATCTAAAATTTCGATTTGCGGCATTTTTGTTCTTTACTTTTGTTATTAAAGTTGTATAATTAAATTAATAAATACATAAGGGAGGTAAGTAAATGTTACTTAATGATTGGTTTTGGTCTACATTGCCGGACGAGAGTTGGACGGTGACTGACGACGGGCAGCGCATTATCACAGATACGGCCTTGCGTGCGTGGCTTTCCGGCTTTGACCGGCTTGCGCTTGTAGAAAGTGACGGGGACAATGTCACACCGGAAACGACGGGAGAGACAGGGGAAAGACCGGATGAATCTGGAAGAGATGATAAAATTTTGGAGGTTTTAGCAGGTCTGGCAGAGCAGGTTGCACAGCTTAGAAAAGCTATCGACGGTAAAGTTGATGATATTATTGACGGGGAGGATGTGGAGCAGTGGTAAGAGATACGGAAATTCCCGGAACGCGAACAATTTGGGAAGATAACTATAAGGGTTTCAATTATCGGCTGTTTTTTGAGGATACCGCCGACGATAACGCACCGGAGCGGGTTGTACTTGTGAAACGCACCGAAAATGTTCCACGTGAAACAATTCTTTGGCAGTTTGATTTTTGTTCTGTGGACAAGATGGAAGCAGCTTTTTCGGCACTCAATACAATGCTTTCCGCGTTGGCTGAAAATGTTGAAACAAAGTGTAGTATTAAAACTTTTGCATTTGTTGAAGCTTTTCCGGATTTCACCGGAACACCCCTTAAGAATGGAACTTTGACAGCAAAAGTTACTAAAAATGGCACAGATGTAATCGATTGTAAGTTCCATGTTATCAACGGCAAGGTATATGCCAATACGGTTGCGCTGGAATGGGAAAATGATTTAAGTACATTTTTAACCGTAAGTGATAGTTTACAGGTTATCACTTGTATCGGAACCGACAATAAACTTGACGCAATTAGTGATTATTCGATTGTCTTAAGTTATGAAAGTGATAATTATATTGAAGATTATGTACTTAATCATGCGGGAGTTAAATTAAATGGATATGTAAAAACTTCTACTGGCGTAATGGGTTCTAATGGTTCTAATACATGGGATTTTAACAATGGGTATAAGATTTCTACTAGTCCGAATGTTTTTGACAATTTGACATTTGGAAACTTAAATTCACACGGAAAAGTTGTAAATTTTAACTTTTCTGGCACGATTAAAACAACGTCTGCAATTACTAATTTTGTTTCTATTGCACGTTTTTTGAATTCTAATGTCGCTGTAATTAGCATTAATGGTTTGGTTACTATGCCCGATGGGAAAATTTATCCCTTACAGCCGACATTCGTTTCGCAGGATGTCCAATTTTATTCCCCTAATGGAATTGACTTAAAGGGTGGTAAAATTCAGGCTTATGTAACTTTTATTGATTATAATTATCCGGAGGTATAAATAAATGAGACTTACAACTAAGCAGGTAATTTTTACATTAGAAAGTGCTATTAACGAGGGGAGAGCGCGTAAAGTATCTATTAATCCGCTTTCTAGTCCGGCTACTGTGGTTAACCGGATGAGCGCGGAGGATACTACCCGGCTTGCAAAGTTCTTGGGTTATGAAGGTATTTCTGCTAACACTTATGACGCAAAGGCGTCTATCATGTGGGCGGCACTTTTCTATAAGATTGGGGAACAGTTAGAAAAAGTTGGCTTTTACAAGTCCCCGTTTGAGCAGTTTTATATGCCGCTGACCGTTGGCCTTGACATTGAAGAGTTCGCGCCGCGCATTAAGGACGGTATTGACCGCGACACGCTTTCTAATAGTGCACTTTTCACAAACTATACTACAACTTACGATAGTTATTACCATAGAGTTAATCAGTTCAAAGTTTTCGCAACTACTTATAATAGCAATCAGATTCGTATGATTAGTAACTCTTGGGATGCGCTTACGTCTACGGTAAACGCTGAACTTGCAAATCTTGACAAAAGTTACAATACTTTCATTCAGGATATTAGCAAGGCAAGTCTTGGAACGGCATACGCAAGCGGGCAGGTTGACACGGTAACGATTCCCAATATTGTAACTAATGATGACGCGGCGGCGGCAGCCGTTACTATTAATAGCGTCGTTGATACGATGAGAATCGAACCTAACGAACTTTACATTCCGTGGAATCGCAACAATAGCGCGGGCGCGCCGCTTGCAACTGGTAACAAGGTTAAAGACGTGGCCGGAAGTGATATCGTTGTCATTTTGAGGGCAGATATTGCAAATAATGTTACTTTCAGAACTACCCTGAATACATATTTTGCCGGAATTTTTGAGGACAATAATCTTACTTTTAGCAAGAATTTACTTAAGGTTGATTCTTTACCGAACATTGTTGATACAAGAATTGGAGTAACGCCTGGCTATAGTGCTGTTGCGGCAAATAAACTTAAGGAACTTAAGGGTTTTATTTGTGAACGTGATTCGTTCATTTTTAGAAAGTATGAGCAGGGAACTTTTGAGTTCAATAATGCCGCAACTCTGAACACAAGTATTTTTAGGCATGTTGACCTTTTGGCGGATATTTCTGACCGGCGCAAGGTTTGTGCGATTGTGTAACTAAGGTAAACTTATGAAAATGACATTTGATGAGGCCGTGAGACTGAATGCCACCCCCATAAGGGGTGGCGCGGCTTATGGTTTTAGTTTATGGCATACTATGCTACACGATATAGCCACAAGCTTATTTTATTGGAAATGTAACGGAAAATTGCCGTATCGCGATTTGCTTAGGATTGAAGAATACTTATATAAAGGGCAACCGTTTGGAATTTTCAAAGTTAAAGTTTGCGTAGGGAATGCTATTGTAAAGTCCGGCTATAGGGTTTTACCGTCTACAAAAACACGAGCACAGCATATAAGAATCTCAAAAAGTGTTCTTTATCATAAACCGAACAATTGGATTTATACAGGCTATAAAAACGGCGTTGAATGCGTAATGTTCGACACCTGTGCATGGACGGTTCCGATTTCTATAGCTTCAAAATATGCTGAAATTTTAACTAATCTTGACGCATTATATTCGCAACAAATTGAAAAAGTTTCGTTACCGGTGATTTTTAGAACAACAAAAAGTAGCAAAAATGATTTAATCAAAGTAATGAAAGAGGGTGCAGTAAATTCTGCTTTTTCCATTGTTGAAGGTGCAAACGTGGACACCGAAAATATTTTTGACCCAACACCGCAATTTTACCTTGATAAAGTCCGGACGGAACGAATCGAAATGATGAACGAATTTATTGGAACGCTTGGAATTGCACCGACAATTCGCGAAACTTCCCAATATGTAAATAAAGTTGAAATCGGGAAAAGTTCTATCGCGAATAAAACATTGGGAGCGGCATTATATCGTTCACGGGTTTGTTTTTGTGATTCTGTCAATCGTGTTTTTCCTGAAATTGGTTTGAGTTTCGAAAGTAATGTAACTTATGACTTAGGACAGGGAGGCGTACAAAATGAGGTTATCGGAAATGTTAGCAATGATTAATAGCAATGTTTTAGAAAGTGCAAAAATTCTTATTTATATCATGTGTGCCGACGTTATTGCTGGCATTTTGCACTATGGGAAAGATAGAAAGTTCGCTTCTAGTGCTTGTATTAAAGGCATTGTTAAAAAGTTAGGTGAACTTTTGGTCTTTACTTTGTTTGGCGTTATTTCAAGTAAAAATGAACTTTATAGCAATGCACTTGTGATTTTTACGAGTGCGGCAACACTTGGAGAACTTTTAAGTTTTCTTAATCATGTTTCTTTACTTGGAAATATTTTTGGTTTGAAGGAACTAAACGATTTTCTAAACAAGAACACAAACGAAAATGAGGGCAAGAAAAATGAGTAATGTTATACAGATTGCCGAAAGTTATTTAGGGTATTATGAAAAAGATAGGCTTTCCGATATTTACACAAGTAAGCGCGGGAGCGGCAACTTTACTAAGTTCGCGGCAGTTTATAAGGACTTGACCGGTGAAAATTACCAAGGGCAAGCGTGGTGCGCCATGTTTGTTTCGTGTTGTTTTGCGGAGGCCTACGGAATTAAGAAAGCAAAGGAAATGCTTGGAGGTGAATTTTTCGCCTATACACCCACTGGTGCAAACAATTTTAGGAAAAAGAATAGATTTATTACTAATGTACGGAATGCAAATATTGAAGATTTAGTATTCTTTTCTAACGGTGGACAGCGCATAGACCATGTGGGAATCATTACCGAAAAGGGAACAAATACTTTCAAAACGATTGAAGGAAACGCTTCTAATTCCGTAACTATGCGTACATATAGCTATAACGATAGCAGAATAAAGGGGGTAGGCCTTACGATGAGTGGTTATGTGTCCGGTTGGAAATATAACGACAGTGTTAGCAAATGGAATTATATTCAGAATGGTAATAAATTAGCTAATGGTTTTTATTACATTAATGGTATTTTGTTTCATTTTGACGAGACCGGCGCAATGTCCGAAGGGCAGTTTTTTGTAAATGGTAAAAGGTACTATAGTACAACTTCTATTAAGCCGATTACAGGTGCTGTTATCCACATTTGCGACGGGGATGCTGTTAAAAAGGTGGAAAATCCGTAATGAAAATTGAAATTGACGGCAATAATAATGTTCATATTGTAGACAGGAATTTAGACTATATTGCAATTCATAACCTTGCACCGGATATGGTTCAGAGATTACAGACTGCTAACTTAAATCCGGACAAGCTGGCACAAGCAATCGCAAGCGCGCGGGCAATGGACAATACAACGACAGTATTTGCAAATATGAACACTTTACTTGCAAATATTAGAAACGGGGTGATTTTGCATGATTTGGAATGATTTGAACGAGGGTTTTATGCCCTCTTTTTGGAAAAAAAATCTTACTTTTGAAAATAAAGATTTATCACCTTTTGCATTATATGAGAATGTTATAACCGTTGGCGAAATTGCAACGGCTGTTAGCCGTGGCGCGGTGGGACTTAATTTGCCATTGTCCGAACAGGCTTTTGTAGGTATTATATGGGACTATGGACAAGGAAAATTAGTTAATAAAGTAGATACGAAAGCTTGGGTGCGAAACTATTGTTCTGAAATTTCTTTGTGGATTTTAAGCAATGCTAGATATTTACAAGCGTATGAAAGAGATATTAATAAGAATTATAACCAAAAAGATATTGATTTCACAGATACACAGGGAAATAATACACAAATTTCGACTACAGCCGGAACACAGTCTAACGGGAGCCATTCAATCAACGATACCGCGAACGCTGGACATAATGAAAGCGCGGGAGAGCAATTAGGGGACACGTTAACAGTACTTAATAACCAGACCACAAGCACAAAAACCCTTGCAACGAGTAACGAAGACAACTATAGTAAGGGTGATTTAAGTGTTGGCAAAAGTTCCGAAAGTGCTGCTAGTAACGATGTAAACGCAAGCTATAGCGAAAATCGGGGAGCCGGGCAGGTTGAAGGTCGTAATAATGGTCGTTCCCATAGTTACGGAACCTTGTCCCCCTTGTCTGCTATGAACTTAGAAAAAAACTTCCCGTTTCAGAACTTACTTACTAATCTTTTTGACACATTAGATAAATATTTCACAGTGTCGGGGTATGAGTATGACTAAAGTAACTAATGTAGAATATCCGTACAATCGCAATAGGTTTCACGTGGAACTTTTCGAATTTGGAAATGCACCTGATTATAGTGTCTGCTATGCGCCCGGTGTACAGGCCGGACGCGGGCAATCCGAAGGTTATGACTTGGATAATTGCCCGAAGGGTGACGACACGACCGTTATAGACATTACGGCAAATGTTGGAACCGATACAATGAAATTTAATTACATAAAGATTGATTACGGGCATACCGGTGACGGGGTAAAATGGTATTTTGTAACGCATAAAACAATATTAAATTATCCTACTATCATAACCGGTTCACAGCAAAATTATACCGTTGAATTTCAGTTAGCATTGGACTATTGGGAAACCTACAAAGACAAGTTAGGAACACCTAATATTCAGCTGGAACGAGTGACTACTTCAATGCCCGCAAGCTGGAACGATACCAGCGCTTATAAAACTAATGTTCTTCCTTTTTCAGACGAAGATAGAACTTTAAGTGATAGAAGCTATTCAAATTGGAAACCTATTGTAATGTGGCGCGCAAAGAAACCCGTTGCACAGGATAACTATATTGTAGATAAATTGCCGACTGTATACAAAATTGAAGGTGCAAGCGGCGTGCAAAATTGGGCGACCGAACTGGAAACTTTAGCTTCGGAACCTCCCGAAGCAACTAACCTGTTTCGGTCTTATGTGGGCTGTAATTGTTATTTAGTAAGTGATTATTTCGCAACGGCTGATGGTTCCGAAAGTAAACTTGAAACAATAAACGTTAGTTTTCCGGGACTTCCCGTTGTGCATAACATACTAAAATACCCGCCTTATAGACGCGCTTTTATTAAAACAATCGACGGCAGTTGTTACGAAATTGATGCTAACAAATTTCCTTATGGTCGTTTACCTGATACGGTTACAGTATCAGTATGCCACAGCACGACACCCTCACCGCATAGCATTTTATATCCGCTTTATGCGGAACCGTGCCCGGACGTTGTATGTTTTGCTGGTTATCCCGCTCTTAGTGTAACCACGACAACGCCTAGCACTGTACAAAAGATTATTGGAAATGCCACTAACGCCAGTGACATTATGCCCGCGCGATTGAAGGCAAGTTCCGGAATGATGGGAGTATTGTAAACTATGGATAGTAAAGAAATGTTCGAAGTTGCACAGAATGTCAATAGTGCCGTTTCAAGTGACTTTAATTTACAAAGTGTCGGCAAGGGCACCGGCGCTTTAATCGGTATGGCTATAGGTGGACCGGCAGGGGCAGGGGTAGGCGCGCAAGTTGGCGGGCTTGTGGCCGGATTTATTGAAAGTAGTTTGCCGAAACATGATATTATTAATGGTTCTTTAAGTTCATATAATTTCATAAAAATGAACCAAAAACCGTATTATGTAGAACTTGTATATCCTAGCATTGCCACACAAAAAGCAATTAGTGACTATTACTGCTATTATGGCGTGCCGACTTCAAGAACTGAAACTATTAACTATGGTTTATATAACTATAACAATCATGCATATATACAAGGAAATTTACAATATAACGGAACTATCCCGTTAGACAAATTTCTAAAAATTCAGAACATTTTCAAAAGGGGTATACATTTACTATATGCTTAAAAACATTACTTTAGCAAAAGATGAATTTTTCACCTATGAAATGTTACGCGATTATGAAAGTAAGGGCAACTATACAGTAGTTGCCCTTACCGGCGCGCGCGGTGCTGGAAAGACCGAAAGTCTTATAACTATGATAAAAAAGAGATATGAAAAGGGAGAAATTGCACTATTTTTGAGAAATAATGCAAATGATTTACCAAGCGCAAGACAGTATTTTAGTATATTAAGCGAAATATGCGGGGAAGATTATTTTATTGGCCTTGGACAGTTAGGCGCTGGTAGTATTTGCTTATGTTGTCAAAAAGAAGAGCCTATACTTGTAGGATATAGCCTAGCTATTGGAAATTATGACCGTTTCAAGTCCTCAAAAAAGAAAGTTGATTATGTAATTTACGAAGAATTTACTAATCTTAATCAGTCGCACGGCCTAAATCGCGCTTTTGGGTTTGTTGAAATTCTGGAAACAGTTAGGCAAACTTGCCCTAATGTTACGGTATACGCTTGCGCAAATAACCTCGTTCGCGACACATTATTCGAATGGCTTTTTGATAGTAAAGATATTTTAGAAATCGCTATAACAAAGCCGGAAAGAAAAAGTAAAAGCCACTATAAAAGCAAGACAATAGAAACTTATTTACAAGGTGGTATTCTTGTAGACAGCCCGGAATTTTCGTTGAAAGATTACCAATGCCGTGGCTTTATAAAGTTAGGAACCGACAAAATATACCTATATGAAAACCCTATGCTTTATCCGCAATACATAATCAGCACAAAAGGCACACAAAAAGAAATTAAAAAAGATATATCATTGGTAAATATCCTAAAACTTGCGGTGTATCAAAATTTAGAAACCCGGAACATGTTGGAATTTCCGATTGGTCTTTTCATTCAATCATATCAATCACTTCTCACATAACGTTTCACGTGAAACATAAAGAGCGGGGCTTACCCGCTCTTTTTAGTATCTCATCTTTATCGAAAATGGTCTTGCTTCAAGTATTTGGCCGCCTATCCCTTGCACGCCTTTAAGCATAACCGCGCCAGCTACTGTAAAACCCATTTGAAAATTTTCGTATGTTACTTTTTCTTTAACTTCCTTACTTGCACCGGCGCATTTTACTTCTATATTATCATCTATATCGGTTATCATATAGCACTTTTGATGCAAAAATTTTCCCCTTTTGAGTGTATGTTCCAAGTCCCAAAAACCGAACTTACTTTTGTCAATAACGTTTTTATTTTTAACAATACGGTTATATGCTGATTCTAACATAACGATTGAATCGGTATCCCCATAAATGTATTCTTCTTGTTTGCATTGGTTTGCTATGTCAAGATATTGTTCCCTTGAATATGCTGTAATACAGCTTGCAATAGGAAAGCTATTCTGTGAAATATTATCGCTTTCTAAGATTTCTTCTATATGTAGTCTACCTTCTAATATACTAAGATTCGTTACCGTGTCCGGTACCGCTTGCCCGAACTTCCCATATAGGGAATTTAGCATAATTTTTGCAACCTGCTTTAGTGCTTTATTACCTTCTCTTGCGGCTTTCTCTTTTATGTTCCCCCAATATGCTATATAATCTAAAAATATTGTGCAACTTGTTTGCGACGGGGGATATATCCATGCTTCTAAGCATTCAAAATTACTAATGTCATAGTAGCGAAACAGCATTCTTAAATCAATCGAATTTATCCAAAATGTTTCAGTAATATTCCGCAAAAATTCATTCGTTTTGTACATTCTTGACAATTTGAAACCAATATTATATTGCCGCCCTAATGACATAAACGGCACAGCAATATTTTTCTTTAATTTAGCAGAACATTTTATTTTATAAAATCCTATATATCTTCTATCTTCTAAAATATCTTTGTTAATAGTGAAATTTGTATAATGTTCGGCGTTTCCAGTGGGGTAATAATGCGTAAACTCTTTAATTATATTTCTTTTATCATGCACCGGCGTCGCCGGTATCATTGCCGACGGGTAAAGACTATTATAATCTAAATAATATAAATGTTTTTTAATATCCATACTGCAATAATTCGGATTCAAGTAACAAATACCACCCCTATAGGTATAGTTTGCCGCCAGTGCTAAATCAGCATCGATATTTTCCCCTAGTGCAATATTTACAAATTCCTTTTTTCCTTCCTTCAAAATTCCCGGAATGTTGATATTTTCCCCATTAACATAACCGTTTTCTTTTATGGTATATTTCCAGTAGTTAAAGGCCGTTTGCGCCGCTGTCAAATATTTCGCGGGCTTACATTCGCATTCTTTCCAAAATGCTTTTAGTCCCGCACGTAATGTATATATATCATACATGCTATACTTCATATATTCTTGCTCATGTTGTAATTGATAATTTACAGAACTTACAGAATCTATATTCTTTTTCCAGTTTTCCGCTATTTCTTCTTGTTTTCCTATGCTTAGTCCAAAAGCCTTTTGAAAATCCGACAATGGCAACGCTATTAATTTCAGGGAATCGCGTAACTGAAAAGTCACCCCTTTATATACTATGTCCAGCGCGTACCACATTCCGTCTTTTATCATTACATTATTTACGGTTGTGTATGCTATACCGAATTGCTGAAAATAGTATGCAATATGTGACGCATCAAACTTCAAATTGTGAAAGTAAAGAATCGCGACACGCTTATTATAAAAATTTACAACTCTTTCCCTTATCCAGTCAAAATAATTCTTTATATTATCACTATAAAAATCTAAATCATCATCACAAACTTGATATAAGTGGGGAAATAAAAACTTTTCGGCATTCTCTTCTATCGCGAAATTTTCATATTTCTTATAACTTTCTTTCATGCTTTCCGGTATTATATAATCTTCTTTGTTTTCAATATATATAGTTACTGTTTCCGTATCACAATAGAAAATCGGTGCAGTAGAAAAATTTTTATACATTTCAGCCACCCATAACAATCAACCAGTCTTTATAAATCATAAGCGCATCTAAAACAGACGGGTTTTCTTTTCCGCTTAAAACCTCATATATACCGTCTGAACTCGTTCGAACATATTGCGGAATCGCATTACTTGCCAGCTTATTAACGCAATTTTTTGCTTGTTCGTCTGTCAATCCCATAACATAGTCATAAAGTTTAGCACCCATAAAATCCACAATACTAATATTTCCATATTGTTGTTCAAATGTAGTTCTAATATTTCCGTAATATTCATTGTACAAATCGACGAAATTCGCAACACTTCCAGTTAATGCTCGATAGATTAGTTCACGGTTGCTATCCATTCCAGCGACCGTAAATTCTTCTTTCATTTGACTAAACAAATTAAATGAGCCTTGATTCTTCCCATACGCTACAAAAGTTTTTGATTGTTCCGGCTTTTCGGGGTAATAGCTTGCATATAAAGCGCGTATATAGTCAGTTTGCATAGCACTGTCATCGAAATACGGTTCCTTTTTCTTTATCCCCTCAATCATTTCTTTTCGTGTCAACGGTTTTTTCTTTTTGTATGCGACCTTTTCAGCATTCTGGATTGAAGCTAAAATCTCTTCTGCTTTTCTGATTCTTTTCCGACCTTTTTCATCGTACACATACAGGCCGCCAGGTACTTTCTTCCCTGTCATTTTTTCGTAACGCTTACCAGCTTCAAGGGCTTTTCTTGTAAAATATTTGCGGGGATTGATTTTTTTCGGCTTTCCCTGTTTTGCTTTTTCCTGCTTAGTCGGGTACTTTTCGCGGCTCTCTTTGTCTATATCGCGCAACTCCTGTGTACTATAGTCTCGCGTTCCCTTAGTTAAAAATTTCTTTCCACTTCTCGCCTCAGTCCGCCAGATTCTTTTTACCAGTTTATCCCGTTCACCTTGTATAACTTTGCCGTATGCCATAGATACCACCTCCATAAACACATAATAAGGGCAATCGCTTGCCCTTATTATACTAAATCTTACACCCTCATTCAACGACCCGGATTCAAAGATTCAACACTCACGCACAGATTAAAAAGCACACATATAATCAAAAGTAAACTTGACGCCGGTTCGCCATCATTAACACTGATTCTAGCGATTTCTTTCATTCCAGAAACCAACAAAAACTTAAAAATTCCCTTGTCAACGCTCTTGATTAACTCATCCGGCTTTAAGTTCTCATAAAATTCGACAAATAAATCAGAAATATTATTGCTTTCCTCGTCGATATTTCTTAAACCCTCCATAAATCCGGAAATCGCGTTCTTCTGATAGCTTTCCCGCATATCCTTAAAATAGAAATCCGCAAAATCAACAAAATTGCAAATCTCATTATAACCGTTTTCCCAATCATCAACCCGAATAGCCAAAAATACGGCTTTATCGGGATTACCATTCTCAAAATTTTTTGAAATCTGAAGAACTCGCTTTTCTATTGCCACATGTGCAAAACGCGCCTTTAATGTTTCCAGTGCCATCTCAAACTTCTTCTTGTTCATGTTATGCCTCCTTAACTAACTTGATGCTGCCAGACTTCAACCGCAAACGAAAATTCGCAATCTTTACAGCATTGACCGGTTCCCATTCCGCGCCCTCCTTGACGCGCATATCTTTAGCAAAAATTGCCAGTTCATTAGTTCCTTCTATGTCAATAACTTTGTTAACAATTCCGTTCTTGACTAAGACAGGATAGCCAGAAATAACATGCCAGCCGTCTTTGTTTTCTCTCATTACATTCCCTCCTTTTCTTGTTAAATCAAAACAGGATTGCGGGGCTTTCGCCCCGCGCTATCCTTAGTCATCTTCCAGCACTAAAAACCGTCCAAGATAATCACATGCTACATGCAAAAACGGGATATTATTCTTTCTACCTCCTCTCGTATATACTGCACGAAAAATCGTATAGTCACTAGATACACGCATCATCGTAGTTAGTGCAATCTTGACAAAAAATCGACCTTCTGTTGCATTGTGGCCAATCGTTTCCGCACGTTCTACTAAATCCTGGACGGCCTTCATTGCACCCAATTTCTCGTTCATTGCCGCACCGGCTAACGACCTTAAAAATGGCGCAAGCACATGAAAAGCCCGTGACATTTCAGAGCTTGCGGGCAAGGCCTGTGCATAATCAACGCACTTCATCGTCAAAGCAGTTGCGATGTCGCATGCTTGCTCATCTGATACCCCTGTCATAATTGCCAGTCTAAACTCTCTTCGATTTTCAAAGTTCATCGTTCGCGCCTCCTTTGCGCTTGTGTTGAGCACCTCTCAACCACAGTTATATGATAGCATATATCTTTTGCATTGTAAAGCATTTCTAAAGAATCTTTACAATTTCTTTGCTTTACAAAAGGCACTAACTTTTGTTCAATTTCGGGCATATTTTTTATAAGTAAAGTAAATGAGGGAATGCGTATATA
>FLSH01000029.1_pt1 | contig 13992 bp, 8 predicted proteins | sample 1550441 | NCBI WGS metagenome assembly FLSH01 (sample SAMEA4031756, study PRJEB14383) | metagenome | biome: human; feature: oral; material: saliva | place: Philippines | collected 2014 | reverse complement strand
CTCTTGCGATTTTCACAACTGTTTGCTGCTGTTTGCCAGCAGGTATTTATGCGATTATTCGCGCTATGAAAGTGAATGATTACTATGCGATGAAGCAATACGATGAAGCTAATTTAGCAGCTAATGATGCTAAGAAGTGGAGTATTATCGGTATTGTTGGAGGTGCGATAGTTTCTATTCTTTACCTTGTTTTCTGCGGTGGTTTGGCAGCACTTGGGTCACTCTCTGGCGCTCATTAAATCTTGAAAGGTAGTGTAAAGTCTATAGGTTGGCTCTGTTTGGTAGCCTTCCTATTAACTCTATATTATTTCTATAACCCTGTTACGACGTTATGGACGCCTAAATGTCCGTTCAAGCTCGCAACAGGGTTGCAGTGTCCTGGGTGTGGTATACAGCGTGCATTGCATGCTCTATTGCAAGGGCATTTCTTAGAAGCAATCCATTATAATTATTTCCTTCTGTTTTCTGGACCATACATCTTGTCGTTTGGTGTCCGTGCCTTACTCCCACAAGGGCAGGCTAAGGATAGTCTGACCAAGATAATAGAAGATAGACGGCTTATATGGTTGTATATAATCCTCTTCTTTATTTGGTTTATTGTAAGGAACATATTAAAGATATAGTGGAGATATAAGACTTCCCTCCTTAAATGGATTAATGTATTAACTATTCAACCTCGTGTAAATATTATGGAATCAGAACAACTTAATAGCATATTGGTATTGCTTTCTTCTAAGATACCTGCGGGATGTATTCCGAGTGTACGTGCAAGATTGGAGAGCTCGGATGTAAGTGCAGAAGAAATAATGGCATTTACGAGCCAAATGAGTGACCCTACTGTAGCGATGATTCTGTCAATACTTGTTGGAATATTGGGTGTCGATCGTTTTTATATAGGTGACACTGGTTTAGGTGTTGGTAAACTACTGACATGTGGAGGGTGTTATATTTGGTGGCTGATAGATATCTTCTTGATAATTGATGCTACTAAGCAAAGGAACTTTGAGCGGTTGTCATGCTATCTCGCTATTGCGAAATAGTCTGCCTTCCCTATAAAAGAGTAATCCCTTATCTGGTTATTTCGTTGTGAAATAGCCAGATAAGGGATTGTGTTTAGTAGTAAAGCCTTTATTTGTAAAACTATAGTAATTCTACATTCTCAATTTTGATATCTTTTGTTGGACGGTCATTGCGGTCAGTATCACAGTTTTGGATGCGTTCAACAATATCAAGTCCTTCTTCTACTTCACCGAAGACAGTATATTGATTGTCGAGGAAAGGAGTACCACCAACGTTCGTATAAGCCTCTATTTGTTCTGGCGTAAAGGCAGGCTTCCCTTGTTGTTTACAGATAGTTTTAGTTTGTTCTATCAGTTTCTCTTGTAGCTCCTGCAGTCCTGTACGGTCACGATTACGTCTTAAATTCATGATTTCTTCATGATGCTCCTTGGTAAGCTGATTGAAAACCAACTGTTCTTGTTGCATTGCCATCTGATGTTCCATCTGCTTTAGTTCAGTAGGCTTATAAGCCTTTCCCCATACAATGTAGAACTGACTACCACTACTTTCCCTATTAGGATTAACTTCATCACCCGTACGGGCTGCACTCAAGGCACCACGTTTGTGGAAGTATTGTGGATAAACAAACTCCGCAGGGATGGTGTAGTCTGGTCCACCTGTACCTAACATCTTACCCTTAGGTGCGTTTTTACTATCAGGATCGCCGCCTTGTATCATGAAATCCTTTATTACTCGGTGAAAGATTGTTCCGTTGAAATACTCTTCTTTCACTAATTTGAGGAAGTTGTCACGATGTTTCGGTGTCTCATCATAGAGGCGAATAGTGATATCACCTTCTGTTGTCTTTATTTTTAGTCTTGTTGCCATAGTGCAATTATATGATAGTTTCTTATTGAAAATGATGATTGTAAGTAATAGTGATAGTCTGATAAACAGTAACTCGTCGACCCGTTTACTATTAACTTGTCAACCTGTTTACTATTAACTTGTCAACCTGTTTACTATCAACTTGTCAACTTGTTCACTATCAACTTGTCAACTTGCTTACTATTAACTTGTCAACTTGTTCACTATCAACTTGTCAACCTGTTTACCATGAACTTGTCAACTCGTCTACTATCAACTCGTCTACTTTAGTCACAATCCTCTTGCCTTAAAGATTCTCTCTTTAGCATCGTTAATCTCTTGGAATTTCTTTTCTGCAGCCTTCCGTATGTCGTCTCCCAAGGTTGCCACACGGTCGGGGTGATGCTTTAGTGCCATCTTACGATAGGCTGCTTTAACTTCATCATCAGTAGCGGATGGAGAAACTCCTAACACCTTATAGGCATCTTCAATGCTGCTACTTGCTTCTGCACCGCTTTCTAAGTTGAGCATAGACTCAACATCTTGCATAGATAGTCCTATGTATAGGGCTACCTCCTTCAGTGCAGCAACCTCTTCTGGGCTTATTACACCATCAGCTTTTGCGATGATGACAAGGTAGTTAAGTAATTGAAGACGTTGACTTACACTTGTGTGGAAGCGAATCTCAACACAGCTCTTACGAATGGTCTCCTGGAATTGGGCCGGTCCTTGCTGCTTTTGTACGTCAAATAACTTCAGTAGAATGGCTTCTCCTTGGCTGACAGCCTGTTCACCAAAGTTTACACGCAGGAACTGGCGTACATACTCCATCTCAGAGTGCATTATCTTACCATCGGCTTTTATAATGTAGGAGGAAAGGACAAGCATAGAAAGTAAAAAGGAATTTCGCTCTCCTTCGAAAGAATTTGTATCTTCAAAATGGTCTTGTTCATCATATACTCTATATTTATTTGCACTAAAAGGGAGGTCTTCTCCATTTGAAAGCGCAATATCGAGTAAACTACCTATGTAAAAGCCAACTAAGGCACCCAGCGTATTTCCGCTAATTATCCAACCTAATGCGCCACCAATCCACTTTGCGATTGCCATATTCTTTTCTTTTTTTCAATGTTACTTTAACTCAAAGTCTTATTATTATTTTGATACAAAGATAATGCCAAAGTTTATATCTTTTATCGGTAATGCTATGTGAATTTTGCTATCTGGGAGATTATTGCAAAGGATATAGGGCATGATAATAGTAACGAAGGCGACAAACTCAGTACTATATTTACTCTTTTATTTATGTTTGCAGACAGATTAAGATACCCTGTCAATAAACTGAAGAATAATTGTTTATATGCTCGGAGGGAGTGATAGGGATAAAAGGAGATGTCAAACGATAGTTTGAGGAACTGACCTCAGTTGGTCATAAGAGTATTACGATGTCTTGTAGTAATAGGAATTATCTTTCTTTCTTTTTTTGTTCCCTCTATGCGTTTAGGGTTTGGATGTTGAATGTTGGGTGGTGATGATTTGTGGTGATGGGTGTTGAAATGGTAGTAGGGTCTTGTTAGAAATGTGTTATATCACGCTATGAGGATAAAGCTTCTGCTGTTAGTTGTGTAGAAAGAAAGTTGTATTAAGGCTTATTCTTTTGCATTTTTCGGTAATTGAATACCTAATATTTGGTAGTTGTGATGGAAGGATGATAGACAAAATCAAGGTGAAGAAAAAGTGGGTTATCACTATTTTTTCTGCCTGTTATCAGAGGGATGTTTGCTAAAGAAGAGATGTTTATGAACTGATTTTGAGCCTATAAAAAATAAGGCATGGTCTCTTGGAATAGAGTCCGTGAGAAGTAATGATACTCAGATGCTCGTATGTAGACTTTCTTACTTAGGGAGGAGTTGTTGTTTTAAGCTCAGTTGGCTTCTTAAGATACAGTCAGCTTGTTGGTTGTTTTAATCCTATTATGGAGGGGCTAATGTGGAAAATTGGACTAAATGTCCTGATAGTCTGGTATTGCCTCAAGAAACGTGTATGTCTGGTTGTCATAATCCATCTTGCAGATATAGGTGTCTATGCCATTTGATATAATGAGGTAATCAACATGGAGTAGGAGGTTGTAAACAGATATCTGTTCAAATACTTTTTGTGTTAATGGTATGGTAGGTGCTTTGTATTCAATAATCATCCTCGGACGAAGCTGATTATCGTAAAGCACACTATCAGCACGAACTTTCTTCTCGCCAACTTGTAGTGGAACTTCGTTAGCAAGTAGGGGAGCAGGATAGCCTTTGTGGTCAATAAGATAATGAATAAAGTGTTGTCGCACCCATTCCTCTGGAGTGAGTGCTACATATTTTCTGCGGAGTATATCAAGAATCTGCTTTCGTCCGTTTGTCTCCCTTACTCTAAGCTGGTAAGGAGGGAGGTTGAGCTGTATCATAACTAAATATCTTATATATAATAAGGTGGAAGGGTATAGCGAAAGTCAAATGAAAATTTTGTTTTCTATCTCTTTTCTATTAACTTTGCATGAAAGACCGTGTCGTAAGAGGTTCGGGAGGTGTAACCCTTTAGACCACCTTCTGTCAGTATGGACTTACTGCCGTTGTTCTCTTAGGTCGTATCACGGTTTATCGTTTATGCAAAGTTAATAAAAAAGTAAATGCCAACAAAGCAAGGACCAACATTTCAGAGTATAATGCAGGATCTGAAGAATAAGAAGTATGCACCCATCTATATGTTGATGGGCGAAGAGTCTTATTATATCGATCAGATTTCTGGTTATATAGCAGAGCATGTTCTTTCTCCTGAAGAACGAGACTTTAACCAAACTATCTGCTTCGGTTCAGATGTTACAGCCGTTCAGGTAGCCGATATGGCAAGGCGTTATCCTATGATGGCCGAGTTTCAAGTAATAATAGTTAAAGAAGCACAGAATATCCGTTCTTTAGAGGCTTTGGAGAAGTATCTCAAGAATCCTGTAAAATCAACTATCCTTGTATGGTGTCATAAGAATGGGAAAATTGATGCACGTAAGAAGGTTGTTGGATTGGCACAGACAGTAGGGGTTGTTTTTGAAAGTAAGAAGTTGCGTGACTATCAGCTCCCTGATTTTATCCAAACTTACTTGAAGGAAAGGAAAGTTAGTATTGATCCTAAGTCATGCCAGATGGTAGCCGATCATATTGGAGCTGATTTGAGTCGACTCACTTCAGAGTTGAATAAAGTACTTATATCTCTTCCGGCAGATAATCTTCGCGTAACACCAGAGGTGGTGGAAAAGGAGATAGGGGTAAGTAAGGACTTTAATGCTTTTGAACTTAGAAATGCTATTATTCAGAAGGACTGTTTCAAGGCTAATCAGATTGTGAAATATTTTGACAATAATCCCAAAGCTGGTTCTCTTTATTCTTTCCTTCCATTACTCTTTTCTTATTTTCAGAATCTTATGATAGTTCATTATACTCCTCAGAGAGGTACAGAACAAGGGATAGCTTCTGCTTTGGATTTACGTAATACATGGGGAGCGAAGGATTATATTATAGGATTAAAAAACTATTCTGCACGTAAAACGATGGACATTATTTCTAAGATTCGGGACATAGATGGAAAGAGTAAGGGATTAGATAATCCTAATACTGGTGCGGGAGATTTGATGAAAGAGCTTATTTTCTTCATTCTTCATTAAGAAATAGAGAGTAATTTGATACATTTTTAGCCGTAAAATCACTCTTTCCCCGCCTAAAATCATATTATTTTAAGCTAAAAGGAGCACTCTGAAAAGGGTGCTTTTTTATGTTTTCTTTTGATTAATAGCGTAATAGGCGAAATTACCCTATTCATTTTTCGCGTATTTTCCTGCATCTTTCCCCCAGTTCGCAAATACTTTAATAACGCTCAAAATGATAATTTTCGACAATGCTCAATTTAATTTTCACACTTGTTTTACTTTAATTATGTAGAGTTTGGAAACTACAAGTGATCATTGTTGTTTATGTTTGTAAATACAAATGTAAATATAATAAAGACGTTTATTGCTCATACAAGTGTGTTATCTTGTTATGTAAATGTGTATATTTACTTTTATTAATCGAGATGCATTTTTATGCACATACTAATTGTGGCATATAAATACTAATATATCAGTACATTATAAGAATATAATATTGTTTTAGTTTCCTAACCCTTCTTTTATTCCCTTATAATTCGCATATTTGTGCCATTTAGGTTTATATATACTTAATAATGTGATTTATAACCAGTAATTTAGTAGTTCTGGTTTATTTATTTGTTTTGCATCCTATAGGTTTGTATATGTTACTTTGTAAATGTATAAGGCACATGCACACTTTTGCTATTTTGTATTTGTAAAATGTAAATATTAAAAGTTAGATATACAAACATAATCTATTTAAGTTATTATTTGGGTATATAAAATATTATGTTTACCTTTGTAAAGTTGTTAGAAGAGTGGCTAATCAGCCTAAAAACTCCTCTATTTACTAACAAACGATAGAATTTGAAATGAAAGATCGAATAAGACAGCTTATGGAGAGTCAGCACATGACTCAGCAAACTTTCTCAGATTTCATAGGAATCTCGTCTGCATCTCTCAGTAGTATTTTTACTGGAAGAACAAAACCGACTCTAAATACAGTTGAAGCTATCAAGAGTAAGTTTACAAAGATTAATCTTGATTGGCTTTTATATGGACAAGGTCCAATGTTTAAGGATCAGACCGCTGAGCCTAATTCTTCTACAGGAGAGGCTGCAACCATGACTCCCAGAAGTTCTGAAGGCACGCTTGACTTTTCTAATCCTACAACTCCACCACTTGTAGAGACAGAACAGAGAAGTTTACCATATAATGATAATATGTATAAAATCCCTTCTCGTACAGAGGTAAAATATATTGACAAACAGCAACGACGCATCACAGAGATTCGTATATTCTTTGATGATCAGACATGGGAGACTTTCGTTCCGAAGAAGTAAGTCTCTGATATGTCGATTAGACGTTCTCTAATCTATTGTCAGAGTATGATTTCTTCTTCTCTTGGTAGTACTTAGTTAAGTGTTTTGCTTCGTCATGTCATATCATTCTTGATTTCGACAGGCTACCTTGGATCATATTCTTTAGAATAATGAGACACCTTTAAGTAGTGGTCTGGTTATCTCGCTTGGTATGTTATGTCTAACGATAACAGACGAACATAAATGATTCATGCTATATTTTAAGTGCTACGGCGATAAGTCTTGATAGTAGCATCCCTTGCTTTTCAGTAAACCTTTATATTTCTTCTTAACCAACTAATCTTCATATACCTAATAAGCTCGCACGAAATTTTGAATGTCCTACGACAAACCAAATCCTCCATAATAATATTTCCTGTCATTTCTGTCATTAGAGATGACGTTACAACTAATTGATTTATAATGAGTTTATTTGAAATGTTAAAAGTGACAGCAACTTGAAATCAAAATTATTTGGTATTATTGTGACATTTCATGAGAGCGGAAAACTATTCCATCTCTTAAAGGACAACGCATAAGATGTGTCGTAGGGTGCGTTCTTATTCCCACATAGTTATATAGGTCAACAGGTTTTTTTTACCACATTACAACTTATAAAGCCTTTAGGTTCACTTGAAACAACAGGACACTTTTGTTTTGATATGGTGGTAATAATGGTGAAAGCAATTAGAGTAATGTTCTTTGGGTAGCCTTGCGATAACTATACAGCCGTATAGTTTTGTGTTAGAGAATGCTTTCAAGCTCTCACGTAGGTAGTTTCCTTACTGTTTATGAAGTTCTATTCATCCATATTTTGCTTAATTTTAATCAATCTTTAAGACTTGTATATAATTGGAGATGATGGTGAACTTATGTTATTCGTTGATTAATCTGGCACCAATAGTATATTTATAAGCATAATACGAGGAGATATAAAAACAAATAACTATATTTGCAGTTGAGTACTTTAGTTTGATAAGATAAACACCTTTGACAGCGTTAGTATTATAGAGGGGGTATAACTAAGTGACCGTTGTAATATCTTTCTCAATGGTTATGTAATAAGCATATAATATTTGGCAGTTAATGTCTAAATCCAATAAGTCCGTAAACCCAAGTAATTAATATTGGTATAAGTAACAAAATCTACAAATTATCAAATCGTTATGGCAACTATCAATATAGAATATCTACCATCTATCAATTATTCCTTAATTAATAACGGGGTAGCAATATGCCAGTCTGTTGAGCTTTGTAATGACAAGGCTGATGATTTAAGGGATATAATAATAGAATGTTCTGGTGATTTTTTCCAAGACTTTCGTTCAAGCATCGTTGCATCACTTAAGACTGATAAGTCAATTCGTTTACAGGGTATGGGCTTATCTCTGAAGCCAACAGAGGTAGCTTTGGTAACAGAAAAGATTACGTCCACATTTACCATCAATGTATATGCTGATGCGCTGTCAGATGCAAAGAAGATAGTGTTTACTCATAGTTATGACATAGATATAATGCCATACGACCAATGGTTGGGAACCAGTATTCTACCGCAATGTCTTGCTTCGTTTGTTACGCCCAATCATCCTGCTGTAAACAATATTATAGCCAAGGCAGCCAGTAAGTTGAAGGAAGTGTCGGGGGCTTCTGCATTTACAGCATATCAGACAGGTAATTCAAATGAAGTACGAAAGCAGGTGGCTGCTGTGTATGGTGCACTTCATGCTGAGGGTATTGTATACCGTTCTGCTCCAGCATCGTATGAAATCGTTGGACAGCGTATTACACTACCTGACCAAGTCTTGACTTCTAAGGTTGGGAACTGCATAGAACTTACGCTACTCTTTGCAAGTGTACTTGAAAGTATAGGGCTCAATAGTGGTATTGTACTACAAGAAGGGCATGCTTACCTTGCTGTTTGGTTAGTCGACGACTGTTGTCAATATAGTGTTTGTGATGATGCTTCGTATATAGAGAAGAAATGTTCTGACGGCATCGATGAGATGCTTGTACTTGAATGTACACAAATTACAGCAGAGTCTACTACCTTTGAAGATGCTCAGAGTTTAGCCATAAAGAATCTTGCCAATACGGCAATCTTTGAGATGTTCATTGATATCAAGCGATGTCGACTTGAAAAAGTGCGTCCTCTTCCACAGCGTGTCATGAATAATGGTGTATGGGAGGTTGCTGTAGAGGGAACAAGTCATGATGAGTGTATGCTAAATGTAAAGGAACACTCGCGTTTTGATCTGAGTATGCTAATGGACAACAAACGTGAGATAACCAAGCTGGATATCTGGGAGCGCAAACTTTTAGACTTCTCCTTGCGTAACTCAATGTTGAATCTTTATCTAAGGCAGAAGGCTATTCAATTTATTTCATTTGATATTGACCTGGTAGAAGACTATTTGCAAGATGGGATGGAATACCTAATTTCTTGCAAACCTGATGTAAGTTTTAAGATTAATGACGAGGAACGCCTTGTACGCTCTAAGTCTTTGCCAGAACTCCATGAGTTGATAACAAATGATATTAAACATCGTATGTTACATACTTATCAAACGGAGACAGACACACGCAATACGTTGAAGAATATCTATCGAGCTTCAAAAAATGCTATTGAAGAGACAGGTGCAAATGCGTTATACCTTGCTATAGGTACACTGCGATGGTATGAAACAGAGATAAGTGAGAAGTCTCGTTATGCTCCAATATTAATGCTGCCTGTGGAAATGGTGTATAAAAAAGGCGATTACTATATTCGTACTCGAGATGAGGAGATTACTTTGAATATAACCTTGATAGAATTTCTACGTCAGAATTTCGAAATCAACATACCAGGCCTTAATCCCCTGCCTACAGATGAGCACGGGGTAAATGTGAAGAAAATCTTTGCTATCATACGTGAGGTGCTTAAGAACAAAAAACGTTGGGATGTAGAAGAAGAATGTATCTTGGGCGTTTTCTCGTTCAGTAAGTTCCTCATGTGGAATGACATCCATAACCACAGACAAGAACTGCTTGAGAACAATATAGTATGTAGTCTTGTAGAACAAAAACTGACCTTTACTCCAAGCCAAGTAATATCAGAGTTGAAAGATAAGGATAAAGAGGTGAAGCCATCTGACCTTGCATTACCTGTCCCTGTAGACTCGTCACAGATAGCAGCCGTAATGGCAGCTGGTCAGGGACACTCTTTTATTCTATATGGTCCTCCTGGAACAGGTAAGTCGCAGACCATTACAAACCTTATCGCTAATGCTTTGTTCCAAGGTAAACGAGTACTGTTTGTTGCAGAGAAGATGGCAGCCTTGAATGTGGTACAGAAGCGTTTGGAGAAGATAAACCTTGGTCCATTTTGTCTTGAAATGCATTCAAACAAAATCACAAAGCGTCATGTACTTGAACAGTTGAAGAAGGCTATGGAGGCAACTCATATTCAACATCCAAAAGAATATGCACGTATTGCTGACGAACTCTATGTTCAACGGTGTAAATTGATTGAGTATATGGAGGCACTCCATGATGTTAAAGGACCGGAGGGGATGTCTTTATTTGACAGTATCATCAGATATGAATCCATAGATGGACCAGAGCTTGATTTAGATGTGAACGATGCTGCATTTAAGCAACTGTTCAGAATAGAGAAAATGGATAAATACGCACATCTATTGAGTCAGAAGTACCAGGCTGTACTTAGCATTACGGGGACTCCTTCAAAACACCCTTTACTTGGGCTTACTATTGAAGACGACGACCTTGCCAATGTTGGATATCTATCATCACGACTCAAAACAGCATCTGAAACACTCCGTAAGGGTGATGTGGAAAGGCATAAGCTTTTGGAAGCTGAAGCTATAAAAGCTGAATTATTGAGAGATTGCAATGATGAAGTGTTATCTCAAGATGGAGAGACGTTATATAACGAGTGGAGGAGTATCAAGGCTAAGTGGTTTCTACCTCGCTTCTTTGCTAAAAGGAGTTTCTTAACTAAGTTGAAGCAATTTAATAATCTTATTATTGAGCAAGATATTGATACTTTCCTCTCTAAATTACTAAATTATCAGCAATTACATAATGAGATAGTAACAATACAGGATGTTATACATACGTATTTTGCCGTAAGTTTTGATGATGATAAGCTTCCAACCAATGAAGACTTGAAGTGTTATGTACTGAAACTCGATAACTGGCTTCAGCATACAGATGAAGCACGAGATTGGTATCAGTGGTGTGCTTATAAGAAGGAACTTGAGATTGAGGGTCTTGGCATCATCGCTCAATATATTGAAAATAAGGAAATCTCAGCCGAGAGACTGAAGGATGCCTTTTTTAAGCGAGTTTTCCGAAATTTTGCCTGTGAGAAGATAGCGTCGTCACAGGTCTTACGAACCTTTGAAGGAACAATCTTTGACGAGACAATCTCACGCTACAAAAAACTAACAGAAGAGTTTCAATTACTCAGTCAGAAGGAACTTTACGCTCGATTGGCTGCGAATGTACCCCATGTGACAGACAGTATAGACAATAGTAGTCCTATTGGCTTCCTTAATAGAAACATTGCAAATGGTGGTAGAGGAGTCTCGCTCCGTGATTTGTTTGATAATATTGACACACTATTACCAAGACTTTGCCCATGTATGTTGATGAGTCCTATGTCCGTGGCACAGTTTTTAGATTTATCACGAAGCAAGTTCGACCTTGTTATCTTTGATGAGGCTTCACAGATGCCTACAAGTGAGGCGATAGGTGCAATTGCTCGTGGCAAGTCTTTAATAGTAGTAGGTGATCCGAAGCAGATGCCTCCAACAAGTTTCTTCTCATCAACAAGTGTTAGTGAAGATGAAGCTGATATTGATGATCTTGATAGTATTCTTGATGATTGCCATAGTCTTGGTATACCATCACTTCAGTTGAACTGGCATTATCGTTCAAAGCATGAATCGCTAATTGCCTTCTCTAATAATGAGTATTATGATGGTGAACTTATCACATTCCCATCTGTTGATGACCAAACGACGAAGGTAAAGTATTATTATGTAGATGGTGTGTATGATAAGGGTGGACGCCGTTCTAATAAGAAGGAAGCAGAGACTATCGTAGAAGATATCGTCAAAAGATTGCAGAGTAAAGACCAAACAAAGTATAGTATTGGTGTGATAGCATTCAGTCAGGTACAGCAAAACTTAATTGATGACTTGTTAACTGAAAAGCTCGACAAGGATAAGAAACTGCGAGAAGCAGCTGAAGCATTATACGAGCCTATCTTTGTAAAGAACCTTGAAAACGTACAGGGTGACGAGCGTGACATCATCTTATTCTCTATTGGTTATGGTCCAGATAAGGATGGCAGAGTATCAATGAACTTTGGACCTCTAAATAATAATGGGGGAGAAAAGCGTTTGAATGTAGCAGTAAGCCGTGCCAGAAGAGAAATGAATGTCTATTCGTCCTTGAAAGCATCACAGATTGATTTGAAACGTACTAAGGCTCGGGGTGTAGAAGGGTTGAAACATTTCTTAGAGTATGCGGAGCAACAAGTACTGATTAATACTTCTAATAATCATAAGGAGAACTCTGACTACATCATCTCTGAGCAGATTGCTGATGCACTCAGGGCCCATGGCCATATAGTAAATACCAATGTAGGGCGTTCAAATTTCAAGGTTGATGTGGCTATTGCAGATGCTGTTAATAATGACAATTATGTTATGGGTATTCTACTCGATGGTGAGGTCTATCATAATACGCAGACTACAAGAGATAGAGAGATTGTTCAACCAACTGTTTTGAACTTACTTGGTTGGAAGATAATGCGTGTGTGGAGTGTCGATTGGATTAATAATCCTGAACGTGTTATAGCACGTATTGAAAAGGTACTACAGCAGAACGGGAAGTTAGAAAAGGCATTCGTAAAGAATACTACCTTTGATGTTACAAAAGAAAAGGTTGAGAAAATTGAAAGCAATGAGAAAGACTATCATACGTATCAAGGGTTGGAAGATACTGATGCTATGAGTGATGAGGTTCTTGCAAAAAAGATACTTGCATGTGAACAGCCAATGACACTGATGTATTTATGTCGATGTATCTGTGCACATAGAGGTACTGCAAGAGTTACTTCCTCTTTGGTGGCCTCGGTTAAGGATATTGCTGATAGGCTATTATTTGTTCAAGAGATAGGTAACTCTACGATATTGTGGACAGATAAAGCATGTGCTGATTCTTTCAGTGGATATAGACAGGCTCACGGAAGAGATATAACAGAAATACCTCTAATAGAAATAATGAATACAATCATACTCACAGTACGAGAGCAGCTTTCTATCAAGACCGATGCACTGACTCTTCTTGTTGCAAAGAGGCTGGGCTTTTCGCGTCGTGGCTCTAAGGTAGAGCAAGCTTTAAAAGAGGGCTTAGAAGCACTTTTAAGTTCTAAGAGTATTTTAGAAGCTGATGGCTTTGTAAGACTACCAGAATAAGGGGGTAATTCCTTTTGTCTGGCTCATTCAGCCTTTTAGAAACCTCATACCTTACTGAAATAACAATATATACTGACGAGATTAGGGGCATACTATTCACCTGAGATTAGTCAAGCCTTGGCGTCATTATGCTTCTGTGCCATCATACAGCGTATCTTGTAGATCAGAGACCTCTGCAAAACTCTTAGTTTAGAAATTTGCTTATATTATTATTTTTTCGTACCTTTATAGTATGAAACAGCAACTTTCCTCTCTCAGTTTTGCCGACCTATTAGTCGGTCAGCGTAAGGTCAAGCAGACCTTCTTTTCTCAGATAGACAATATTATCGATTGGAATCCAATCCGTGGTATTATTGAAATTGCCTACACCAAAGGTAACAAGGCAACTGGTCGTCCGAGCTATGATAGTCTTGTGCTTTTTAAAATCGAACTTCTGCGTACTTGGTATGGTCTTAGTGATGGTGAGGTTGAGGAGCAGGTAAACGATCGTTTGTCTTTCAGCCGCTTTGTAGGACTGGGTTTGGAAGATGTTGCTCCTGATAGTACGACTGTATGTCGTTTCCGTAACATTCTTGTAGAGGCAGACCTTTATGATATGGTACTGAATGAGATTAAC
>FLSH01000239.1_pt1 | contig 14179 bp, 16 predicted proteins | sample 1550441 | NCBI WGS metagenome assembly FLSH01 (sample SAMEA4031756, study PRJEB14383) | metagenome | biome: human; feature: oral; material: saliva | place: Philippines | collected 2014 | reverse complement strand
GACAACGAGTACACCCACTACGCATGGCGCCGCTCCCACGAAGAGCTCCTGGACCTGCCCATCGTCATGGCATCCGACCTCAAGCGTGAGCTGACCAGCGCACTGGGCATCCTGAACAAGGACGGCGTTGCAGACCGCGCAACCTTCATCATCGACCCCCACAACACCATCCAGTCGGTCTCCATTACCGCTGACTCCGTCGGCCGTAACACCGACGAGGTGCTCCGCCAGCTGGACGCACTGCAGTCCGACGAGCTGTGCGCATGCAACTGGAAGAAGGGTGCAGCAACCATCGACGCATTCAAGGAGATGAAGTAATCCATGAGCATCGATAACCTGCGTTCGGCTCTGCCTTCCTACGCGAAGGACATGAACCTCAACCTGTCCTCCCTGCCCCGCATCACCTCCCTGACCGAGCAGCAGCTCTGGGGCGCAATCCTCGCAACCGCAGCAGCAACCAAGGTTGACTCTGTTGTTGTTGAGATTGCTGCAGAGGCTAAGGAGCACCTGAGCGACACCGCTTACGAGGCTGCTCTGGGCGCTGCAACCATCATGGGCATGAACAACATCTTCTACCGCACCCGTGGCTTCCTGAACGGTGCATACGATGACCAGCGCGCAAACCTGCGCATGCAGATCATCGGTAAGAACGGTGGCATTGAGAAGCTGGACTTCGAGATGTTCGCACTGGCAGTGTCCGCAGTCAACGGCTGCTCCCACTGCGTTGAGGCTCACGAGCACACCCTGCGCGAAGAGGGCGCAACCAAGGAGCAGGTCAACGACCTGATCCGCATTGCTGCAACCCTCGGTGGCGTAGCACAGGGCATTCAGCTGGCTGAGGCACTGGGCTAAACCCACTCAGCGTTAGAGCACACAGAAGCGGCGCATCCACCCCATCACGGGTCGGATGCGCCGCTTCCTTTATGCACAGATTACGCCCTGCAGTAGCTAAAAACGCGTTGGACGGCTTTCCTAGCTCCCTCGATTTGGCGCTATACAATGCCTGTATGCGGTACTGTATTTTGGACTCCACCAGCCCCCATCCCAGCGTAGAAGAACTTACTGAGCTTTACGATTCTGTGGGCTGGAGCGCATATACCAAAACACCCGAACGTCTCCTCCCCATGTTGGAAGGTTCACGGTATCTCTACACCGCACGAGAGGTGACACCACAAGGAACGGGACGGCTCATCGGGCTAGTCCGCGCCGTCGGGGACGGACAATCTATCGCCTACATTCAGGACCTTCTGGTACATCCGCACGCCCAGCGTCAGGGCGTTGGCTCTGCGCTTCTAAAGCATGTCATTGATGACTTTGACCGAGAAGACATTCGACAGCGACTCATTACTACCGACGTCGCTAGTGAACACGCCGTTGCGCTCTACAAATGCTACGGTTACGCCCCCATAGAGGCCGCAGGATGCATCACTCTTGCATGCTATCGATAAAGCGGTGGATGCTCGGCTGAAGAAGCAAGCTCGTCTGAAGTACCGTCAAGGAGAATACTCGGAAGGTTTCATCCTACGAGCTGTGCTTTTCTATCTGATTTATCGTGCGGGGCATTAGCTGCACCGTAGGGTACGAGGAACAGGGGCTGCCTGACCATTCATCTGAGTGGTTAGGCAGCCCCCGATTTTTATCTGGTTAAGACAGCTTAAGACAGCTACAGGCGTTAAGACAGTGGCAGGCAAGGGGATTTTTGCGGCACGGACAAAAATTTTTGGGATCGTACACGTCGAAAGTCTCGGAAGCACGAGAAACCCCGCTAGAAACCAGTTCTAGCGGGGTTAAAGATCTTGAATTACTGGAGAATTCGAGACGAAAATACGGCTTCTGAGTGACTTAGATACAGTAGCAACACAAAAACCCCGTGCATGACGGGGTATCCTGTGTTACAATGGAATTTGGACTCGAAGTTTAGCAGGCCGAGAGCCCAAATATTATTTCTCGCATGAGAGTGGGTTCCTACCACTGGAAAGGAGGCAATCGGCAACCTAAACCGCCCCTGTAACTACTACAGCCTTAAGGAGGTGATTCCGCTTTGGTGAAGAAGAATCGCTTTAACGTCAAGCTCACGATGAATATTGTGAAGCTTATGGGTTGCATTATCGATGCAATCGCAGACCTGCTGGACATGTTCAACTAGACCATTTCCAGTGTCAGGGAGGCTGTCGTTGGTCATAAAAACCTTCAGCAGTCTCTCTGCGTTTCCTTCCTGAGGAACACATCTAGTGTACCACACATTTTGAGTGTTATGCAAGGGTGGTACCCAATAGAGCCCCTAGCCCCCCTGGTCCCGGTGCACGCACTACCCAGGGGGCTAGTGCCCCTCGCACTTCCTCATGCCCGCCACGGCGGGCAGGGGGACAGAGCAGGGGCTACCGGCCTACCCCACCAGGTCAGGCCGGTAGCCCCCACTCGTTGCGCCCTTTTTACGCCGTCACCATTTACCTACGGCGTACTCGGCGTGTGCGCTTGACCTTAGCCGTGTAGTCGGCGAAGGTCAACAGCAGCGCAATGAGGCACAGCAGGAAGATGACGCGCGGGGTATCCAGTACGATGCCCAGCTCGGGTGATGCTGAATACTGCGTGCGCGCTTGAGGCTGCTTCGGTGACATCCCCGGCCTCTGGGTTGCCTTCCACCGTCGGGATGGTCGGCAAGAAGATACCCAAAGACGTCAGCCAGCTCTTCGCAGCTTCTAATAGTCCACTCAGCCATGCGCCGATAGAGCCGAGGGGGAGCATGAAGATGATGAACACCCAGGTGAGGAATCCTTCGAAGTCGCTGTTCGAGTTTTGCTTCGCTGCGGGCCTTGCGGGTTTTGAGCTGTGAGTCCTGGCTCATGGTGAAGGATCCGGATTCGCCGTTGATGGCGTGGTAGTCCAGGAGCAGGTCAACGACCTGATCCGTATTGCCGCAACCCTCGGTGGCGTGGCACAGGGCATTCAGCTGGCTGAGGCACTGGGCTAAACCCACTCAGCGTTAGAGCTTACACAGAAGCGGCGCATCCACCCCATCACGGGTCGGATGCGCCGCTTTGTTTTAGCTGCTTTTGTTTCAGCTGGTCGACGAGTCCGCTCGCAGGGCGGCGTCCCAGCCGTTCGCCAGGCGCGTCGCCGCGGCCACCAGAGCCGCCAAATCCTCGGCGTACACCGGGGTCGAGCGCACGCCCGCGCACCAGTCAATCGTGCCCAAACCCAGCCAGGGCTTACCGGGGAAGAACTCGCGCCGCAGCGCCACGCGGCGCTTACCCAGGGCGCGACGACCCGGCACGTACCCGCCGCGGCTAATGAACAGCGTCTCGCGGCCCTCGGACTCCACCAGCGCCTCCAGGGCCCTCAGCGCAGGAACCCAGCTCGGCTCCCCCACGCTCACCAGGTCAGCCAGTTCGGGATACTCGCTCTCGTGCTCCGCCACGCTCACGCCCAGGATGTACTGGTAGCGAACCTGCCCGAGCTCCTGCGGCAGGCCGCGGTCAGCGGTCTGAATCGTACCGCACAGGTGCCGAACGACCGGCTCACCTTCGGCATTCACGCCGGCCAGGGGCTCGCCGTCCCGGTAGATTGCGGGGCCGTCCAGGTAGAGCCCCACCGCGCCGGTACCCGTAATATTGGGGCGCACCGACCAGCCGGGAAGCGCCTCCTCCAGGCGGGGCACCACGCCCCGCAGGATTTCGAAAACTTCGTCACGCGATACCGTCACGGCGGCTCCTTTCACCTTACGCAGATAACGATTTGCGATGTGGCCCGGTCTATCAAACGACCGGGCCACACGCCTCTAGTATTCGTCTAGACCCAGCTTAGCGAGCGCTCCGCTTACGGGAGGGTAGCCACACCATGAGCACCGACAGCGCCGCACCGGCAAACATCATGATTGCCATAGACTCCACCACATTCAGGGGGCTCAACGCCAACAGCAGCGATGAAATAATACCGCTACCGTACTGGAAGGAACCCAGCACAAAAACAATCATGACAGAGCATTGGGGGTGGAGATTCCCCATTCTACGCCCAACTTTTAACGTGCTCACAAGCTCCTCTTTCTATCTCAGAGCTCGTCATGACAGCCTCTCAACTAGGAGCAGAGGTAGCGGCGGGTCTACAATAAATCGGTGCCATTTCAGGTACGCGCACAGGCAGACAGAGCCGGATGCGGTGATAACGTCGTCACCCGACCCGCCCACCGTGCGCGCCCTTCCCTATCGGCCCCCACCCAGACATGCATCACGTACGCAGGAGAACGCACATGCACGAGTTCTTTGACCCGGATCAGGTATTCCGCATCGTCGACATTGCCGCCGTTGTCGCTAACGGCCTGCTCGGCGGTGCCGTGGCGCGCGCCTTCCGGTTCGACATCGTGGGCTTTCTGCTGCTCGCGGTCGCCTGCGGCATGGGTGGCGGTATGATCCGTGACATTCTGCTCAACTCGGGCCTGCCGGTGGCACTCACCGACGGCGGCTACTGGGTAGGCGCTATCGGCTCTTCAATTCTGGCGTACAGCCTCGATTTGAGTGCCCGCTGGGCAACCCGAACCATGCTCATTATTGACTTTGTCGGCATGGGTGCGTGGGCGGCAACCGGCACCATTAAGTCCCTGAACCTGGGTCTGCACTGGCTGCCCGCTATCGCACTGGGTGTGACCACCGCGGTCGGTGGTGGCGTTATTCGTGACATTATGGTCAACCGCATTCCGGCGATTTTTGGTGGCAACTCCCTATACGCGACGGTCGCGTTTGTGGGTGCCTCTGAGACCGCCCTGGTAACCGGTTTGTTTCACCGCCCCAACCTGGCGATGGCACTATCGATTCTCCTGTGCCTGGTGTTTGGCCTGCTCTCCCACGCGAAGAATTGGCAGCTGCCGACCACCCCGGCTGAGCTGCGTGTGCCTCGCCCGCGTCTCTTCGCTTTTGGTAAGCAGGAGGACCGCACCGTTGCTAATGAGGGCTGGTCGCCCGGTGAGCCGCTCACTGAGCAGCTTGAGGTGATTAATGCTGAGCAGCTGGAGGAGTACCGCCGCTCTAAGGGGCTTTCAGAGTAAAAGCCGATATATGCTGAATATAGAATATGGGCTGGTTTCCGCTCGTCAGATGATTATCTGACCGGCAGAAACCAGCCCATATGTGCTATGTACAGTATGCCTAAATCGTGTACTCGGTGCTGTCGTACACCGTCAAGAACTTACGGATACGCTCATCATCCGAAGCAAAGAAACCGGTCGGTTCACCGTTATAGCGCAGGGTACCGTTCTCCAGGAACACGATACGGTCCGCAACCTTCTTCGCAAACGCCATATTGTGCGTCACGATGACCAGGGAGCGGCCCTCCTTCGCCAGTTGCATGAGCACGCGAATAACCTCCGCCTCCAGCTCGGGATCCAGCGCACTCGTCGGCTCATCAAAGAGCAGGTAGGAGGGTTCCAGCGCCAGGGCGCGGGCAATCGCCACACGCTGCTGCTGACCACCAGAGAGAGCATCCGGGTAGGAATCCACCTTGTCGGCAAGACCCACCTTCGCCAGCAGCTCGCGGGCACGCTCCTGCGCCTGCCGAGCACTCAGGGTGCCGTTGAGGGTCGGGGCGAGCGCCACGTTCTTCAGTGCCGTGTAGTTCGGGAACAGGTTGAACTGCTGGAACACCATCGCCGAACGCGAGCGAATATCACGCACCTGCGCGTCGGTGAGCTTCTGGCTGTAATCCACCTGCGCGTCGTCAATGGTGAGCGTGCCGGACTGCGGGGTTTCCAGCAGGTTCAGGCAGCGCAGCAGAGTGGACTTACCGCTGCCGGAGGGGCCCAGAATCACCGTGGTCTCACCGTCGGGGATGTCCAGGCTAATGTTCTTAAGCACCTGCGTCTCACCGAAGCTCTTCGACAGGGAATCAACGCTAAGCATTGTTGCTCCTCACGTAACGGTTGCTGTACTTCTCCAACGCCGACTGTGCGGCGGTCAGCAGAGTGAAAATCACTAGGTAAATGACGGCGACCTCGGAGTACATTGCCAGCGGCTCAAAGGTACGCGAAGCGATCTGCTTACCGGTCTGGAACAGGTCAACCATCGAAATGACCGACACCAGCGAGGTGCCCTTAATCAGGTCAATGAAGTTGTTGCCCAGGTTCGGCAGAGCAATACGCACCGCCTGCGGAATGACCACGTGGCGCAGGGTCTGCATGCGGGTGAAGTTCAGGGTTGCCGCCGCCTCAAACTGGCCGCGCGGAATAGCCGCCACCGCGGAACGGAACGTCTCCGCCACGTACGCACCGGTGTGCAGGCTCATCGTGATGATCGCGGCACTCCACACGTCCAGGGCAATACCGACCTTCGGCAGGCCGTAAAAGACGATGAACAGCTGAACCAGCAGCGGGGTGCCACGGAAAACCCAAATGTACACCCACGCCAGCCAATTCACCGGTGCGAAGCGGCTCGTGCGCGCGCCAGCAGACACAATGCCCACCAGCAGCGCCACCGCGAAAGAAATCAGCGACAGCGGGATAGTCACTGCCAGGGTCGAGCCCAGCAGCTGCGGTAGGGACTCAGCCCAAAGGTTCAGGTAGCGTTCCATGAACGGAACTCAGCTCCTTTAGAAAGTATTAGTTCTTCGGCGAGAGGTCTTCGCCCACGTACTTCTCGTAAATCGCCTTGATGTCACCGTTCTGCAGGTGCTTCTTCAGCGACTCGTCGATAGCGTTACGCAGGGCGTCCTGACCCTTAGCCAGCAGGATGGAGGAGTTGCTGCCGGTGCCCAGGTCACCGGCGAGCAGGCGCAGGTTAGCGTCCGGGTGCTCCTTGAGGTACTCGGCAAAGGACACAGAGTCGTTCGCGGTCATCTCTGCACGGCCCGAGAGGACCTGTTCGATAGCCTCATCGAAACCGGAAACAACCACGATCGAGGCGCCCTTCGCCTCCACCATCTTGCGGAAGTTCGAGGTCTCAGACTGCGCCGAGGAGTGACCGGAAATCTCGCTCACGTTCTGCAGGGAAGAATCCTTCTTCACGGCAACCTTCGGCTCGGAGTACAGGTAGGGTACAGAGAAGTCGTACTTCTGCTTACGCTCGTCGGTTGCAGAAACGTTGTTGATGACGATGTCGTAGCGGTCAGCGTCCACGCCGGCGATCAGGGAATCCCAGGGGGTTTCGGTGAACTCTGCGGTGACGCCCAGGTCCTTAGCGACCAGGTCGATGATTTCCTTCTCGAAACCGACCAGGGTGCCGTTGGAGTCGTGGAAGGAGAAGGGACGGTAGGTGCCTTCCAGGCCCACGCGGATCTTGCCGGCAGACTTGATAGCCTCCAGCTTGTTGGTGCTGGATGCGGTGCTGCTGCTGGACGAGCCGCACGCTGCGAGTAGCGCAGCCAGGCCGGTGAATGCGGAGCCTGCGAGGACGGTGCGGCGATTAATCATTGCGGACATAGTTCTTCCTTTGCGTCGTAGTCGATGCTCTTCTAGTTGCGGGTTGTCACCCTGAGGTAACCCGGGGGCATCATGCGGTGTGCCCCTCTCTGCGGGTGCAACGCTGGCTATCGTACAGCTATTCCCGGCGGGAAAGAATTCAACGTAACATTCCGTCATATTCTCTCATCGGTGCAGGATAAGCCACGGAGACATCAACCACGACGCAATTTCAGAAGTCCTGGCGGGTGAGCCCTTTCCGGGCCCCTTCCGAGCCTTTCACGAAAGCTTAGGAGGTGGGGCTCAAGTCCTCGCCCACGTGCTTCTCGAAGATTGCCTTAAAATCGCCGTTGCCCAGGTGCTTCTTGATGGAGGCGTCAATCGCATCCTTCAACGCGGTCTGGTTCTTGGGCAGCAGAACGGCGACGTTGGTGCCGGGGCCGACCTCACCCTCCAGCAGACGCAGGTCAGCGTCGGGGTGCTCCTTGAAGTACTCGGCGAAGGACACGGAGTCGTTGGCGGTCAGCTCGGCGCGGCCGGTAAGCACCTGCTCGATGGCCTCGTCGAAGCCGGTGACTTCGATAATGGTGGCGCCGCGCTCCTCCACGAGCTTGCGGTAGTTGCTGGTGGCGCTCTGAGCAGCAGTGTGACCGGAGATCTCAGAGACGTTCTGCAGGGAGGAGTTCTTCTTCACACCCACGCGGGCACGGGAGTGTGCGTAGGGCACGGAGAAGTCGTACTTCTTCTTACGTTCCTCGGTGGGTGCCACGTTATTGAGCACGATGTCGTAGCGGCCCGCGTCCACGCCGGCAATCAGCGAGTCCCAGGGGGTTTCGATGTACTCGGCGGTCACGCCCAGGTCCTTGGCGAGGGTCTCGGCGATGTCGTACTCGAAACCGGCGAGCTTACCGGAGGCGTCGTGGTAGGTGTAGGGGCGGTAGGTACCCTCCACGCCGATACGGATTTTGCCCGCGGACTTGATGGACTCCAGCAGGTTGGAGGAGCTCTGTGCGGAGCCTGCGCTGGAGCCGTTACCGCCGGAGCAGGCGGCGAGCAGGCCGGTGGTTCCGGCGAGGGCCGCGCCCAGTAGCAGGGAGCGTCGGTTCAGCACGGCGGAGGTGTTGAGAACGATCATTCTTGGTTCCTTAATCTACGTTGATGCGTGGTGTGAAAGTTGAAATCTGCGGTATGGACCGGCGACGTTCGCCAGCGGTATGAACCGGCGGCACGAACCTAGCTGGCGAAGGCGGCCTTCAGACCAATCTCCAGAGCCGCGATGAGGTCCTGAACATCCTCAATGCCGATTGCCAGGCGTACCAGGCGGTCATCCACGCCGAACTCATCGCGGTGCTCCTGGGCGTAGGCGCCGTGCGTGGTGTGCGCGGGCAGGCTCACGAGCGATTCGATACCGCCCAGGCTCACGGCGTTCACGAAAATGGGCAGGGAGCGAGCGAAGGCCTGTGCATCCCCTCCCTCCGCAAGTAGCAGCGAGAATACGGAACCAATACCGCAGGCTTGGCGTGACTGAATCTCGGCCTGCTCCTCGGAAGAGCTACCGGGGTAGAAAATCTGCTCAACCTCGGGGCGAGCGGATAGAAAATCGATGAGCTCGCGGGCGTTCTGCTGCTGGCGTTCCAGGCGCAGGGCCAGGGTTTTCACGTCCTGCAGCAGACGGTAGGAGTCAATCGGGGGCAGTAGGGCTCCGCTGACAAGCTGGCCGCGGTGCAGCTGAACCGCAAGATCGGAATCGTTCGTGGCGGCCACACCGGCGAGTAGATCCGCATGACCGGCAAGGAACTTAGTGGCCGACTGCACGGTGATGTCCGCGCCAAGCTCCAGGGGGCGCTGCAGGTACGGAGTCATAAAGGTGTTATCTACGATGAGCAACGCCCCGTGGCGGTGCGCCAGCTCCGCAATGGCTGCAATGTCAGTAACCTGCAGGGTCGGGTTTGTGGGGGTCTCCAAGAAGACGGCCTTCACATCGGGGGTGAAGTCATCATCGGAGAGAACCGAAAAATCGCTGATGAAGCGGGTCTTCACGGCGCGCTTGGGCAGCTCAGTCGTAGCAAAACGGTAGGTGCCGCCGTAGGAGGGCATACCCAGCAGCAGGGTATCGCCCGCCTCCAGAACGCCAAGGGCCGCCGCGGTGGCCGCCATGCCGGAGGGGTACGCGTAGGCGTGCTCGGCCCCCTCAAGCGCGGCAAGGGTCGTCTGCAGGTTATCGCGGGTGGGGTTCGCGCCGCGCTGGTACATGTAGGTGGTGTCCTCACCTGCGGTACCGAAGGTGCTAGCCAGGTAGACCGGCGGCACGGAGGCATCGTAGCGGGCATCGTGCACGGCGTGGATGGTGCGGGTCGTGAAACCGGTCGGTTCGAGCTGGTTCTGCTGGCTCATGGTGGTTATCTTCCGTTCGGGCTACCCCGAAGGCGGGCGTAGCTGGTATTCGTCGTGTATCCGAGATTTACCCTACCCGCATTTTTTATGCCGTTCTAACCCCGCGTCACGGGGGTTAATATGTTCACGCAACGTCATATAAAAATGCGGTAAGGGTGCACAAAATACCCGAATCAAAAACATTCTTTTACATTGAAAGAAATACGTTAATCCGGGTATTTTGAGTAATTATTATGGGTGACATTACGCCGCGTATTTGGGGCACCTCGAATCACGCGATACGATCGTGCGGTGCCTCATGTTCAGGGACTACGCCTGATGCGCCAGGGCTGCGGTCAGGCCGCGCTCCAAATCCTCGATAATGTCCTCAATCTCCTCGATGCCGATGGCCAGGCGGATGAGGTTGTCGCTCACGCCGTATTCGTCGCGGTGCGCCTGCGTGTAGGCGGCCTGCACCATGAGCGCGGGACGAACCACCAGCGACTCGATACCGCCTAGGCTCACCGCGTGGGTGAAAATCTTCAGGGCTTCGAGGAAGGCGGGCAGGTCTGCGCCGTCCACCAGCTCCATGGAGATGAGCGCGCCCAGGCCGTTCGCCTGGCGGGCGTGCACCTGCGCCTCATACTCGCTGTGCGAACCCGCGTAGAGCACGCGCTTCACGGCGGGGTGCGCCTCCAGGTAGTTGATGACCTCGATGGTGTTCTTCTGTTGCTGGGTCAGGCGCAACTTGAGGGTCTTGACCTCCTGCAGCAGGCGGTAGGAGTCGGTGGGCGAAAGCATTGCGCCGGTAATCATCTGCAGGTGCCAGAGGCGCTCGGCGAGCGCGTCGTCGTTGGTTGCGGCGACGCCTCCGAGTAGGTCGGCGTGGCCGCCCAGGTACTTGGTGGCGGACTGCACGCTGATGTCTGCGCCCAGGTCGAGGGGCTTCTGCAGCAGCGGGGTCATGAAGGTGTTGTCGACGACCACGATTGCGCCGTTGCGGTGCGCGATTTCGGCGATGGCGGCGATGTCGCTCACGCGCAGTAGCGGGTTGGAGGGGCTCTCTAGGAACACCATGGTCACGTTGTCTGCGAAGTCCTCATCGGTGAGGGCCGTGAAGTCGCCGATGAAGCGGGTCTTGACGCCGCGGGCGGGCAGCTCGATGGTTGCGAAGCGGTAGGTGCCACCGTAGGAGGGCATGCCCAGCAGCAGGGTTTCGCCTTCCTTGAGGATGCCGAGGGCGGCAGCGGTGGCGCCCATTCCGGAGGGGTAGGCGAAGGCGTGCTTAGCGCCTTCGAGGGTTGCGAGCGTGGTTTCGAGGGCCGCGCGGGTGGGGTTGCCGCCGCGCTGGTAGTCATAGGGGCCTTCGGTGCCGTCACAGGGCTGGGCGTAGGTGGTGGTCGTGTAGATCGGAGGCAGGATGGAGCCGTACGGGTTGTCGCGGTCCGTAGTGTGAATTGCCTTCGTCGTGAATCCGGTCATGCTGTCCTCGGCTAAGGTTGGGCATAAAATGCGGGGATAAATACACTGCTAGCTTAGGGCTCTTTTGGGGTACTGACTAGTTTTTTCTTTTCTGTGACCGAGTGACTTTTTATGACCGAAAAACGGCGTTATATTTCGACATTTTAGACATATATTTCGTCATATTTCGCGTGAAAAGGCCCGGCGGTCGGTACGCGTGTGTGCTGAGTACCGGCCGCCGGGCTCCACACTAGGATACCGGTTCAGCACCCCAGAACATAGAGGTAAGGTTTACCTCAAAGCTAAACCGCCCTCCACAAGGGGCGATACTGCGCCCTCAATCTCGCCCACAACGCACCGGATACGCTGCCTGGACGCTACATTAGGCGCTATATCAGGCATAGATAGAAGGAGGGGCGCACCCGGGAATCTCCCCGGGTACGCCCCTCTCTTAGCCCCGTGAGAACGCCAGCATCATAATGCGAGGCCAGCGGCAGGAATGGCCATCACGTTAAAAAAATCTTCCGTGATCCCACCCCGATACTGGTGCTCTCCTTACTCGGTTCGCCGTAGAACCGAACATAAAAAAGGACCCCCTCGAGATGCGCTTAGGTAAACCCAGAGGCGGAGGGGGGACTGTTACTACAACAATAACATTGGAGCTACGCGCTCTCAAGGAATCTGGGCGTTTTCCCTGATTACCTTATGCTTGCTTATCTCACTGTGTCAGCATCATAGAAGGAGGGGCACACCCGGGAATCACCCCGGGTACGCCCCCCTCTTTCAAACACTCACAAGTTCAAACGCTCACAAGCGCCTAATTTTTGTAATTACAAGCTACAGCGGCTTATACAGCACAGGCTGCTTACTTCGACAGCACCTGACGCTTCGAAGAAATCACGCCCGTGTTGAAACCAGCCAGGTGCAGGCCACCGTGGAAACGCGCGTGCTCAATCTTCACGCACTTATCCATCACCACGTTCAGGCCGGCAGCCTCACCAATCGCGGCAGCCTCCTCATTCCAGGAGCCCAACTGCATCCACACGGTCTTCGCGCCCAGATCCACAGCCTCCTGAACCACGCCCGGCAGGTCCTCATTACGGCGGAAAATCTCCACCAGATCCGGGACCTCCGGCAGGTCCTGCAGCGACGGGTACACCGGCTGACCCAGCACAAGCTTGCCCTTCGCAGCCAGAATCGGGTTCACAAAGTACAGCTTGTACGGCGAAGCCGACTGCAGGTACGTCGCCACGAAGTACGAAGCACGCGAAATCTTATCGCTCATACCCACAATCGCGATCGTGCGGGTGTTGCGCAGAATGTTCAGACGCTCAGGGGCGGAAGGACCCACCCAGGTACGCTTCTCAGTCATTACTTTTCCTCCTGAGTGGTAGTAGGCAGGGAGCAGGATGCGCCAGCAGCAGCCTCAGCGGCGGCAGCGTCCTCGGCGGCCTTAGCGGCGGCAACCGCCTCCTCAGCCTCCACAATCTTGTCTGCGCTGGACTCGCCCACACGCTCACCGGCGTGGTTCAGACCGGTCGCGTAGGTCAGCGCCTGGTCCAGGTCCCAAATGATGTCTTCAACGTCTTCCAGACCCACCGAAATGCGGATCAGGTCCTCGCCAACACCACCAGCGGCCAGCTGCTCAGCGGTCAGCTGCTGGTGCGTGGTCGAACCCGGGTGCAGCACCAGGGTACGAGAGTCACCAATGTTCGCCAGGTGGCTTGCCAGCTGCAGCGCACCGATGAACTCGCCACCGACCAGACGGCCGGACGCCTTCTCGGTGCCCTTGACGCCGAAGGAGAACACGGAACCGACACCCAGCGGCAGCAGCTTCTTTGCGCGCTCGTGGTGCGGGTGGTCTTCCAGGCCGGCGTAGTTCACGTAGGCGATACGCTGATCCTCAACCAGCCAGGCGACAACCTGCTTAGCGTTCGCCAGGTGCGCGTCCATGCGCTGCGGCAGGGTTTCAACACCCTGCAGCAGGTTGAACGCGGCCTGCGGGCTCAGCGACGGGCCGAAGTCACGCAGCTGCTCAGAACGCAGCTTGGTCAGGAAGCCGTACTCACCGAAGTTACCCCACCAGGACACGCCGTTGTAGGAGGGAACCGGCTCGGTCATGGACGGGAAGTTGCCGTTACCCCAGTTGAAACGACCGGACTCGACGACGATACCGCCGAGGGTGGTGCCGTGACCGCCCAGGAACTTGGTGACCGAGTGGATGACAATGTCCGCGCCGTGCTCGATGGGACGGATCAGGTAGGGAGTGGACAGGGTCGCGTCCACGACCAGGGGGATGCCCGCCTCGTGGGCGACCTCTGCGAGGCCTTCCAGGTCGGCAACCTCACCGGAGGGATTCGCCACGATCTCGGTGTAAATCGCCTTGGTGTTCTCGGTCAGCGCCGCCTTATAGTCGGCGGGGTCGGTGCCGAGCACGAAGGTGGTCTCAATGCCGAAGCGGCGCAGGGACACGTCCAGCTGGGTGACGGTGCCGCCGTACAGCTGCGAAGAAGCAACAATGTGGTCGCCTTGCTGGCACAGAGCCGCGAAGGTGATGAATTCGGCAGCCATGCCGGAGGCGGTCGCTACCGCACCGATACCGCCTTCGAGGGAGGCGATGCGCTCCTCCAGCGCGGCGACGGTGGGGTTGGACAGGCGCGAGTAGATGTTGCCGTACTTCTGCAGGGAGAAGAGGTTCGCGGCGTCGTCAGCGTCTTTGAAGACGAAGGAGGTGGTCTGGTAGATGGGGACCGCGCGGGCACCGTGTTCAGCGTCGGGGGTGCCGCCCGCGTGTAGTGCGCGGGTGCGGAAGCCGAAAGTGTGTTCAGCCATTGGTTTGCTCCTGGTGTATCTGCCCGCCTGTGTGCGGGGAGTCGATAGTGGCTCGACTTTATACTGTGCCACCAGCGGCGGGGTGCACCAAGTGCGGGTACCTATATGTCGTTTATTGCGGATTATGACGGG
>FLSH01045343.1_pt1 | contig 14233 bp, 6 predicted proteins | sample 1550441 | NCBI WGS metagenome assembly FLSH01 (sample SAMEA4031756, study PRJEB14383) | metagenome | biome: human; feature: oral; material: saliva | place: Philippines | collected 2014 | reverse complement strand
GCGGGAATCCAGCCGTCTTCAGCGTCATCACGGTAACCGAGCACAACATCGAAGGACGAGCCATTGGCCTCCAGATAGTTAGCGCCGATAGAAGCAGTCAGATTCACGGAACCGTCAGCCGCAAAAGCGGAGGCGGGAACATCCTGAACATAGAAGGGGTAATCACGCGGACGGTGCGGCGGGAAAGCAATGCTTTCACCCTTCGGAACAACGTACAGGCGGAACGACTTGCCCTTAACGAAGTCCTTGGAGAAACCGGAGCCGCTAACGGTCACGTTGCCGCCCTTGAGAATATCAAAAGTGCCGGAGGTAACCTGCAGGCGCTGGGCACCCTGAACCTCACCCTGCGCAACAGCCTGGGCTGCTACCGGAGTAGCAGCAGGAGCCGCAAACGCGGGGGAGAGGGGCAAGAGCATGGCGCCCGCCAAAGTGAGGGCGCAGCCGCTCTTAGCCATGTTTTTGGGTAGCGCAAAGCGCATGTGGTTGGGAAGTGAGGACATTGTTATCCAATCAGTTTTTATCGGTGTCACGCATCGAGTGTGGTGCGCATAAACACCGTAGCAAATAGTTAAGACGTGCTGGAACCTGAAAGGTCGTCAGCGCGAAAAATGACTGTGTGTTTTATCGCATGTCTTAAGGTGAAGTATAGCTTTAAAAAGTATGTGCATGACGTGGAAAATATGCCTAAATATTGTGCTGATAAGCACAAACACTGGTCACTGTACAAAAAAGAAAGCACAAAAAACCCACCGCATTCGAAAAATTCGCACCTATGCAACCTCTGCAGGTTGAGAATATTCACAATGCGGTGGGCAAGGCAACATAAAAGTCACCCACAATAAAAGTGGCACATAAACAGAGTCGTAAAGTCGCCTACTTGACGAAAGCCAACCAAGATGGCTAACACCACGACCGGGTGCTACCTGAGGTGGCTACCGCCGTGCTCCATACGGTACAGCATGACCGCCAAATCATAGGTGGTCGTTTGCGGCCAGGTAAAGTCCTCGCGTAGCCAATTCTCGGCGTAGCCCCAGATGTGTTGCTGCACAGCCCACCGAGATTCACGCCAAAAAGCGCTACCCTCGCTTAAATCCGTAGCCCAATACTTAGTGCTCAGCTCAGAATCCTTCGACCCAGGCAAGCTGCCGCTACGAGGCTGAGGCGCGGCAGTCGGCAAACTGGGCGACACCTTACCGCGTGAACGCTGATACCTGTACAAGAACGCAACGATAGAGCGAGTAGAAAGCTGTGCATCCGCGTGGAACCCACCATCAACCCAGCCGAACGTAATGCTCTGCTGACGAGCCCACACAATCGCTGCATAGTCCGGGTCATCAGGCTGAACATCCGGATACGGACTGGTCTCAGGAAGTTCAACCTTCGGGGAACCCGCCAGGCGGTACAACGCCACCGTCAGATCACGGCGCGTCAAATTCTCAGAAGAATAGGACTCTGACTTAGGAAGCTGCTGAGCCTTGTACCACCTTTTCGCAGTCTCACGCTCCTCAAACGCGTTCACCACCAAACCAAGGTCAGTAGAAACAACCTGCTGCACAGAATCCGCGGCACCACCCCGACCGGGAAGAACCTTCTCCACCACCAGCTTATAACCGCCCTGATAATTCAGCGTCTCACCGGGAATAGTGAGCGTAGCCTCCGTGTAACCGCTCCGGATGCGGTCAGCCGCAATATCCTGCACCAACGCCTTTTGACCCGTCAGATTGCCAGAAGCATCCGTAGCCTGCATAGAGAAACGGTAATGGCCCTCAGTGAGCTTCGGCAGATTCACGGCACGCACCTGCAACGTGTTCTTCTCCCAATAGGGGCTCACCTGCGGTGAGTCAGAACGATATTGGCTCATCTGCTGCGGCTCAACGCGCAGAACCGGGGCAGCATCCTTCATCTCGGCGTTCGAGTCAGGCGAGCGCACCGGAATAAACGGGGCAACATCCGTCAAAAGGCTACCGGGTACCTTCTCCTCATCCGGATCCGGGAAGAGGCCGCTGTAGACACCAATCATGTACGCCTTACCCGGTCGCAGAGTACCCGCAGGAATTGTCACATCCGCAGAGAAATAGTTGTTCAGGAAACTCCAACAATAGTATTCACCGCAATCCGTATAACGAACTTTATGGGTGAAAACAGGCTTGCCCACCATCTTTCCCGTTGCAGGGTCAACCTCATACAGCATCAGATATGCCGGGGCACTCCCCGGCTCAACAAGCTGCTTAGAGAGAATATGATAGCCCTCAATCGTCAGCTGCGTATCAACCCAAGGGTTATCAATCGCCGGCATGCTGTACACGTAAGTAGTATGATCCGGCTCAGGGTCCTGAGTCAGGCTGAGCGGAGTGCGGGCAGTAAGGCGGGGGTCCTCATACTCATCGGCGTTCGGCTCGCGCTCGCCCGCCGGGTAGTAGGTCAGCACCACGTCAAGGGCAGGCGAAGGGGTCGCCCGGATGGTCTGTTTCTTGACCTCGAAGGTGAAGGTGAGGCTCCCGTCCGGGTTGTCGTGGACGATACCGTCTTCTCGAAGATGATCGACCCTGCCGCGGTACAGAGGATTCTGGGTTGCCTCGCCGGTGCGGGACCACTCGTAACCGGTACCACGGTTCACGAGACCGAACTGGAAGAGCTTGTACTTCTTACGGAACTCGGGGGTCAACGGGGAAGTCGTCACGGACACCGTGCCACCCTGAGAAATATTGAGAGTGCCGGTGGTGACCTTCAAATCAATCTTGTCGGCATCGCTCACGCCAGCGGCTGCGGCATCGGTATCTGAGGCACCGGGGGTGGCAGCTACGGGGGTTGCCTGCAACGATGCGGCGGGGGAGGCGGCCCCTACCTGAACAGGGGCCGCTTGAGCAGTCTGTGCGGGTTTCGCCTGCGCCGCATCAGCATGCACAGCAGGGGTGACCGCCATCGCCGGGGCCATGCCCAGCAACAAGGAGAGGCTAACCACCTTTTTACTCTGTGCCTTTTGAATGCGGATTTTCTGGGAGGGCACCTGAGCACCCTGAGCGGTGGTTGGTCGGAAGAAGGAAGACACGGTTATCCCATCTAATGTTCTGCACTGTGCTTTTTACGCGGTTGTTTTTTGCACAGTGGTTTTCTGCATGGTGATTGAAGCGAGCAAAGGAAAACGTTGAGTGAATGGGGGGGAGAGAGAAATGAACGGTGAAAATGAACGAAAAGTTGAGTAGAAAAGGGGGGGGGTGCACAGTGCGTCTTAGCGAAAGTGCTGGCGGGCTGAAAAGCCGGGCGAATTAGCCCGAAAATTTCAGCCCGCCATCACCGATTGTAAAGCAACATAGCATCAGGCTGCGTGGCAGCAGGAGGCGACTCTCAAATAACTACTTCAGGGCAACTACTTGAGACGACTGCCGCCGTGCGTCATGCGGTACAGCATCAACGCCAAGTCATCGGTGGGCGTTTGCTCCCAAGTAAAGTACTCGCGTCGCCCATCCTTGGCGTAGCCCCAAATACGTTGCTGTACAGCCCACCGAGATTCACGCCAAAAAGCGCTACCCTCCTCCAACTCCGTAGCCCAATTCTTAGTGCTCAGCTCAGAATCCTTCGACCCCGGCAAGCTACCATTACGAGGCTGAGGTGCGGCAGTCGGCAAGCTGGGGGACACCTTACCATGCGAACGCTGATACCTGTACAGGAACCCGACAATAGAGCGAGGAGAAAGCTGCACATACGGGTGGAAATTCCCGTCAACCCAGCCAAAGGTCACACCCTGCTGACGAGCCCAAATATATGCCGCATAATCCGGGTCATCCGGGGTGATATCTCCATAAGGACTCGTCGCCGGAAGCTCAACCTTCGGCGAACCCGCCAGACGGTACAACGCCACCGTGATATCACGGCGCGTCATATATCTGTTCCTACCTGACTCAGAAAACTCGGGAAGAATCTGACGATACCTAAACCACTCCCAGGCAACATCTCCCTCCTTATCCTTCGTCACCTCCAGCTGCAGGTCCTTCGAAATAAGCTGCTCAACCGACTCAACCGCATCGTCCTTACCGGCAGTCACCTTCTCCAAAACGAGCCTGTACGAGCCGTCATAATTCAGCGCCTCACCGAGGACGTTCAGCTTCTCATCTACCGTGCCGTCATGGATATTCTCAGCAGCAATCTCCTGTTCCAGTGCCTTCTGACCGGTCAGGCGTCCCTGCTCGTCAACATGCTGCACCGAGAAACGGTAAGAGACCCCGGGCTGCTTCTTCAGACCCACAGCACGTACCGGCAGAATATTTTCCCCATCATAAGGGCTCATCGTTGTAGCCTTCAGATACATTTCAGGGCTAGCCGATTCCTTATTTGGTGAACGTACCGGAATGAAATCAGCAACATCATTCAGCAACTCACCGGGGTATTTCTCATCCTTCGGACGGTCATAACCGTAGAAACCAATCTTATAGACCTTACCCGGCTTAAGCATGCCCCCAGGAATCGTAATAGACGTCTTAAAATGCTCATTCAGGAAGCCGCTACAGAACTCACCGCAATCCGTATACCGAATCCAATCGGTGAATGTTGGTTCGCCTACAATCTTTCCGGTCTTCGGGTCGACTTCATAAAGAGTCAGAAGCGCCGGACCTCCCAGGTCTTCACGATTACCGCGCGCAGTAATGTGGAACCCCTCAAGCGTCAGAGTCGTATCCTTCCACGGGTCATCAATCGCGGAGGCTCCGAAAATGTACTTCGTCTCGGTAGGCTTAGGGTCCTGCACTACGTTAATAGGCGCACGTGCCACGAGACGGAAATCAGACTGCCAAGGCCCCGGATGGTAGCCCTTCTGGTAGTACGTCAGAATGACGTCGAAAAGAGTGCCTTCTTCAGCCTCAATAATGAGCGGCTGAACATTGAGGAAGAAGGTATAGCTCCCATCCGGATTTTCTACCATCTGCTTCGGGTTGGGGTCACGGTCAAAGATGTAGCCGTACTGGGTACCCGGCGGGCGGAAGTAGTTATGCCCACGATGGAAGAAAGAAGAACCACGTTCGACCAGAGAAAATTCGTAGAATTCGTAATTCTGACGGAACTCAGCACTGAGCGGAGGTGTCGTCAGGGTTACGGTGCCGCCTCGAGAAATGTTGAGAGTCTCGGGAGAGACTTTAAACCCGTCCATTTCAGGGTTGCGGGGCTCTTCTCGAACATGTGGAATTGTCTGCTCGGACTCGTCAGTAACCTCTACAGTTGTAGCGGGGGAAGCGGGGACTGCCTGTGGCGGTTGCGCCTGCTGCTCAGGTGCCGCCTGGGTCGGTGTTGCAAGCGCCGCCGGAGTAATACCGGCAAGCGGACTCAAGCCCAGCAGCAATGACAGGCTGAGCGCGCGGGCGCTCGCCGGGTGGCGCGGCGCAGTTGAGCGGCACCGGGCGCCTCGTGGTGTGAAGAATGAAGACATCATTATCCCATCTACAAAAAACTGTACGGTGAGTGAAGCGAATGAACAGGTGAAGCGTGAATAGGTGAAGCGAGTGAAAAAGGTTGAGTAAACCAAGGGCCGGGAAACCGGGGCGCTACTCACGGGAAGATTCCCATCGGGTAACACTCCCGAATTCCCTCACCGGTGCCTGTAAAGGATGCTAGGGGCGGGACTGGTCTAGCTGTTGAGCCTGCGAGCACAACAACGACTCGAAGAACACAGCCCACTAGCCCCCTCACGCACCGAAACTAACCAAGACGACTGCCGCCGTGCTCCATGCGGTACAGCATGACCGCCAACTCCGAAGAAGAAACAGTATCCAAACTGAAATCCTCAGCGTAACGGCGAGAATAATCCTTATAACCCCAGATGAACTGCTGAGTAGCCCACAGCGATTCCCTCCAGAATGCAGTATCCGTACGCTCATAATCGGACCAATGCGAACGCGAAATCCGGACGGGAGAATCCCCCGGTACGCTACTGTTCTTGGGCACCGACGAAGACGGTAAACTGCTCGACTCCGGCGCAGGAGCCGGGGCGAGCATCCGCTGGTACCTGTACAGGAACGCCAACGTAGAACGCGTCGAAAGCTTCGCCTCCGGGTGGAACTTACCGTCCGCCCAACCGAACGTAATACCCTTCTGACGAGCCCAAATATACGCGGCATAGTCAGGGTCGCTCGGTGCCACATCCGCATAAGGACTGGTTGCAGGCAGCTCAACATGAGGTGCGCCCGCCATACGGTACAACGCCACCGTCACATCGCGGCGACTCAAAACGGTCTTACTCTCGTCCAAAAGAGCCTGCTGCTTAACCCATTCAAGAGCCGCCTTCTGCTCCTCCGTAGTATTCGCCAAGAGATCAAGATTCTCAGAAGCCACCGGCTCGACCGCATCCGCCGCGCCATCCTTGCCAGGGATTACCTTCTCCACAAAAACCCTGTAAGACCCCTCATAATTCAGCGCGCTACCGGGGACGTTCAGCGTCTCCTCAGCGGCACCATCGTGGATGCGCTCAGTGGGAATAACCTGTTCCAGGGCCTTCTCACCGGTCAGCTCGCCAAAATCATCCGTTGCCTGAACCGAGAAACGGTAATAGCCCTCGGTAAGCTTCGGAAGACCCGAGACACGGGCGGTGAGAGTATTCATCTCCTGATACGGGTTGATGCGCTTATAAGGAATGTACAAATCCGGACGCGCTACAGGCTGGTCAGGATTCGGCTGGTTATCGCTCGGCTGCTCCGACCGCACCGGAAGGAACTGCGCAACACTGGTCAGCAAGCTGCCGTTATAGTCCTCCTCGCCCGGGTGAGGAAGATTAGAACCGTAGATACCAATCACATAGAGCCTGCCCGGCTTCAACGTACCCGCCGGAATCGTCATCTTCGTGGCGAAGTAGTTATTACGGAACCCGATACAGTAATTCCAGCAGTCGCCTGTCATCGGAACCACGTGAGAGAAAACAGGGCGTCCCATAATCTTTCCCGTAGCCGGGTCTGCCTCATACAGAGTAACGTACGCTTGGCCGTCGTACCCGCCCACGATATTCGGGTGGAGAATATGGTAACCCTCAACCGTCAGAGTTGTATCCTGCCACGGCTTATCAATTGCCGGAATGCTGTAACGATACGTCGGCTGATCAGGCTCAGGGTCGCGCACCGTGGGCAAAGGAATTCGCGCCGTGCTACGAGGATCTTCATACGGAGAATAGGGGTCCGGCTCCGATTGATTAGACGGGTAGTAAGTCAGCACCACATCGAAGAGGGTACCCTCCGGAACCATCATCCACTGCTTCGGGATATCAAGAGTGAACGTGACGCTCCCATCAGGATTATCGTGTGCCTTACCCTCAGCACGGAGGTCGGCAACCTTGCTGCCGTACTGCGCCTCAGGAAGGGGATTGCCGTAATATGGCTCAAGGTAATTCTCACCGCGCTCCACAATGCCGAACTCATACAGCGTGTACTTCGCGCGGAACTCGGCACTCAGCGGCGCAGTGGTCACAGAGACGGTACCGCCCTCAGAAATGTTGAGGGTGCCCGAGGTGAGCTTCATGCCAACCGGGTTATCAGGCTTATTCTCCTCAGCTGCGGGGGAGGCGGGGGTCGCCTGTTCCGGGTCTGCCTGAGCGGGGGTTGCCTGTGCCGGCTGGTCCGGTGCTACCTGGGTCGGTGTTGCCAGAGCCGCCGGGGTGATACCGGCAAGCGGGCTCAAACCCAACAGTAACGACAGGCTGAGTGCGCGGGCGCTCGCCGGGTGGTGCGGAGACGTGGAACAGCGCCGGGCGCCTCGTGGTGTGAAGAATGAAGACATCATTATCCCATCTACAAAAAACTGTACGGTGAGTGAAGCGAGCGAAGAAGTCGAGCGGATAAAGCGTGAAAAGAAAACCCTCAACAGGGGAGAAGAAGCCCCGTAAAGCCTGGCGTCGGGCAAAAGAGCCCACAGAGGCAAGGAAGAAAAACAGAGGTGCACCGGCGGGCTGAAAAGTCGAACTACGCCGAACATTCCAGCCCACCGGTCACCCCTCACCACAACCGGGCGCTACCTGAGGTGGCTGCCGCCGTGCTCCAAGCGGTACAGCATCAACGCAAAATCACCAGAGGAAATGGAAGAATTATCAAAGCCCTCATAAGGGTATTCCCCGTCAACGCTGTAACCCCACATGCGGTGATCAACAGCCCACTGAACCTCACTCCAGAAAGCGGTACCCTTAAGAGCCTTATGCTGCCAGCCACCGGAACTCTGGGGCGCATCCTGGTTACCCGGCAGCGAAGAAGAGGTCGGTGCCTTCGGCGTGACCTTGCCCATCGCCTTCTGGTACCTGTACAGGAACGCCACCGTCGACGGGGTCGAAAGGGGCGCATCCGGGTGGAACTTGCCGTCCGCCCAACCGAAGGTAATACCCTTCTGACGAGCCCAAATGAACGCGGCGTAGTCCGGGTCGCTCGTTGCCACATCCGCATACGGGCTAAAAGCAGGTAGCTCAACCTTCGGGGAACCAGCCAATCGGTACAGCGCCACCGTCACATCGCGGCGCGTCAGATTGCTATTCCAGGACATCGGCGAAGGACCAGGCAGAATCTCACGATCAGCAAACCACTGCTCAGCCGCCTGCAACTCATCCTCACGCGTCAGCTTCAGAGGAATATCCTCGACAGCAAGCTGCTCCACCGACTCGCCGGCACCATCCTTACCGGGGGTGACCTTCTCCAAGACCAGACGATAAGCGCCCGAATAGCTCAGCTGCTGAGCAATCGTCAGGTCCATCTCCACCCTGCCATCCTGGATGCGATCGGCGGGAATCGCCTGCTGGAGTACCGTCTGACCGGTCAAACGCCCCTGCTCATCAACATGCTGCACCGAGAGGCGATACGAGCCTTCACCCGGCGCAGAGAGCCCGGTAGCGCGCGCCGTAAACGAGTTCGTCTTCGCGTACGGGCTCAGGACCACCGACCCAAGGTGCAGTGTGGGCCCCGTAGACTCGTGCTCGGGAGAATGCACCGGAAGGAACTCAGCAACATCATTCAGCATAGAACCCGGAGAATCTTCCATGCCGGGGTAAGGCAGCCCGTCCCCATACATGCCAATAAAGTAGAGCTTGCCCGGCTTCAACGTACCCGCAGGAATCTTCATCTCCGTGCTGAAATAGTTATTGCGGAACCACCTGGAGTTAACCCCGTAGTACGTGTAGTCCACCCGCTGAGTGAACACAGGCTCACCCACCATCTTTCCCGTTGCAGGGTCAGCCTCATAGATAGCGATGACCGGAGAATCATTAGAAATCAGTTCCCTGGCCTGCACGAGGACATGGCGTCCCTCAACCCGCAGCGTCGTATCCTTCCACGGGTCATTGATAGCTGATTGACTGAAGGTGTAGGTTCCACGGGTCGGCTGCGCATCCTTAACCACATCAATATGGGCGCGGGCATACAAACGGTCCGCCAGACTCCAAGGCTCCGGCTCAGTTATATCCGACTGGTAGTACGTCATCACAACGTCGAAGAGCTCACCGTCGGCAGCCTCAATGTACTGCGGAGGAACCTCAAACGTGTAGGTGAGGCTACCGTCCGGGTTCTCACGCACCTGATGCTTCAAATCCTTGAGAAACCCGCCGTACTCGTCGAGAGGCGCATAACTATTGTGCTCCGCATACGCGTACAACGATCCGCGCTGCACCAGAACCAGCTCGTAGAAAGTGTACTTCTTACGGAATTCAGCGCTCAACGGAGAAGTCGTCACCGATACCGTGCCACCCTGAGAAATATTGAGGGTTCCCGAATCGACCTTCAACTGAACATTTGCCGGGTTCACCCAATCAAAAGCATCAGCGGCAAGAGGCGCCATCGGAAGCTGGGTGCTCACCGTGAACTTATGGTGACCGTACAAATACTCATAGTCCGAGAACACCACACGCACTTCAGCCACTGAACCGCGAGAAGTCGGCCTATAGCTGGAATAACCGTCAACCTTATACTCAACCTCCACGGTCAGAGTACCGTCAGCATTGCGGGTTACCAGCTCGTCACGCTTATAGTATTGCTCCGCTACATTATTCACCGCAAAAGGTGCCTTCTCACCAGAGGTAGCGTTATAAATCGCCACAGACTCAAGGTAGTACCCCAGGTCCACCTCGGGGGAAATATTAGAAATAGTCACCTTATAGACGCGGTCCTGACCGGGATCAAAATCCTGCGCAGCAACAGATACCTTCGGCAGGGTATTCCTGAACGAATTATCCTGATATGCCATGCGCGCAGGGTTATTGCCCACAGGAACGAAGGGGAACTTACGCGACAGCTTCTTCCACCCGTTCCCCCCGTGGGTTTCTACACCGGAAACATCCAGGGAATACCCCTTACCGGACTTCAGGACTCCCGCAGGGATAGTAACCTTCTTCTGGAAATAGCCGTTAGGAATCAGACCCTTGAAAATGCGCTGATTCTCCTCCGTATCCGGTGCCTTCAGCTCACCAAGCGAAGCCACATCAGAGTTCGTGACCTTTCCCTGCTCATCATGCTCGGATAGGGTGAAGTCCACGGAGCTGACATCCTGAAAACCGGTACCCGTCAGCGTCACCTCAACCGGCTGACCGGAGGCAATTTGCTCCTCAGAAATAGCCGAAACATCATAGGTGATGGAGGGGAGCACAGCCTTCGGGAGGTTGAACTCCACCGGCAACGCCACACGGACGCGATCCTCAGTGTTCCACGCATAGGGGTGCGCATCGTCTACGGGGCGGTAGGTCAGAATGACCTCATACTCCAGATTTGCCGGCAGGCTATTCGCCGGGACCGTCAGGTCGGCACTGAAACTGCCGTCAGCAGCCGGTTTTGGGGCGTCAAAGACAAAGCCGGGGTAATCGACCTTCTGGTAGGGGTTAGCGTAGGTCGAAGAGCCCTTCGGAGCAATCGTGAGGCTACGCAGCTCATGATGCGCCAAGAACTCCGGGCTCAGCCCGGTACCCTCCACGTGCACGGTACCGCCATGAAGAATGTCGAGGGAACCGCTGGACACGCGCAGGGTCGGCAGGGAAGCATCCTGCTGATCACCCTGTGCAGGTTTGTTCTGGGCAGGCGCGTTCTGTGCGGGAGTGTTCTGTACGGGCGCGTTCTGCGCGGGGGAGGCGGGCGCCGGCTGAGCCGCCACCGGCGTCAAAGCCAACAGCGGAGACAAACCCAACGCCAGGGAAGCACCCGCAACCCTTCGGTGCGTGCCACGAACAGGCTTAAAGAAAGAGGACATCATTATCCAATCTGAATTTTCTACATGAAAGAGGGCGAATGAGAAAAGAAGTTGAGAGGATCAATGAGTGACAGTCCACCGCACCGAACCCGCACCGAATCCACATAGTAGAGGACCCGTAGCGGCGGCATGTTGAAGTGCAATTTCAGCCTACCAACCCGTGTCTTAGACATTCAACGAAAACACGAGAAAAACATTCCAATGAGAGTTATAAGACAAAAAATTCGAAAATTACGCCCTCGGTTTTATACAAAGCACGGCCCCAAAAAACTACACAACAGAGAAACAAAACTGTAAACAAAACCAGCGCTAAAAACGGCACCCAGCAGCGCCAGCATCAGAAAACGGGCACACAAAAACGGGTACACAAAAAAGGGGCGGTGAGAGAAAAACTCTCACCGCCCCTTCTATAGCCGCTATCTTCAGTTGCTGTTCTCAGAAGTCAACCCACGCTAAAACGTGTAGGGTCAACCGTCCGGTTCACGGCGCCTGCCAAATCCTAATCATCGAGATAAGGGCTATTGGGGATGGTGTCAAGCATGTCGAGCATTGACAGGACACGAGCCAGCTCCTCGCGGGTAGCAATCTTGGTCGGACGGAAATCCTTGCTCTTATAGTAATAGCTCGTATCAATATTCACCGACGAGTGCAACCACGAGCACTCCACGAAGAACGGGGAACCAGGCTTCATATCGGCAGGGGTGGTCGGATTGTACCAGCGGGTACCGGTAGAGGAGGGAAGATGCTTGTAACGGTAGAAGAACGCAGCCATCGTAGCGCGGCTAGCCACCGCCTCCGGGTGCATCTTACCGTCAGACCAGCCGGAAGTCAGCCCATTCTGATACGCCCAAATGTACGCCGCGTAACGCTCATCCTTCGGAGACAAATCCGGGAAAGGAGAACGCGCAGGAAGCTTCACCTTCGGCGAGCGGGCGCTTCGGTAGATAGCATCCATCAGGTCGCCGCGGGTCACCGCACGCTGGGGGTGGAAACAACGGTCCTTATCGAGTAGCAGAACCTTCGCCTTACATGACCTGTAGATATCGGGAGCGTACTCGCCATCCATATCAATGTCCACAATGAACGGTGCCCACGCGAACTCAGTGTCAATCGTGGGGCGAACTTCAAGAGTGCGCAGAATGGTGTACTGCTCACGGCGCGGACGAAGAGACAGGCGAATACCATAGTTTGCATTCGGGCCGCCGGTGATATCACGATTAATGATGTGGTGCCTAATGTAGACATCATTCTCGATGCGCTTCTTCGGCTCAAGAGAGAAGAAATAGAACTGCCTGAAGCCCTTCTCCTTGGTGTAGTAGCCGGCCTCAATGTACGGGGTGTACAGGCCGGTATCAAGCACAGCCTGCAGACCGGTAATCTCGTAGCTGAGGTTGAAGCCGCTAATATCAAATGACGCCTCAGTAACCTTGAACGTCAGCGGGGTGGTCTTAACGTCCAAGGTGGCAGCCTGGGCGCTCTGCTCGCCGGCGTGGTGCGCACCCAAAGCGCCAGCGACTGTTAGTGCTGCCGCACCCTTAAAAAGGGCGCGACGAGAGGAAAAAGTAGACATTTCATTGTCCCATCGATGTGTTTCTGAGTGGTTACTTCTACGCTAGCAAACCAATAACCATTGGTTAAGCCTCTGCGAGTTTGTTATACGTACGTGGCATGTCGTGCTTCGTGTGTGCTGAGTTGAGAATATGAGCGTTTGTGAGCGAATTACCCGCCACCAATGGCGAGACGTTTAATACTATAAGCACTTCTGTGCACAAAAAGAAGGCGGATAGATAGACACTATCCGCCTTGCACCCCATAAAAACCTACCCGCTCAATGTGGGGAAATGTGGTTTTACAGGGGGAAATACAGGCTTAAGCCCCTAGAAAAATAGTTAAAAAATTTTCAATATGATGCAAAAAATAGGTGGAAACAAATAGTTGGGCGACCTACTGCTCATGCACCAGCAGTGTCAAAACGCCCGCCTTACGCGCCGTCGGTAGGGTGCACTCCACCGACCAGTCCTCACTGACCGCCTCCAAAAATTCGGCAATACCCGCCGTAGAGCCGTCAATAGGACGAGCCGCCAAACCCGACTGAATCAGGTAGCGCGCAAATAGGCCGCGGTAATGCTTTGCCATGTGCGAGACGACCTTACGCGACCCATCAGCCGTCACACGCTCCACACGAACCGCCAGAGTCTGCGATGGGGGAGTCACCCACGACTTCGCGTACGCGGCAGAACGGCAATCCAGAATCAGCTGGTCCTTCGCGGTCGCCTCCAGGGCGGTACCTAGCGCGCCCTTCCAGAAGGAGGCGAGCGCACCCACTGAACCCAGCTTCACACCCATCGACAGGCGGTAGGCGGGGATCGCGTCCTCGGGGCGCAGAATACCCCACAGCGCCGAAGAGATCAGTAGCGACCAGTGCGCGGCATCGCGTTCGGCGGGGGAGAAGCTCGCATAATCCAGTGCCTCGAACAGCACACCAGTGTAGGTGCGAATCGCGGGCTGCGCCGGTTCGGTCAGTAGGCGCGTATTGCGTTCCACCTCTGCTTCGAGGGATGCACCCACCTTGAGCTCCGCCAAGGCGTCGGGTCCCGAGCTGACAGCCGCCAGCTCCTCCAGGACGCTCTCACGCTCGACGGTCAGTTCGGGGAATGAAAGATCAGCAAAGCAGACGGGTGCGTTGCCTGCGGGGGCGGGAGTTTTACCTTCGGAGGGGGGAAGAAGAATCAGCATCTCTCCAGTGTACCCGCGAGGCCCAGCGTACGTGAGGTCCAGTGTAGTTGTGAGAGAACCTGCGGAAATAGTCACCGCCGGGGGTGTGCGTATAATGGGTTGGGTGAAGCGGGCCGTCCGGGCAATCGCGAGGCACACGTGCTTCGAGGAAAGTCCGGGCTCCACAGCACAGGATGGTGGATAACATCCACTCGGGGTAACCCGCAGGCCAGTGCCACAGAAAGTAAACCGCCGCGGTTCGCCGCGGTAAGGGTGAAAGGGTGGTGTAAGAGACCACCAGCGGGCGCGGTGACGTGCCCGGCTAGGTAAACCCCAT
>FLSH01433465.1_pt1 | contig 14238 bp, 13 predicted proteins | sample 1550441 | NCBI WGS metagenome assembly FLSH01 (sample SAMEA4031756, study PRJEB14383) | metagenome | biome: human; feature: oral; material: saliva | place: Philippines | collected 2014 | reverse complement strand
AAAGCAAGGAGTTCTTTTTCTGTCCAGTTTTTGAAGTCAGCAGCAGACTTGATTCCTTCATCGTAGAAAGTCTTGGCACGGTCGACTGAAAGTCCACCTAGGTTGGCTGCGAATTCTTCTACTGAGCTTGTAACTTTTTGAGCTTGCTCTTTAGTTGCTTCTACAGTTTTTTCAACTTGCTTAGAAACGGCTTTACCAGCGTTGTTTGCGGCTTTTTCAGCGTGTTTCACAACTTTTTTTGTTTCTTCGACGACCTTGTTTACAGCGTTTGAAAGCGCACCTGAGCGACGAAGACTGTTTCTTAATTGTTTTTTACGTTGTAGTTTTTTTGACATGATAAGATCCTTTCAATAAAAAACCCCTGTGACTGAACAAGGATAAATCTTTATGTTTTATTGTATCAACTTTCTTTGGGAAATGCAAGGCTTGTTAGTTTAGAAAGATAGGAGTTATATAGGAAATTCCGCCTTAGAATAAGAAAAGATGATAGAAGAAATGCGAAAAATATGGTATAATGAAACGATAGATTTTTGAATAGGAATACAATCATGTTTGGATTTTTAAAAAAAGATAAAGTTACAGAAACACCAGCGGTAGTGCCAGCTCACATCGGAGTTATCATGGATGGGAATGGTCGTTGGGCTAAAAAACGCATGCAGCCACGTGTCTTTGGTCATAAGGCTGGGATGGATGCTTTGAGAACAGTAGCCATTGCTGCTAGTGATATGGGTGTCAAGGCTATGACAGTTTATGCCTTTTCAACTGAAAACTGGACTCGTCCAGACCAGGAAGTTAAGTTTATCATGAACCTTCCGGTTGAATTTTACGATAAGTATGTTCCTGAGTTGCACCAAAAGAACATGAAGATTCAAATGATTGGGGAGACTGATCGTTTGCCTAAACAGACTTTTGAAGCTTTGAAAAAGGCAGAAGAGTTGACCAAGTTAAACACAGGTTTGATTCTCAATTTTGCCCTTAATTACGGTGGACGAGCTGAAATTACACAGGCAGTCAAGTTGATTGCGCAGGATGTTTTGGATGCCAAGGTAAATCCAGGCGACATTACAGAAGAGTTGATTGGGGAATATCTCTTTACGGGACATTTGCCGAAAGCTTTGCGTGATCCAGACTTAATCATCCGAACTAGTGGCGAGCTTCGCTTGAGTAATTTCTTGCCTTGGCAAGCAGCTTATAGTGAACTTTATTTCACAGATGTCTTGTGGCCTGACTTTGATGAGGAAGCCTTGAAGGAGGCTATTGCAGAGTTTAACCGTCGCAATCGTCGATTTGGAGGAGTATAGGAACATTATGAAAAAGGACTTAATAAAGAGGACTATATTTGCCGCTTTGGCCCTAGCTATCTTTATCCCACTCTTGATGGTTGGAGGACTGTGGCTACAGATTGTGATGGGAATTTTAGCCATGCTTGGAGTTCGTGAGTTGCTCCAGATGAAAGGTTTAAATACCATGACCCCTGAGGGCTTGTTAACCTTGCTAGCAACTTTCGTACTAACCATCCCCTTGGAAAACTATCTGACCTTTTTGCCCGTAGATGGAAATGTCGTCGCATACAGTGTTGTAATTTTTGTTATGCTTGGAGCGACTGTCTTCAGCAAAAACTACACGATTGAGGATGCCGCCTTCCCAATTGCTATGAGCTTCTATGTTGGTTTTGGGTTCAACGCTTTAGTCGATGCTCGAATCGCTGGCTTGGATAAAGCACTCTTGGCTCTCTGTATCGTGTGGGCAACAGATAGTGGTGCTTATCTCGTTGGAATGAATTTCGGCAAGAGAAGATTGGCTCCAAGAGTTTCTCCTAATAAATCAGTCGAAGGAGCTTTTGGTGGAATTATCGCTGCTATGCTTGTCACACTCATCTTTATGTTAGTGGATAGCACAGTTGCCCTTCCTTATGGCATTTATAAAATGATGCTCTTCGCCATTTTCTTTAGTATCGCAGGTCAATTGGGTGATTTGATTGAAAGTGCCATGAAACGCCATTTTGGAGTCAAGGATTCAGGGTTCTTTATTCCAGGGCATGGTGGAGTACTGGATCGTTTTGATTCTATGCTGGCAGTTTTCCCTATTATGCACCTCTTTGGCTTATTTTAAGGAAAGGTGAACAGAAATTAAATGATAGGATTACTAACCTTTATCCTTGTTTTTGGAATTATCGTGGTGGTTCACGAGTTCGGACATTTTTACTTTGCCAAGAAGTCTGGCATTCTGGTTCGTGAATTTGCCATTGGAATGGGTCCAAAAATCTTTGCCCATATCGGGAAAGACGGGACAGCTTACACGATTCGTCTCCTACCGCTGGGTGGTTATGTCCGCATGGCAGGTTGGGGCGAGGATACCACAGAGATTAAAACAGGAACTCCTGTTAGTTTGACTTTAGCCGAAGATGGCAAGGTTAAGCGTATCAATCTTTCTGGTAAGAAAGTCGACCAAACAGCTCTTCCGATGCAGGTAACCCAGTACGACTTTGAGGATAAACTCTTTATCACAGGTCTGGTCTTGGAAGAGGAAAAAACGTTCCCCGTAGACCATGATGCAACTATTGTGGAATCTGATGGAACGGAAGTTCGTATCGCTCCGCTAGACGTTCAATATCAAAACGCGACTGTCTGGGGCAAGTTGATTACCAACTTTGCAGGCCCCATGAATAACTTTATCCTAGGAGTTATCGTCTTCTGGATCTTGATTTTCATGCAGGGCGGCGTTCGTGATACACAAAGCAACAACTTTAGTATCATCCCTGATAGCGCGATTGCAAAGGTCGGCCTTGAAAATACGGCCCAAATCACTAAAGTCGGTTCACACGAAATTAGTAACTGGCAAGATTTGATTCAGGCAGTTGAAGCAGAGACCAAGGACAAAACAGCACCTGTTTTGGATGTGACAATCTCTGAAAATGGAACTGAAAAACAAGTCAGTGTGATCCCTGAGGAAAACCAAGGTCGCTATATTCTAGGTGTTCAACCGAGACTCAAATCAGATATCTGGTCTATGTTTGTAGGTGGATTCACCTCTGCAGCTGACTCGGCTTTACGAATTCTCAACGCCTTGAAGAGTTTGATTTTCCAACCTGATTTGAATAAACTGGGTGGTCCTGTGGCTATCTTTAAGGCAAGTAGTGATGCTGCTAAAAATGGTCTTGAAAACGTCTTGTTCTTCTTGGCTATGATTTCTATCAATATCGGGATTTTCAACTTGATTCCTATCCCGGCACTTGATGGTGGGAAAATCGTGCTCAACATCATTGAAGCCATTCGCCGTAAACCGCTGAAACAAGAAATTGAAACCTATGTTACTCTAGTCGGAGTTGTGATTATGGTTGTCTTGATGATTGCCGTTACATGGAACGACATCATGCGAACCTTCTTTTAAGAATTAGAGGAAAAATATGAAACAAAGTAAAATGCTAATCCCAACGCTTCGCGAAATGCCAAGCGATGCTCAAGTTATCAGCCACGCTCTTATGTTGCGTGCTGGTTATGTTCGTCAAGTATCAGCAGGAGTCTATTCTTACCTGCCACTTGCTAACCGTGTTATCGAAAAAGCTAAGAAAATCATGCGTCAGGAATTTGACAAGATTGGTGCGGTTGAGATGTTGGCTCCAGCCCTTCTCAGTGCCGATCTTTGGCGTGAGTCTGGCCGTTATGATACCTACGGTGAAGACTTGTACAAATTGAAAAACCGTGAAGGATCTGACTTCATCCTAGGTCCCACTCACGAAGAAACCTTCACAGCGATTGTTCGTGATTCTGTCAAGTCTTACAAGCAATTGCCACTAAACTTGTACCAAATCCAACCTAAATACCGTGATGAAAAACGTCCACGTAATGGACTTCTTCGTACGCGTGAATTCATCATGAAAGATGGTTATAGCTTCCACGCTAACTACGATAGCTTGGATGTGACCTATGATGAGTATAAGGCAGCTTATGAGCGTATCTTCACTCGCAGTGGTTTGGACTTCAAAGCTATCATCGGTGACGGTGGAGCTATGGGTGGTAAGGATAGCCAAGAATTTATGGCCATCACACCTGCTCGTACAGACCTTGACCGTTGGGTGGTGTTAGACAAGTCTGTCGCATCATTTGATGAGATTCCTGTAGAAGTGCAAGAAGAAATCAAGGCAGAATTGCTCAAATGGATGGTTTCTGGTGAAGATACTATTGCTTACTCAAGTGAATCAAGCTATGCAGCTAACTTGGAAATGGCAACGAACGAGTATAAACTAAGCAACCGTGTTGTAACTGAAGATGAAGTGGCTCGCGTGGAAACACCAGGTGTCAAATCAATTGATGAAGTCGCAGCCTTCTTGAATGTTTCTGAAGAGCAAACCATCAAGACCTTGGTTTATATCGCAGATGAGGAGCCAGTTGTGGCCCTACTCGTTGGCAATGACCAGCTCAATGAAGTCAAATTGAAAAACTACCTTGGAGCAGACTTCTTAGAACCTGCAACCGAAGCGGAAGTCAAAGAATTATTGGGAGCTGACTTTGGTTCCCTTGGCCCAGTAGACCTTCCAGAAAATGTTAAGATTATCGCTGACCGCAAGGTACAAGATAGCCGTAATGCGGTTGCTGGTGCTAACGAAGATGGTTACCACTTGACTGGTGTCAATCCAGGTCGTGACTTCACTGCCGAGTATGTGGACATCCGTGAAGTTCGTGAAGGTGAAATTTCTCCTGACGGACAAGGTGTTCTCAACTTTGCGCGTGGTATCGAGATTGGTCATATCTTCAAACTTGGAACTCGTTACTCAGCAAGTATGGGTGCAGATGTCTTGGATGAAAATGGCCGTGCTGTACCAATCATCATGGGTTGCTACGGAATCGGTGTCAGCCGTCTCCTTTCAGCAGTTATGGAGCAACACGCTCGTCTCTTTGTTAACAAAACGCCTAAAGGGGAATACCGTTACGCTTGGGGCATCAACTTCCCTAAAGAATTGGCACCGTTTGATGTGCACTTGATTCCGGTCAATGTTAAGGACGAAGCAAGTCTTGAATTGACTAATCACATCGAAGAAGCCTTAGTCAACAAAGGCTATGAAGTATTGACAGATGACCGTAACGAACGTGTCGGAGTTAAATTCAGCGATAGCGACTTAATCGGTCTTCCAATCCGTATCACTGTTGGTAAGAAAGCAGCCGACGGTATCGTAGAAGTGAAGATCAAGGCGACAGGAGATACAATCGAAGTTCATGCAGATAACTTGCTTGAAACCCTTGAAATCTTAACCAACAAATAAAATCTATAATCAGAAGAAAAACAAGACAAAAATGTAACTAGTTTTTGCCTTGTTTTTTCTGTATAATGAGAGAAAGTAAGACTCAATGAAAATCAAAGAGCAAACTAGGAAACTAGTCGCAGGCTGTACTTGAGTACGGCAAGGCGACGTTGACGCGGTTTGAATTTGATTTTCGAAGAGTATAAACATTAAAAGCGTAAAAAGAGGTAGTACTATGCTAAAATTTCCAAAGGATTTTGTCTGGGGTTCCTCAACTTCTGGACCACAGACAGAAGGACGAGTGCCTGGTGACGGCAAAGGAGATAATCTCTGGGATTATTGGTACCAAGTAGAGCCAAATCGCTACTACAATGGGATTGGCCCTGACAAAACGTCTACCTTCTATGAAAATTGGGAGAAGGACATTGAACTTTTGTTAGAAACTGGGCATACAGCCTTTCGAACTTCTATCCAGTGGTCTCGTATTTTCCCACAGGGCCGTGGAGCAGTCAATCCTCAAGGGGTGGCTTTCTACCGTCAGGTTTTTGAAGCCATCAAAGCCAAGGGGATACGTCTTTTAGTCAATCTTTATCACTTTGACCTGCCTTTTGCCCTTCAAGAAGATGGAGATGGTTGGGAAAATAAGGCGACGATCAATGCTTATGAAGACTATGCTCGTTTCTGTTTTGAGACTTACGGTGACCTTGTGGACCAATGGATTACCTTCAATGAGCCTATCGTTCCTGTAGAGTTTGGCTATTTCTATGATGCCCATTATCCTCATAAGGTGGATGCCAAAGCTGCCGTTAAGGTTGCCTATCATACCCAGCTAGCTAGCACTCTTGCAGTTAAGGCTTGTCATGAGATCTTGCCTGGTTCTAAGATTGGGATTGTCCTCAACTTGACACCAGCCTATCCACGTAGTCAGCATCCTGCCGACGTGAAAGCTGCTCGTATTGCGGACCTCTTCCAGGCACAATCTTTCCTAGATCCGTCTGTTTTAGGAACATATCCAGAAGAGTTAGTGGAAATTTTGTCTGAGCATGACTTGTTACCAGAATACACAGCCGAAGAGTTGGAACTCATTCGTGAGAACACCGTTGACTTCCTAGGAGTCAACTACTATCAGCCTTTGCGTGTTATGGCGCCACGTTTTGCTAAGCATCCTGACAGCCCACTCTTGCCTGAGCATTTCTATGAGCCTTATGTCATGCCTGGTCGTAAGATTAATCCGCACCGTGGTTGGGAAATCTACGAGCAAGGAATTTATGACATTGCCCAAAACATCAAGGAAAATTATGGGAATATTGAGTGGATGCTGACTGAGAATGGGATGGGTGTTGAAGGTGAGGATAAATTCCGCGAGAATGGTATGATTCAGGACGACTACCGTATCGACTTTGTCAAAGGTCACCTTCGTGAGCTTCATCGTGCCATCGAAGACGGTGCCAACTGTAAAGGCTACTTGATCTGGACCTTTATCGATTGCTGGTCATGGCTCAACAGCTACAAAAATCGCTATGGTTTGGTCGAGCTTGACTTGGAAACACAAGAGCGCCGCTTGAAAAAATCCGGCCACTGGTTCAAAGAACTCAGTGACAACAATGGGTTTTAAGCATAGAAAAGAGGAGGCTGGGACAAAAGTCCTAGCCTCCTCTTTTCTATGGATTGTCGAGCAAGACGCAGTGGTTGAGTGGGCTCTACTACGCTGATTTCATCAGCTTTTACAGCCCTACTCAACTGTGCGGGGGTGGGACGACGGAATCTAATTCTAACGAATCACCGATTTCTGTCCCACTCTCTTTTTTATTATAAAATTGTCACCAAGGTTCCAAATGTGATTAGGATATAGACAATGATTGTTTTAGAGGAAATATCAACGTGATGCTCAAGTTTTCACCATCGCAGAAGAGAACGTTGCTAAAGGTACAGATGATATCGTCATCACGACCATTACCCTTTTCTCTCACCAATTTGAATGGCCCTACAACGAAATTGCAAACCTCTATCGTGGACTCAATGTAGATAAACAACGGAACCTTTCTAAATCAGCAACAGTTTAATAAACAAAAAATGAGTCTGGGACAAAAGTCCTAGCCTCTCAATTGTCTATGGATTGTCGAGCAAGACGCAGTGGTTGAGTGGGCTTTACTACGCTGATTTCATCAGCTTTTACAGCCCTACTCAACTGTGCGGAGGTGGGACGATGAAATCGAATTCTAACGAATTACCGATTTCTGTCCCACTCTCTTTTCTAATGAGCAAATTTGTTGCAACTATAACTGGCTAGTGATACAATATCCCGAAAAAATAATAATAAAACGAGGAATTCAGTATGGTAGAATTAGGAGTTTCAACATTTGGTGAAACAACCGTGTTAGAAGGTACAGGACAAATTTACAGTCATGATGAACTAATCCGTCAGTTGGTAGCAGAAAAGCTAATCCGTATGATTGAGGATTTAGGATTGGATCGCTTTATGCTCCATCTACCGCTTGGTTCGATGCCACATGATCAAGTTCTCAAAGCCATTGAACTCTTTGGAACTCAAGTCGCACCAAAAATCCGTGCTTACTTTACCATGAAAGAAGGGCTATAAAAAAATCCAATCAAGTTGATAAAAAATCTATATATTCTTCTAATTGTTAAAAAACTAGAAATAAAAGAAACTCTGGAAAGCTAATAAAAACAAGCTTTTCAGAGTTTTTTCTTTTACTGATATAAAAAAATCTAATCGGGTCGATAGTCAATATATATTAGGAAAACACAAGGAGGAGTGGTAAGATGGTGTCAATCCAAAGGGATGAAATGGAGGAGATTAAAATGAGTATCAGTCAATCTCATTTAGAAGAAGAATTTAAATGGTTTCATAGTCACCCCGAATTGTCATTTGAAGAATTCGAGACAACAAAACGTATTAAAGAATTATTGGTAGATGTAGGGATTGAAGTATTGGATTTGCCTTTAAAAACAGGTCTGGTAGCAATAATAAGAGGGGGAAAAAGTGGTCCTACGATTGCTTTAAGGACAGATATTGATGCCCTACCTATTACTGAAAAGACATCATTAGAGTATAAGTCACTTCATTCAAATGTGATGCATGCATGTGGTCATGATTTTCATTTAACCTCTGTCTATGGGGCAGCTGTTCAATTATATGAAAATAGAGAAGAACTAAGAGGGAATGTCAAAATTATCTTTCAACCAGCAGAAGAAATTTTTTCAGGCGCTCTACATGTAATGGAAACAGATGTGTTAGAAGATGTTGAAGCTATATATGGATTACATGCCAATCCATCTCTACCGGTGGGGACGGTCGCTATTAAAGAAGGTAGTGTTACAGCATCGGTGGATCGTTTTCAAATTGTTTTAAGAGGAATAGGAACGCATGCAGCTCACCCAGACCAGGGAATTGATCCAATCATTGGAACAACTCAATTGGTAACAGCTATACAGTCAGTTATCAGTAGAAATGTTAATCCTTTTTCAACAAGTTTAATTAGTGTGACTCATATAAAAGCTGGGACAACTTGGAATGTGATACCAGAAGATGCTTTTGTTGAAGGAACAGTACGGACTTTAGATACGACGGATAGGCAGTTTATAAAAAAGAGAATTTATGAACTAACAGAAAATATTGCACAAGCCTTTAATTTAAAATCTGAGATTAATTGGATAGTAGGACCTCCGGCAACCAAGAATGATGGGAAATTAGCGGAGTTTACCATAGACATTGCTAAAAAAAGTGGATTGGAAGTTGTCAAACCAGCAGATAGTTTAGGTGGAGAGGATTTTGCCTTTTATCAAGAAAAAATTAAAGGAATGTTTATCTTGATAGGAACTGGCGAATCTTATCCTTTACATCATCCAGAGTTTCAAGTGGATCCAGCAGCTCTTCTTGCCACCTCTAACTTGCTAGCAAAAATTGGGAAAGAGTCTTTAGAAAAACTCGTTAAGAAAGGGGAGTAAATGATTGAATTAAGAGATGTTACAAAACAGTTTCAAACCAAACAGCACACGGTTACTGCCTTAGATAAAGTTTCTCTAAGAATTAAAAAGGGTGATATTTTTGGAATTATTGGTTATTCGGGTGCTGGAAAATCAACATTGTTAAGGATGGTAAATGGATTAGAGAAGCCGAATGAGGGAGATGTTATTGTTGCAGGTAGGCGAATCAAAGATTTGACAGAAAGAGAACTCAATCAACTTCGAAAAAAAATTGGAATGGTATTTCAACAGTTTAGTTTGTTAGAAACAAGAACAGTATTTCAAAATATTGCCCTTCCTTTGGTATTATTAAGAAAAAATAAGAATGATATCGATCAAAGAGTAGAAGAGCTACTTGATTTTGTGGACTTAAAGGATAAAAAGGACGTTCCAGTAAATAAATTGTCAGGAGGACAAAAACAAAGGGTAGGTATAGCTAGGGCTTTAGCTACCAATCCAGAGATTCTACTATGTGATGAGGCAACAAGCGCTTTAGATCCTAAAACAACACAATCTATCTTGAAATTATTAAAAAAAATCAATCAAAATTTTGGAATTACGATTTTGTTGATCACTCATGAAATGGAAGTTGTAAAGGAAATTTGCAATAAAATGGCTGTCATGGAACATGGGGAAATTGTAGAACAAGGTAGCGTTGTAAACTTATTTACGTCTCCAAAGAACGACTTGACTAGAAGTTTTATTCAAACCATTGTGAATCATAATATCCCCCGAAGTATTTTAAAAAGGCTTGATCATCGATACCCTATTTATAGATTGACTTTTTTAGGGGAGAATTCAGAACAAGATCTTCTATCAAGAATCAATAAAGAATATAAGGTTTCGACACGAATTTTATCTGCTTCTGTAAATGAAGTAGGGGAAACTGTTTTAGGAATTTTGTTTCTCCAAATTGAAGGAGAAGAAAATTTACTCAAAGAGGTGGAGGACTATGTTCGTAAAAATCAAGTATCAATAGAGAGGGTTGTGTATGGTGAAGGATTGGCTACAAATTAGTAGTGATAAATTAGTTGAATCAGCGAATCAGACAATCTATATGATTGGTTGGTCCTTGTTTTTTGGAATGTTACTGGCGATTCCTCTGGGCTTAGCAATGACTCTATGCAGAAAAGGTGGTTTAAAAGAAAATCTAGTTTTATTTTGGATCATCAATGGAATTGTAAATATCGTCCGTTCAGTTCCGTTTGTAATTCTCTTGGTGTTTATAGCTCCAGTAACAAAAATTGTTGTGGGAACTCGGATTGGTACGACTGCAGCCATCGTTCCCTTGGTTTTGTATATTGCGCCCTACCTAGCTCGCTTAATCGAGGCTTCCTTATTGGAAGTAAAATCTAGTGTATTAGAAGCGGCTCAAGCAATGGGAGCTAGTACATTGCAGATTATCTGGTATTTTCTATTACCGGAAGCAAAAGCCTCACTTATTTTAGCTTTGACAACAGGAACAATCGGTTTGCTTGGAGCGACAGCTATGGCAGGTACGATTGGAGGTGGGGGAGTTGGTGATTTGGCTTTAACCTATGGCTATCAGCGCTTTAATACCCCTCTGATGTTTGCTACGGTCGTGATTTTAATAGTGATTGTGCAACTGATTCAAGCAATTGGAAATTATTTATCTCATAAGTTTAGATAGAAGGAAAGGTAAAATCAATGAAAAAACTAACAAGTGTGATTCTATTTTTAGTAGGGCTACTGTTTTTAGTAGCATGTTCAACAAATAGTGGAAGTAAAGAAGCTACAAAAGAGCAATCCTCTGATAAGAAAATTATTAAGTATGGGAAGGCAGCAGGTCCTTATACGGTCTTATTCGAGGACGCGATTATTCCCATCCTAGAAAAAGAAGGGTATCAATTTAAAGTGGTGGAATTCTCAGACTTACTACAGAATGATACAGCTCTAAATGAAGGTGAGATTGATGTCAATGTTGAACAACATACTGCTTATATGGAAAATTTCAATAAGACGCAAAATGGAGATCTTGTTGCTATTAGTAAAATTCCAACAATTCCAGCAGGTATCTTTTCATCTAAGCATAAAGATTTAAAAGCTATTTCAAAAGGTGCTAAAATCGCCATTCCTAGTGATGCTTCAAATACAGCTCGAGCTTACAAGTTGCTTGAAAAGGCTGGTTGGTTAAAAATGGATCCAAATGCATCTGTTTCGAAATTGACGAAAGATGACATTGTTGAAAATCCTTATCAACTTGAGATTACAGAAATGGATTCAGCCAATATCCCTAGAGTTTTAGATGACTTTGATTACGCAGTCATAACAGGAAGTATTGTCTACAGTGCAGGAATTGATGCTTCGACAGCCTTGTTGCAAGAGGATATCTTGGAGCATTTGATATTGCAAGTGGTCGTTAAAGAAGAAAATAAAGATAGTGACTGGGCAAAAGCAATCCGAGAGGCATATCATTCGAAAGAATTTAAAGACTATTTAGAAAAAAATAATAAAGGTTTGTGGTTTGTTCCAAATGATAAATAGTAATAAAAACTAATCGCTATAATATGAAACACCTCATGAACTAGAGCATTTTCTAGATCGTGAGGTGTTTTTCTATGTGAAATAAATTAAAGACATTCCGTAGATGAGACTATCTTAAAACAACCCCACAAAAAGCATCAGGACTGATAAAGCGATGAAGGCTAGGGTTGCAAGACCACGCTGGACTGGGCTGTAGATCTTTCGTTCTCCTCGAACTGGGAAGACGATAGCTAGTAATGCGCCACCGACAGCTCCACCTACGTGTCCAGCAAGGCTGATTCCTGGCATTAAAACGCTACCTACTAGATTAATGACCAAGAGGGAAAGGTAGGATTGACCTAGCTGTTGGAGATAGGGATTGCGTGAAGCATAACGAAGAACGACAATAGAGGCGAACATCCCGTAGAGGGCAGTTGAAGCACCCGCGGTAATAGCATTAGGGCTAAAAACGAGGACAAAGAGATTTCCCATCATACCTGATAGAAGATAGATAAAGAAAAACTGTTTAGAGCCAAAGATCTGCTCCATCTGACGTCCCAAAAAGTAGAGCGACAGCATATTAACAAAAAAGTGCTGCAAGCCAATGTGAACAAAGGTGGCCGAGAATAAGCGCCAGATTTGTTCAGGCATAGCCTTGATAGCAGGAGGATAAACAGCTCCGAACTGGTACAAGGTAGCTGCACTTGTGTAATTGAACCCGCTAGTTAGAAACATGATGATAAAAACTAGGGTTGTCACGAGGAGAAAGAAGCTCGTGGTTGGATAACGACGATCAAAAATCTCTTTCATAGATGAGTACCTCCTCAACTGGAATATCGTAGTAATCCGGTTGAAAATCCTGAATCTGGCATGGATAAATCGTACTAATGGTATGGCCTGGGAAATGCTCCAAGTAGCGGTCGTAATAGCCACCACCGTAGCCAACCCGATAACCAGAAGTATTGAAAGCTAAACCAGGAACATGGATCAAGTCAATCTGAGAGGGCTCAAAGACAATAGCTTTCCCCTGTGGTTCAAGGAGACCAAAAGAGTTTCTTTCGAGTTTCTCTGGTTCATATAGAACCAAGTCCATTTTCCCATGTGGATAGGTTTTGGGAGTGAGGATAGTCTTTCCATCTTTTTGAGCTTGTTCGATGAGTTCAGCTGTCTGAAATTCATGGGGAAAAGACAGATAAGTGGCGATAGTTTTTGCTTCCTTATAGAATGGATGTTGAAGGAGCTGCTCTGTGAGCCAATCGTTCATGCTCTGCTTTTCTTCCTTGGATAGAGACTTAAGTCCTTGCAAGACCTGCTTGCGTAAGCTTTTTTTCATAGTTTACTCCGCAGCTTTCTTTGCTAAAAAGCTTGATACAGCTTCGACACCGATAGCTAGAGCTTCTTCCTTAGGGCTCATCTTTGGATGATGAAGGGCGTAGGGACTATCAATGCCCAGCCAGAACATCACTCCAGGAACTTTTGAAAGAAGATACCCAAAGTCCTCTCCTGTCATGGCAGGTTCAATATCGATTAGTTCAATCCCCTCTTTTTCATCAAAGAAAGTCATCAACTCCCGGGCTAATTCAGGGTTGTTTTCGACTGGCAAATAACCTCCCTGCTTGAGTTCAATCTCTACATCCATATCAAAAGCAGCTGCTACACCTTCAGCGATAGCTTTGACACGTTTTTGAACTAAGAGACTCATATTGTGTGTAAGAGCTCGAATGGTTCCATGCAGGAAGGCTGTATCAGCGATGACATTGTTGGTTGTCCCAGCTTGAAAGGCACCGAAAGTGACAACAGCTCCCTCGATAGGATCGACATTACGGCTGACAACCGACTGAACTTGAGTCACAAAATAGCTAGCTGCAACCAGAGCATCGTTGGCTTCATGTGGAAAAGCAGCGTGACCACCTTTACCCTTGAAACGAATCTTGACTTCGCAAGTTCCTGCAAAGAGTGTATGCGTATTGGTCGCAATTTGTCCAACTTTTAAGTCTGGACGAACATGAAGTCCATAGAATTGATCAGGCAACCAGTCACCAAAAGCATCATCTTCATACATGAGCATACCACCTGCTTCATTTTCTTCCGCAGGTTGGAAGAGAAAGAGGAGATTGTTTTTGGGTTGGTTTTCTAGAGCACGTTCGAGAGTTCCAAGGGCAATGGTCATGTGAAAATCATGCCCACAAGCATGCATGTGATCTGGATGTTGAGAGGCAAAAGGAAGGCCTGTTTGTTCAACGATTGGGAGTCCATCAATGTCTGTCCGCCAACCAATGGTACGTTCTGGCTGACTTCCTTGTAAGTATACTAAAATACCTGTTCGCCAGGTACGAATCTGAACAAAATCCTTGTCAGCTGTTAATTTCTCAATGACATTAAGTAAATAAGCATGAGTCTTGAATTCTTCTAAACCAATCTCAGGAATTTGGTGAATATCTCGTCGAATTTGAATCAAATCTAACATATCTAATTTCCTTCTATGTGAAACGATAAAGAGGCTGGAAACATTTCCGCCTCTGTTACTA
>FLSH01400380.1_pt1 | contig 14241 bp, 15 predicted proteins | sample 1550441 | NCBI WGS metagenome assembly FLSH01 (sample SAMEA4031756, study PRJEB14383) | metagenome | biome: human; feature: oral; material: saliva | place: Philippines | collected 2014 | reverse complement strand
TTAGATAGGATAACCTTCAATAAAAAGGATTTAAACCATATTCGTCAACTTCATATTGTGAATAGCTATGGTCAGGATGAGGTTTACCGTGTTGTCCTGACGGAAATGAATATTGATTCGGTTTCGACCAATATCAAGTATGCTGCAATCTTGGTAAACACTAGCCAACTAGAGCAGATTAGTCAAAATCACGAGCAGTTAATTGTGGTGGTCATGGCAAGCTTCTGGATTCTATCTATCTTAGCCAGTCTCTATCTTGCTCGTGTCAGTGTTAAACCCTTACTTGAAAGTATGCAAAAACAGCAGAGTTTTGTGGAGAATGCCAGTCATGAACTACGGACTCCTTTAGCTGTTCTCCAAAATCGTTTGGAAACACTTTTTAGAAAACCAGAAGCGACTATTATGGAGTCAAGTGAGAGCATTGCTTCGAGTTTGGAAGAAGTCCGAAATATGAAGTTTTTGACGACTAACCTTCTCAATCTCGCACGTAGAGATGATGGGATTAAGCCAGAGCTTGGTGAAGTAGAGCCTGACTTCTTTAATACGATCTTTACCAACTATGAAATGATTGCATCTGAGAATGATCGTGTCTTTCGTTTCTCGAATCGTGTTCATCGGACCATTATCACAGATAAACTCCTCCTCAAGCAATTGATGACCATTCTGTTTGACAATGCGGTCAAGTATACAGAAGAAGAAGGAGATATCTATTTTGAGATTTCAACGAAAGAACGAAGCCTCTATCTAACGGTAGCTGATAATGGGATCGGTATTTCTGCAGCTGATAAAAAGAAAATCTTTGATCGTTTTTATCGCGTGGATAAGGCACGTACACGGCAAAAGGGTGGTTTCGGTTTAGGCTTGTCTTTAGCTAAGCAGATCGTCGATGCCTTAAAAGGCTCTATCAGTGTGAAAGATAACAAACCTAACGGAACAATTTTTGAAGTCAAGATAGCTATCACAACACCATCAAAACGAAAGAATAAATAAAAAAACCTTCGATTCATCGAAGGTTTTTATTTGAATTTTTTCTTGATAAAAGTGCGCTGAAATTGTAAAGCTACAAGACTGAGGCCGATAGCTAAAGCAAATGATAAAACAGTGTTCAATTTAAGCGATAAGAACAAAAAACTAAAGATAGCTAAAAAGACACAGAAGCAAGCAATGTTTACAAAAAATAGGACTTCCTTTACACTAGCAACAGAAGTATTTTCTGGAACATAATCTTGAAACTGAGCAGTTTTTATACTTTCTTGTTCTAACTCATACGGGTGTAGTTTTCTTGCGGGCATATTTCTCTCCTTAACAGTACATTACTATTTTATCATTTTTTAAAGAGAGAATTATTACAGGATTGTTACAAATTGCATAAAATCTGTTATCAAGGCTAATTTCGGTTTTCTTGACATGCTGGTGGGAAAATGATAGGATGAGTAAACCGTTTAAACTTTATTATTTTTCTCTTATTTCAACGAGGGGAAATTTGATGGTTAAAACGAATAAAAATCATACACAGATGCAAATAAATTCAATTTTGAAGTAAGGACAGGATTCTTTTAAATTGATTCTAGTTGTTCATGACGAGATAGTTTTCTATCTTTAGTGCTATGGTGAAGAGGGAAGATCTATTTTCCCGACAACAGAATACTTAAAGGAGATTGGCATGTATCTTGCTATCAAAGAAATTTTACAGAATAAACTACGTTACAGTTTAATTCTAACTACCATTTTTCTCATTGCTTTTATGGTCTTTTTTATGACTAGTTTGGCTTTAGGACTCGTTCGAAATAACAGGGCTGCTATTGATAATTGGCAAGCAACAGGAGTTGTTCTATCCGATTATGCAAACGATAATTTGACTGCATCCTTTATACCTGAAAAAGACTACAAGGATAAGGTTTCTGAAGATGCTGTTCCCCTAAGCTATATGTTTGCTGTAACAAACCTTGTCGATAGTAGTGACAAGATTAATGTCTCTATTTTCGGTCAAGAGTGGGACAGTTTTATCTCGCCGTCCTTGATTGAAGGGCATTACCCAGAAAATGACCAAGAAGTTGTAGTGGATCAGTCTTTTGAAAATTATGGCTTCAAACTTGGGGACGCAATTCAACTCAACGGAAGTGAGACAAGTTTTAAGATCGTTGGTTTGACCAAAGGAAATAAATTTTTCACAGAACCTGTTGTCTTTACGAGCCTAACAACGTATTGGAATTTACAAGGAACAACAAAAGCTAATCGCTCTATCTCTGCATTGGTATTGCAAAATGATGTAGAAGTGACTGGCGATGGCTTGAAGCAGATTTCTATTCAAAAAATGATTTCAAAAATTCCTGGTTATACCCCTCAGGTCAATGTATTTTCAGGAATGATTCTAGCAATGATCGTTATAACGGGTCTGATTGTAGGGATTTTTATTTATATTATTACCATTCAAAAATTAGGCCTCTATGGTATTATGCGAGCACAAGGAATTCAGATAAAATCTATCGTTTGGTCCCTTTTCTGTCAAATCTTTCTCTTATCTGGTTTGGGAATAAGCATGGCTTTATTAGCCATTTGGGCTGTCATTTTAGTCTTACCTGCAACCTTCTTTTTCTACCCTAGTTGGCTGGCATACTTTGTGTTAAGCCTGGTCATCTGCTTGATGGCTCTTCTAGGAGGCGTTATTTCGCTTCCTCGTCTGCTAAAAGTAGATCCAATTACGGCCATTGCAGAATGATAAGGAGAATGAAATGACGACATTAATTGAAATGATTCAAGTGACAAAAACTTATGGCGAAGGCAATATGAAAGTGACAGCTCTCCATGAGACCAATTTTCAGCTGAATGCTGGGGAGTTTGTAGCCATTGTAGGGCCTTCTGGGTCGGGCAAAACAACCTTTTTAACGACTCTAGGCCAACTACAGGAAGCTTCAAGTGGCAAGATTCTGGTAAAGGGAAAAGAGACTGGAAACCTAACCGAGAAAGAAAAAACGGATTTGCGCTTTAGTGAATTTGGCTTTATCCTCCAGGCTTCAAATCTGCTTCCCTTTTTAACGGTTAAGGAGCAATTAGATTTAATTGACCGTTTGGATAAAAAGAAATCTATAAAAAGTGACCGACAAGAGTTGTTCAGTTTGTTGGACTTGGAAAAGGTTCAAAGCCACTATCCCAAAGCTCTCTCAGGTGGAGAACGGCAACGAGCTGCAATTGCTAGAGCTCTATACAATAATCCGAGTATTGTACTTGCAGATGAGCCAACAGCTAGCCTAGATACACAACGTGCTTACCAGGTTACAGATATGCTGGCTTCAATTGCCCATGAGCAAGGCAGGGGAGTTGTCATGATTACGCATGATACTCGCTTGCTGGATAAGGTTGACCGTGTTTATGTTATGGATGATGGACGACTTGTTGAAAAGACACAAGTATAATACGAAAAAGTGAACTGCCATTGATGCGGTTCACTTTTTTTGAAATTTCGCATCATAAGGCACACTTTTCTATATAGCTGATTTTTTTGAAATGTGGTATAATTTTTTCTATGGAAAAGATTATCATTACAGCAACTGCTGAAAGTATTGAACAAGTAAAACAGCTACTCGAGGCTGGTGTCGACCGCATTTATGTCGGTGAGAAAGATTTTGGTCTTCGTTTGCCAACTACCTTTAGTCATGAAGAATTGCGTGAAATCGCAAAAATCGTTCATGATGCAGGTAAGGAATTAATCGTTGCGGTCAATGCCCTCATGCACCAAGACATGATGGACCGTATCAAGCCATTCTTGGACTTTCTAGAGGAAATCAAGACCGACTACATCACTGTTGGAGATGCAGGGGTATTTTATGTGGTCAACCGTGATGGCTATTCTTTTAAAACCATCTATGACGCATCAACCATGGTAACAAGCAGTCGTCAGATTAATTTCTGGGGACAAAAAGCAGGAGCGTCAGAAGCTGTTTTGGCGCGTGAAATCCCATCTGCTGAACTTTTTAAAATGCCTGAAATTTTAGAAATTCCAGCAGAAGTTTTGGTATATGGTGCTAGTGTTATCCACCATTCTAAGCGTCCACTCTTGCAAAACTACTATAACTTCACACAGATTGATGATGAAAAAACTCGTCAACGTGATTTGTTCTTAGCTGAACCAAGTGATCCAGAGAGCCATTACTCTATTTTTGAGGATAATCATGGAACTCATATCTTTGCTAACAATGACCTTGACTTAATGACCAAGTTAACTGAATTAGTTGAGCATGGTTTTACCCATTGGAAGCTTGAAGGTCTTTATACACCTGGTCAAAACTTTGTAGAAATTGCTAAGCTCTTTATCCAAGCGCGTAACTTGATTCAAGAAGGGAATTTCACACATGACCAAGCCTTCTTGCTAGATGAAGAAGTTCGTAAGCTTCATCCTAAAAATCGTTTCCTTGATACTGGATTTTACGACTACGATCCTGATATGGTTAAATAAGAATCAAAAACCCGAAATAAAATGTTCGGGTTTTTCTGATATTTGGATGAATTTGAAGCGTATTCATGATATAATAGAAGTAGCTCTATTTGGAGGTATATAAGTGGAAAATCTGAAAAAAATGGCAGGAATTAAGGCTGCCGAGTTCGTCAAAGATGGTATGGTTGTCGGACTTGGGACTGGCTCCACTGCCTACTATTTCGTCGAAGAAATAGGTCGTCGTATCAAGGAAGAAGGCTTACGGATTACAGCTGTAACGACTTCTAGTGTAACCAGCAAACAGGCAGAAGGCCTCCAGATTCCTCTTAAGTCGATTGACCAAGTGGATTTTGTAGACTTAACTGTGGATGGTGCGGATGAAGTAGACAGTCAGTTTAATGGCATCAAAGGTGGTGGTGGTGCCCTTCTCATGGAGAAGGTTGTAGCAACCCCATCAAAAGAATACATCTGGGTCGTTGATGAGAGCAAACTAGTTGAGAAACTGGGTGCTTTTAAATTGCCTGTAGAGGTTGTTCAGTACGGTTCCGAACAGGTCTTTCGTCGATTTGAGCGTGCTGGCTATAAACCGAGCTTTCGTGAAAAGGATGGCCAACGTTTTGTGACGGATATGCAGAACTTTATCATTGACCTCGCCTTGGAAGTCATTGAAGACCCAATTGCTCTGGGACAAGAATTGGATCACGTCGTTGGTGTCGTTGAGCACGGCTTGTTTAACCAAATGGTGGATAAGGTCATTGTGGCTGGACAAAATGGCCTTCAGATTTTAACTTCAACAAAAGCAAAATAATTAAAACAATAAGGAGACACACTATGCCAAAATTTAATCGTATTCATTTGGTAGTATTAGATTCTGTAGGAATCGGTGCAGCACCAGATGCTAATAACTTTGTCAATGCAGGAGTGCCAGACGGAGCTGCAGACACACTTGGGCACATTTCAAAAGCTGTAGGTTTGGATGTACCAAACATGGCAAAACTTGGTCTTGGAAATATTCCTCGCGAAACACCATTGAAGACTGTTCCAGCTGAAAGCAAGCCTACTGGTTATGCGACTAAGCTAGAGGAAGTTTCTCTTGGAAAAGATACCATGACAGGTCACTGGGAAATCATGGGACTTAATATCACAGAACCATTTGATACTTTCTGGAATGGATTCCCTGAAGAAATTATCACAAAAATTGAAGAATTTTCAGGTCGTAAGGTTATTCGTGAAGCTAACAAACCTTATTCTGGTACAGCTGTTATTGATGATTTCGGACCACGCCAAATGGAAACTGGTGAGTTGATTATCTATACTTCAGCTGACCCAGTTCTTCAAATTGCAGCCCACGAAGACATTATTCCTTTGGATGAGTTGTACCGTATTTGCGAATACGCTCGTTCTATTACCCTTGAGCGCCCAGCTCTTCTAGGACGTATCATTGCCCGTCCATACGTTGGGGAGCCAGGAAACTTCACTCGTACATCTAACCGTCGTGACTTGGCTGTTTCACCATTTGCGCCAACTGTTTTGGATAAATTGAATGAAGCCGGTATTGATACTTATGCGGTTGGTAAGATTAATGATATCTTTAACGGTGCTGGTATCAATAATGACATGGGCCACAACAAATCAAACAGCCATGGTATTGATAATTTGATTAAAGCTATGAAATCTGAAGATTTCAAAGAAGGCTTCTCATTCACAAACTTGGTAGACTTCGATGCCCTTTATGGACACCGTCGTGATCCACACGGTTACCGTGATTGCTTGCATGAGTTTGATAAACGATTGCCAGAAATTATGGCAGCAATGAGAGAAGATGATCTTCTTTTGATTACTGCTGACCATGGGAACGATCCAACCTATGCTGGTACTGACCATACTCGTGAATATATCCCACTCTTGGCATACAGCCCATCCTTTAAAGGAAGTGGTCTAATTCCAGTTGGAAACTTCGCTGATATCTCAGCAACTATTGCTGATAACTTTGGCGTTGAAACAGCCATGATTGGTAAGAGCTTCCTAGATCAATTAGTTTAAGATGACTCGCTACGCTCTTCTCGTAAGAGGAATCAATGTTGGTGGAAAGAATAAGGTAGTGATGGCTCAACTATGTCAGGAATTGGCAGAGTTGGGATTAGAAAATGTTGAAACTTACATTAATAGTGGCAATATTTTCTTTGATAGCAGTAAGGCTAGAACTAAGTTAGTTGAGAGTCTGCAGGGCTTCTTTGAAGAATATTATCCATTTATCAAAAGTTTTTCCTTATTGTCTCAAAAAGACTATGAAGAGGAGCTTAGAAATCTTCCGGATTGGTGGTTCCAAGAAATAGCTCGAAAGGATGTTCTCTTTTATACCGAGGGCTTAGATAGGGAATCCGTAGAAGAGAAGTTGCGTGTTTTGCAGCTAAGAGATGAAGTGCTTCACTTTGGCAAAGTAGCGGTTTTCTGGGGCAAATTCTCGGAAGAAAGCTATGCTAAAACAGCCTACCATAAACAACTGCTGAAGTTGCCTTTTTATGGCAAGATTACTATTCGTAACGCGAATACCTTTGACAAAATCGGTCAATTGCTAAAAAATTATGAAGGAGACAGATAATGACATTATTAGCAAAAATCAATGAAACAGCTGCTTTCTTGAAAGAAAAGGGAGTTGAAGCCCCAGAATTCGGCTTGATTCTTGGATCAGGACTTGGAGAACTGGCAGAAGAAATCGACAATCCAGTCGTTGTAGACTATGCTGAAATCCCTAACTGGGGACGTTCAACGGTTGTAGGCCATGCTGGTAAATTGGTCTACGGTGAACTTGCTGGACGTAAGGTTTTAGCTCTTCAAGGACGTTTCCACTTTTATGAAGGAAATCCGCTTGAAGTTGTTACTTTCCCAGTGCGTGTCATGAAAGTGCTCGGATGTGAAGGGGTTCTTGTCACCAACGCTGCCGGTGGTATCGGCTTTGGACCTGGTACTTTGATGGCTATCACAGACCACATCAATATGACAGGACAAAATCCGCTAATTGGTGAAAACTTGGATGACTTCGGTCCACGTTTCCCAGATATGTCTAAAGCTTACACACCAGAATATCGTGCTACAGCACATGCAGTTGCTGACAAACTTGGTATTAAATTGGATGATGGTGTCTATATTGGTGTTACTGGTCCAACTTATGAAACTCCAGCTGAAATCCGTGCGTATAAGACACTTGGTGCAGATGCTGTCGGAATGTCAACTGTACCAGAAGTCATCGTTGCAGCACATTCCGGTTTGAAGGTGCTTGGTATTTCATGTATTACCAACTTTGCGGCTGGTTTCCAAGAAGAGCTCAACCATGAAGAAGTAGTAGAGGTGACAGAGCGTGTCAAAGGCGACTTCAAAGGTTTGCTAAAAGCGATCCTTGCTGAACTCTAATCCAATGAAAGCACAACTCCAAAGTTTGCCCTACGGGCTGAGGTTGCTTCTAGCCACCTTATCATTAGGAATAGGGACGGGTTTGGTCGGAATTGCCTGTCATTATCTACTTGAAGGGGTACAAGGGCTGGCTTTTGGCCAAAATAAGTCGGATTTACTCCAGCAATTTCAAGAAGCTGGAGGTCTCCGTAGATTTTTGGTCTTATGTGTGACTGGATGCTTGGCAACTGGTTTCTGGTATGTCCTGCAAAAGCGTTATAAGATTCTGTCTATTCGCCAGCAAATGGATTTAGCTGGAGACAGGCAACCAGCACCCTTAGCCCACCTCCTTCATGCAGGGATGCAGGTTGCGATTGTCGGAGCAGGTGCATCGGTCGGAAAAGAAGGAGCTCCACGTGAGGTCGGGGCTCTTCTAGCTGGTCGCTTGGCGAAGGGCTTCTCACTAGCTCTCAAAGACCGAAAAGTCTTGGTCGCCTGTGGTGCTGGAGCTGGTTTAGCTGCAGTCTATCAAGTCCCCTTTGCCAGTAGCTTATTTGTCTTTGAGACCTTAGGACTCGCCTACAGTTGGCAGAACTTTCTACTGGTTTTGACCAGCACTTATCTGGCCACCTGGCTTGCTCAGTCCATCGTTGGTCAGGAGGCCATTTATCACCTATCTGCGGTTTCATGGTCGGCTAGCAGTTTCATACAGGCTGTTGTGATTGCTTTCTTGGTCACTCCCTTGGCTCTGGTCTTTTCTTTCCTCGCTAAGCGGGCTAGTCACAAACGGCGGAAGGATAGGACGATTCTTTGGGCTCTTCCTCTAGCCTTTCTTGTGCTGGGGAGCCTAGTAGCCTTTTTTCCTATCTTTATGGGAAATGGCCAGGTACTAGCGCAAGCCCTCTTATCTAGCCAGTCGATTCCTTATCTTCCACTGGCTCTTGCAGTGAAGGGGCTTCTGGTTTATCTCCTCTTGCGCAATGGTGCTTATGGGGGGACCTTGACACCATCATTTGCCTTAGGGATTGGATCTGGTTACCTAGTAACCTTGCTTTTGACAGCAGTTGGGATTCATTTAGATCCTGCTCTAGGGATGTTACTAGGAGCGACAGTCTTTTTAGGGACGACCTTAAAAGCTCCTCTGACAGCCATTGCCCTGAGCCTTGGATTTACAGGCCAAACTTGGAATTTGACTATCCCGCTTGTACTTGCGGCTGGTCTGTCTTACGTGATTCGAAAGAGATGGGAGAAGAAATGATGAAGGTACATTTTGTACTGCATGAAACCTTTGAAGTGCCGGGCGCTTATCTAAAATGGGCGCAGGAGCGTGGCCATCAAGTGACCACGACCAAAGTCTATGAGAATGAAGCCTTACCAGAGACAGTGGATGAGATTGACTTCTTAATTGTGATGGGAGGACCTCAATCACCTGATGAAGACAGAGAAAACTTCCCCTACTATGACCCTAAGTCTGAGCTTGCTTTTATGAAAGAAGCGATAGCTGCAGATATCTATATTGTTGGGGTCTGTCTTGGCGCCCAGCTCCTGTCTGTTGCCTATGGTGCAAAGTATGAGCACAGTCCAGAACGTGAGATTGGGGTTTATCCAATATCGCTTACTGAAGCTGGTTTAAAAGATGAACATGTCAAGGTTCTTGGATCGACTCTAAATACAGGACACTGGCATGGCGATATGCCAGGATTGACAGAAGATGCTGTTGTTCTTGCGACCAGTCAAGGGTGTCCACGTCAGATTATTCGCTTCAGTTCTAAACACTATGCTTTCCAAGCTCACTTGGAATTTGATTCAGAAGCAGTTAATTTCTTGATTGCTGCTGACGGTGAAGAAGTTTTGGAAGAACAAAGTCAAAACCTGACATTTGTTCAAAACACTCAAGACATTCGTGCTTACGATTATCGAGAAATGAATGCCAAACTCTTTGCGTTTTTGGATTCATTAACAAAATAAATAAAAAAGAAAGGTAGAGCATGTGTTCTAATTTGAACACGAGCGGAAAGCTTTTCAAAACAAAAAATGAAAGGAAAGGGAGTTCGGGTTTGAAATTGAACCCGGGCTAGAGGCTGTTTAAAAAAGATAAATTCTCCTAGATGCGATGCATCTTTGTCGGATTTCCTATTTTTACTTTGCCTCTTTAACGCCCTTGGTATCTTATATTATGTCTATCCATATTGCTGCTAAGCAAGGTGAAATTGCTGATAAAATTCTTCTTCCTGGAGATCCTCTTCGTGCGAAATTTATCGCCGAGAACTTCCTTGAAGATGCTGTATGCTTTAATGAAGTCCGTAACATGTTTGGTTACACAGGTACTTATAAAGGTCACCGTGTATCTGTCATGGGTACTGGAATGGGGATGCCATCGATCTCTATCTATGCGCGTGAGCTTATTGTTGACTACGGTGTGAAGAAATTGATCCGTGTGGGAACGGCTGGTTCTTTGAATGAGGATGTGCATGTTCGTGAATTGGTCTTGGCACAAGCAGCTGCAACCAACTCAAACATCATCCGAAACGACTGGCCTCAATACGATTTTCCACAAATCGCTAGCTTTGATTTGCTAGATAAAGCCTACCACATTGCCAAAGACCTCGGTATGACGACCCATGTCGGAAATGTCTTGTCATCAGATGTCTTCTATTCAAACTACTTTGAAAAGAACATTGAACTTGGTAAATGGGGTGTAAAAGCTGTGGAAATGGAAGCAGCAGCACTATACTACCTTGCTGCTCAACATCATGTGGATGCCCTGGCCATCATGACTATTTCAGACAGTTTGGTCAATCCAGATGAGGACACAACTGCTGAAGAACGTCAAAATACTTTCACAGACATGATGAAAGTTGGTCTAGAGACCTTGATTGCAGAATAAGAAAAAAGGTTTCCTTTAAAGGGAAACCTCTTTTTTATGAAGAAAACGGTCAAGTTCTTTTTGATTGTTAATAATCGTAATTTTACTCGCATAGTCAAGGTATATTTTTTGATAATGTGCCTTGTGAGAGGGGCTACGACCGTCCCAAAGAATCCAGCGGATAAATTCCCAGTTAAACTGTTCAGGACAACCGTCTGCCATACTCTCTCTAACTTTTCCTCTATATTTAAGATAACGCATAAAGGCTCTAAACAAGCAGTTCCAAGCTGAAAAGTTTAGAAAGATAATCTGATCAGCTTGCTTCATTCTCTCCTCATAGCAACACCAAGTGTAGTTGCCATCAATGACCCAATCATCATGTTCAGTAAGGAAAGTTTCCATCTCGTTATACATCCACTTGCGGTCGCTATCTTTCCAACCAGGTTGAAATTGTAGGGTATCCATGTGGAGTTTTGGGATGGAGTAGTAGTTGGAAAGTTTTTCAGTCAGGGTAGATTTGCCTGAACCAGAATATCCGATAATTGCTATTTTCATGATATGCTCCCAAAATATGGCACAAAAAAAGCTCCGAAGAGCTCATTTTGTATGTTACGGTTTTTGATTAACCAAGTTTCGCTGCAAGACGTGCTTTATCACGGCTTGCTTTGTTCTTGTGGATCAAACCTTTAGTTTCTGCTTTATCGATTGCTGAGCTAGCAGCACGGTAAAGTTCTTCAGATGGGTTTGCTTCAAAAGCTTTGATAGCAGTACGCATAGCTGATTTTTGTGCTGAGTTCTTTTCGTTTTGTTTAACGTTCAATTCAGCGCGTTTGATAGCTGATTTAATGTTTGCCAATGTTCTTACCTCCATATTTACTAACTATACCATTATATCTGAAAACTGTTATTTTGACAAGGGGAAATCATTTTTTTAAATAAATTTCATCAATTTCATGATTTTTAGATTTATGAAGAATGACTTCCGCCCGATTTCTTGTTGGTTCGATATAGTTCTGTAGATTGGTTAAATTGATACTAGTCCATACTTGATGAGCAAATTCTTTAACTTCACTGATGGGTTGCTGGGTGAAACGATAGTAGTAGTTGCTGGGATCATCTTGTGCAAAACTAAGTAGTTTTAAGAAACGATCCAAATACCAACTCTCGATATCATCAACCGCAGCATCTACATAGATTGAAAAATCAAAGAAATCTGTGATATAAAGTCGGCTATTATGCGGTGTTTGAAAGACGTTGATTCCTTCTACGATAACAAAATCCGCTGCTCGGACTCTTTGTTTTTGATGAGGAACAATGTCATAAATTTCATGAGAATAAACTGGGATATCAACATCCTGACCATTCTTAAGTTGGTCTAGGAAATTAAGTAGAGCCTCCATATCATAACTCTCAGGGAACCCTTTTCGATTTAAGATGTTACGTTCAGTTAAGATGCTATTTGGATAAAGAAAACCATCAGTTGTAACCAATTCTACACTTGCTTCTGGGAAAATACGAGAAAGCAGAATTTGTAAGAGTCGACTAGTAGTTGACTTTCCGACTGCTACACTACCTGAAATCCCGATAATAAAAGGCTGATTTTTACTCTCTCTTTGGAGAAAAATTCCCTTTGAAAAGGCCAAATCTTCTTTGGAACGCTTGTAGATTTGGATGAGGTGAGCCAATGGAAGATAGATATCAGTTACGTCTTGTAAACTAATCTGGTCATTGAAACTCTTAATCGAATCTAATTCCTCCTCGGTTAAAGGAGGTGTTGTCTTACGATGTAATGATTGCCAAGTTCCTCGGCTGATTTTTTCATAATGTATAAATTCGTTGGTCATAAAATTTCCTCGTTTGATAACTCAGTATACCATAAAATAGAAAGAAAGACATCTGACTAATTGAGAAAAAGCGCTTTCTTTGTTAAAATATAAGGGGGAAAACCTATAAAGGAGGTGTTAAGATGAAAGCTAGATTAAGAGAAAAGGCGCTGGTTTTTATCAGTCTATTTGTAGTTGTTTTATGGTTATCACCAAACTGGGTGAATTTCTCCTTTACGATAGGAACTCAGAGCCATAACTGGACCACTTTTGTTCTGTTTATCTTATTGCCCCTCATAGGTCTTGGCTACCTTGTGCTAGCTTTCTTTAAACGAAAGTATTGGCTCTTCTTTTTTGGTCTTGCTTGCATTTTTGCTTTTCCGATTACCATGGCAGTAGGGACCTTTTTACTAGGTCCCTAATACTAATTAGAATTTATATTATTTTTGAGAAAATACAATGTGATTTAAGGGCTTGATACCTTTGTAAACGATTTACAATTAACTTATTTTTGTGGTAAAATGAAACTATGAGTAAAATGTATTATGCAGAAAATCCAGATGCAGCCCATGATGTTCACGAACTAAAGGTAGAACTATTAGGGGAAAAGATGACCTTTTTGACGGATGCCGGTGTCTTCAGTAAAAAAATGATTGATTTCGGTAGTCAGTTATTACTAAGATGTCTTGATGTCGAAAAAGGTGAAAAAATTCTTGATGTTGGTTGTGGCTATGGGCCAATTGGCTTGTCTTTAGTCAAGGCTTATGGTGCCCAAGCAACCATGGTTGACATCAATAATCGTGCCCTGGATTTGGCGCAACAAAATGCAGTAAAGAACAAGGTTCAAGCGACTATTTTTCAGTCCAATATTTATGAGCAAGTAGAAGGACAATTTGACCATGTCATTTCGAATCCGCCCATTCGTGCCGGTAAGCAAGTAGTCCACGAAATTATCGAGAAGAGTATTGACTATCTCGTAGATGGTGGTGATCTGACCATCGTTATTCAAAAAAAACAAGGAGCTCCAAGTGCCAAGAATAAAATGGAAGAAGTCTTTGGTAATTGTGAAGTTGTAAAGAAAGATAAGGGATATTATATCCTTAGAAGTGTGAAAGTATGAGAGCAGTAGACCTAATCCAGAAAAAAAGAGATGGCCAAGAACTCAGTTCAAGTGAAATTCAATGGCTGATCGAAGGTTATGTTGCAGGGACTGTTCCTGACTACCAGATGTCGGCCTTTGCTATGGCTGTTTATTTTAAAGGTATGACTACACGTGAGATTTCTGACTTGACGATGAACATGGTTAAGACAGGTCAGGAATTCGATTTATCAGCCATTGAGGGCATAAAGGTCGACAAACACTCTACTGGTGGAGTTGGAGATAAGGTTACCTTGATTTTAGCTCCCTTAGTCGCTAGTTTTGGTGTGCCTGTTGCCAAGATGAGTGGTAGAGGTCTAGGTCATACCGGTGGTACGATTGATAAATTAGAATCCATCAAGGGATTTCAAGTAGAAAGCAGTCAGGATGACTTTATCAAACAAGTTCAGGATATCGGGGTTTCAGTTATTGGCCAGTCTGATCAATTAGTTAAAGCGGATAAACTTCTCTATGCACTACGAGATGTCACTGCGACAGTTGATACGATTCCCTTGATTGCTAGTTCTGTCATGAGTAAAAAAATCGCTGCTGGAGCCGATGCTATTTTACTTGACGTAACAGTTGGTGAAGG
>FLSH01443922.1_pt1 | contig 14283 bp, 10 predicted proteins | sample 1550441 | NCBI WGS metagenome assembly FLSH01 (sample SAMEA4031756, study PRJEB14383) | metagenome | biome: human; feature: oral; material: saliva | place: Philippines | collected 2014 | reverse complement strand
CATGGCATATCAGCCGACCATCCTAAACGGTGAAACTGTTTTCCGTAACGAAGTTTTTCAGACCGGCCTCATGTCCCAGCTGCTGGACGGCATCTACGATGGCGAGATGACCATCGGTGAGCTCCTGAGCCACGGCAACTTCGGTGTGGGTACCTTCAACGGCCTCGACGGCGAAATGGTCGTCCTCGACGGCGTCTGCTACCAGGTGCGCCACGACGGCTCCGTATCCCTGCCCGACCTGCGCCAGCAGACCCCCTACGCCGTGGTCACCAACTTCGTCCCCATGATTAAGCGCGAACTGCCGCAGAACCTGCTGCGCAAGTCTGCCTCGCAGATTCTGGATGACTTCACCGTCTCCAAGAACTACATGTACGCCATCAAGATTTACGGCGAGTTCGAGTGGGTCCGCACCCGCACTGTCATCAAGCAGGAGAAGCCCTACCCGAAGATGGTTGCCGCCACCGAGAACGAAGACATCGTCCAGTTTGACAACGTGACCGGCACGATCGTTGGCTTCCGTACCCCCATCTACGAGCAGGGCATTTCGGTGCCCGGCTGCCACGCCCACTTTATCGACGACGAGCGCGTTCAGGGCGGTCACGTGGTCGACTTCAAGCTGCGCTCCGCAAAGGTCGAGATTTGCCCCGGTACCGGTCTGCAGCTGCACCTGCCGCTGACCCCCGAGTTCTCCTCCGCTAACCTCTCCCCCGAGGACCTGGCTGAGCAAATCTCCAAGGCTGAAAAGCACTAAACTTCTCGCCCGTTTGGGTATAACGACGAAGGAGCCGCCCTCTACAAATCTGTAGAGGGCGGCTCCTTCGTGTTAAGTAGCTACACACTATGCTGCGGGAAGCGCTTATGCCTCGGGCACGAACTCGCCGTGGCCGCGCTCGCGCAGGGCGGCACGCACCTTCTCAGCGGCCGCGTCCAGCTCTTCGGCGGTCGCGTCCTTCTTCGCGTTAGCGGGATCGTAATCAGCCATGCCGTCAGCCGGGAACAGGTGGATGTGGGTGTGCGGAACGTCGAAGCCCGCAATCATCAGAGCCACACGGTCCTTATCAAAGGCCTGGTCCAGGGCACCAGAAATCTTATGCGCCACAGCAAACAGGTGCGCCGCCAGCTCAGCCGGCAGGTCGGGCCAACGGTCGACCTCAGCGCGGGGAACGAGCAGCAGGTGACCTTCTGACAGGGGCATGATGTCCAGGAAGGCGACGCAGTGCTCGTCCTTCCAGACGAAGCGGCCGGGAATCTCACCCTCAATAATCTTGGTAAAAATCGTGCTCACAATATTCTCCTTCATGCGCCGTCATCGGCGCGGTTGAAGCTCAACGGTCAGGCTTACGCCTCAACCTCAATGCTTTCACCGGGGTTCAGGTGCTTCAGCTCCGTGCCGTACTTCGCGCCGAAGTTCGTCACCAGGCCCTCAATAATGCCGGTGCCGTTCTGGTTAATCATGCCGTTGTGAATCGGAACCGCACGCTCAGCGCCGGTCGCAATCACAAAATCGATGACTTCCTGAACCTTCGACCAGGGGGCGTGAATCGGCACCAGAACGGTATTCGCACGCACACGGTGAGGAACCACCAGCGAATCACCCGGATGGTAAACGGCACCGTTAATCAGGTAACCAACATTGGCAATAGTCTGAATCAGCGGGTGAATCAGGGCGTGCTGACCGCCGTAGGTCTTCACCTCAAAACCGGGGATGCTGAACTCAGAATCAGAGGAAACAACGGTGACCTCGGCAGCGGGCACAGCCTCCTTAATGACCTGGGCAACAGCCTCGGGAGCCCAAATCTTCAACGGGTTCTGCGACTCGGCGCGCTGAGCAATCAGCGGCAGCACCGACGGGCCATCAAAATGATCCGGATGCGCGTGGGTCACGAACAGGTAATCGGCGCCTTCCAGCGCGGTGGCGTGTTCGCCTTCAGCGGCAAAGTTGCCGGGGTCAAGAACGAGGGTGCGCCCCTCATTCTCAAGGCGGATACATGAGTGGGTGTACTTCGTCATTTTCATAGTTTTAGTCTACCGTTAACCCTCATTCGTGCCTGTTGGTGACTTCAATTTTTGAGATAAAGCGCAAATCAACCACCTTTTGAACGCCTCTAGTGTAGAGTCATAAGACAAGATCGACCACACAATGGGGCGGATTTCCGCCCCGAAAGGTTCAGCAATGGACACTCATATTCCCGTACGGAGAATTACGAAGCCCGCCGAAGCCCGAAATACCCGCCAGCGTCGCATCATCAAGGCGACCATGGAAGAGCTCGGCGATTTCATCTCAGCACAGGATCTGCACCTGATCCTCGCGAACCGCAAGGAACAGGTCTCTCTCGCAACCACCTACCGCGTGCTGCAGTCGCTGGCTAACGCCGGTGAGCTGGACTCGGTCAAGGGTATTGAGGGTGAGACTCTGTACCGCCATTGCCGGGTGAAAGATCACCACCACCACCTGCTCTGCCGCCGATGCGGCACCGCCATTGAGCTGGAAGCACCCGCCCTTGAGGATTGGGCACTGGCCATGGGCAAGCAGCACGGCTTCTCGGAGCTGGAGCACGTGGTTGAAGTGACCGGTTACTGCCCGGACTGCACTTTGGCACGTCGCGAGGAAGAATCGCAGGGCGGCACTGCACGCTAACATTGCAGGCTAAGCCGCAACCCCTAAGCCCCTCATTCTGAGGAGCCCCTCCTCGAGGGAAAACCTTCTCAACGAAGGATACGGCGCTTTCAAAGATTAGCCCCTTCAAAGATTGGTGCTTTCAAAGATCTTTGACACCGTAACAGCACGACACACAGGGCATCTGGACAGGGCCACGCAACGCCACGCAGACTAAGCCCACGCCGCACCGGGACATCCCCCTTCACCGCGGCACCTATGCACGACAACGAAAGAGCCCCACCTCATTCCCGAGGTGGGGCTCTTTCTTATAGTTCCTACGCCTTCTCAGTCAGCTGGCGACCCGAGGCGCTATGGCGACGCTTCACGCCACCAATCACACGGCACACCACATAGATCAGGAAGGAAATACTGGTCACGTAGGGGCTAATCGGCAGCGAACCGGCAAGAGCCAGCAGAATACCGCCCACAATGGACGCCTCCGCAAACAGCACCGACAGGATCAGGGTGCGCACCGGAGAAGCAGTCACCTGCATCGCCGCAGCCGCCGGAGTAATCAGCAGCGCCAGCACCAGCAGCGAACCAACCACCTGCACCGACAGCGCCACAGCAATACCCAGAATCACCATGAATACCAGGGATAGGAAGCGCATCGGCACGCCCTTAGCGCGCGCAACCTCCGGGTCCAGGGAGGCGAAACTCAGCGGACGCCACACCATCACCAGCAGGGAAATAATAACCACAGCACCAATAATCATGGTGTTCAGCTGGTCGGCATCCACGGACACGATCTGACCGGTCAGCAGACCGAACTTATTCGCGCTACGGCCCTGGTACAGGGAGAGGAAGAGAATACCCAAGCCCAAGCCGAACGGCATGAGCGCACCAATCACCGAGTTCGAATTGCTCGCCTTAGAGCCCAGGAAGGCAATCAGCAGAGCCGAGGCAATCGAACCGATCATGGAGCCGGTCACCACGTCATAGCCGAGCAGCAGGGCAAGGGCGGCACCCGCGAAAGACATTTCAGAGACGCCGTGCACCGCAAAGGCATGGTCGCGCATCATCACGAAAATACCGACGAAACCGCCGATAAGGCCCAGCACAGCGCCAGCAAAAATGGAGTTCTGCAGCATCTGCAACAGCTCGCCGTAGCGGTCAAAGACGAAGATACGGGAGAGCAAATCATTCTGCGCAGCGGCAACCGGAGCCAGAGCGGGGAGGGAAGCAAGAATGGTCATCGAGTAGTTCCTCCCGGAAGGTGTAGGGTGCGCTGCGGTTCAGATAGACCAGACTTCAGGTGGGAGCCGTGAATGTTCTGGTCGGTGCCCTCAATATGGCAGTGGTCGCTGGCGTGAGTCTCACCCACCACCACGTAACGGCCATTAGCCTTGAGCACGCTCACCGGGGTTCCGTACAGGGAGGTGAGAGTCTCGCTGGTCATGACCTCTTCCACCGAGCCGACCGTGAAACGGCCATTCGCCAGGTAGAGAACGCGATCCACATGCTCAATGATGGGGTTGATTTCGTGGGTCACGAACACCACCGCCACGCCGCGTTCACGGTTGAACCGGTGAATCAGCTCAGCCACCGCGTACTGGTGGTTGAGGTCCAGGGAGAGCAGCGCCTCGTCAGCCAGCAGAATCTTCGGGTCGTTCGCGAGCGCCTGAGCGATACGCAGGCGCTGCTGCTCGCCGCCGGAGAGCAGGCCCACCGGCACGTTCGCGTACTCGGTCGCGCCGACGGCTTCGAGGAGCTCGTCCACCTTGGCGCGGTATTTGCGGCCGTGCAGGCGGATGCCCCAGCGGTGCCCGTCCACGCCAAGTCCCACCAGGTCGCGGGCGCGCATCGGGGTGGAGGTGGGGATGGACTTCTGCTGCGGTACGTAGCCGACGCCGGCGTTGCCCAGGCGTGCGGGCTTGCCGAGCACAGAGATCTCGCCGGCGTTGAGTCCGGTCAGGCCGAGAACGACTTTGAGGAAGGTGGACTTGCCGGAGCCGTTGGGTCCGAGCACGGCGAAGTATTCGCCTGCGCCGATGTCGAGGGTTAGATCTTTCCAGAGGGTGCGGGCCCCGAAAGCGAGGCTACCCCCGCGAATGGAAATCGCGGGGGCGGCACCGTTATTGTTGTCAGTCACTTAGGAGAGCGCCTTTTCGAGGTTGCTGACGTTGGTCTTCATCCATGCCAGGTAGTTGGTGTTCTCCGGCAGGGTTTCGGTGAAGGATACGTAGTTCACCGAGGCGTCCTTAGCGGCCTGCAGCACCTCGTTGGTCTGGGAGGTGGAGGTCTGCTCGTTGTAGGCGAGCAGCTGGACCTTCTTCTCGGTGACCATGTCCTTGGTTTCCTTCAGGACGAGCGCGGGAACGTCGTTGCCGGCTTCGGCTGCCTCAGCGAATTCGCTGGGGGTTGCGTTCTCTGCGCCGGTGGAGGAAATCAGGTAGTCCGGCACGGGCTCGGTGGACAGGTACTTCTTGCCCTCACCGGGGATTGCCTTAGCTGCTGCCTCCAGTGCGTCCAGTTCCTTGGAGAAGGTGGATGCGTTGGTGCGGAATGCCTCAGCGTGTGCGGAGTCGAGGCCTGCGAGCTCTTCAGCGATCTTCTGGGCGACCTTCTTCATGGTTTCGAGGTCGTACCAGAGGTGCTCGTTGAACTCGTGTGCGTGGGCGTGGTCGCCGCCGTCTTCGTGGTGTTCGCCGCCGCGGTGGTCCTCGACCAGGTGGGTGTATTCGGCGTCGGTGAGCTTGCCGCTGACCTTGACCGCGTTCACAATCTTCTGGGAGGTGTTGTCCTTGCCTGCGAGGTCTTCGAGGAACAGGTCGTAGCCTGCGCCGTTGATGACGATCAGGGATGCGTCCTTTGCCTTGAGGCGGTCGGCGCTGGTGGCTTCGTAGGAGTGGGGGTCGGTGCTGGTGGAGGCGATCAGTGCGGTGACCTCAATGTAGTCGCCGCCGACCTGCTTGGCGATGTCTGCGTAGACGTCGGTGGAGGCGACGACCTTCACCTTGCCGTTGTTTGAGCCAGCCGAGGAGGACGAACCGGAGGAGGTCTTGTTCTCGGTTGCGCAGCCTGCCAGCAGCAGGGAGGACGCGGCGAGTGAGCCCATTGCGGTGAGGAAGTGCTTGCGGGTGATCTTCGGGTGCGACATGAGGGCTCTCTTTCGGTTCGTTCTAGTCTGTAGGTTTATTAACTACATCATGCGAACACCCGTATAAACAACTCTTTATTGGTCTCATTTGAGTGGTATTAGGCTACCCTTTTCTCTGTCAATAGCTTATGGTGCATGGATGTTTAGCTATACCTATTCCGCTCCCCTGCCGCCGATTCATGCCGCCACCTGAAACTACCGCCTGAGCCTGTCCCTTACGTGCGCCCATCAACCGTTTTTGACCGCAAAACAGCCCGCCCTGCACTCTTCTTCACGAGAGTGCGGGGCGGGCTGTGTGTTCAAAATTCCCCTGTTTCATTCGGGGTATCTCACGATGCGGTTACTGGGCTTCATTCGGTTACTGGGCTTCACGCGACTGCTGTCGGCGTACACGCTCACGCACCGCGTCCTGGGTGGTGTCGTTGATTTCGCCGACGAGCTCCTCCAGCACGTCTTCGAGGAAGACCACACCGAGGGTAGTACCGTGCTCGTCCATGACCTGCGCGATATGGGTTCGGCTGCGCTGCATCGAGGCGAGCGCGTCGTCAATATCGGTGGTCGGGGTGAGCGTGTCCAGGGAACGCAGCTTGTACCAGGGGAAGGGCTCCTCGAACCGCTCGGGGGCGATGGCGAGGGCGTCCTTCACGTGCAGGTAGCCCATGTAGGTTCCGTCGCTGTCGGTAATGACGAAGCGGGAGTAGCCGCTGCGTGCCACGGCGCGTTCCAGTTCGGCGGGGGTGCTGCCGAAGGGCAGGGTGACGAGCTTATCGCCGGGCACCATGATTTCGTAGACATCCTTCTCGGTGAATTCGAGGGCGCTTTCAATCACGCCGGCATCGTCTTCCACGGTGCCTTCCGCGGTTGAGGTTGCCACGATGGTCTGCAGCTCGCCCAGGGTGAAGGTGGAGGCGACCTCATCCTTCGCGTCGACCTTCATAAGCGCCAGCAGCTTATTGGACAGGTTGTTCAGCAGGGCGACCACGGGGGCGAAGATCTTGGAGAAGGTCACCAGGGTCGGCACAATCCAGAGAGCCACACCACGGGCGGCGAGGGTCACGGCGGCGTTCTTGGGAACCATCTCACCGAAAATCACGTGCAGGTAGGTGACCAGAATCAGGGTGACGCCGAAGGCGATGACGTCCACGATTGCGTGGGGCAGACCGACCAGGTGCAGGGGCACCTCCAGCATGTGGTGCAGCGCCGGTTCTGAGACGTTCAGAATCAGCAGAGAGCAGATGGTGATGCCCAGCTGGCAGGTGGCGAGCATGAGCGAGACGTTCTCTAGCGCGTAGATGACGGTCTGCGCTCGCTTATTGCCTTCTTCGGCGAGCGGTTCGATTTGTGCTCGTCGGGTGGACATGATGGCGAATTCACCGGCGACGAAGAAGGCGTTTCCGGCGAGCAGGATGACGAGCAGTGCGATGGCTACCCAGTCGTTCATGCCTTGCCTCCCTTCTCGGTCTGTTCCTGGGCGCTAGGCGCGGGGGTGAATCGGATTCGGTCCACACGGCGGCCTTCGAGGGTGTCGACGCGCAGGGTGCCGCCGGGTACGGGGACGCTGTCGCCTACTTCGGGGATGCGACCGAGCCGTTCCATCATGAAGCCGCCGACGGTTTCGTATTCGGGGCTTTCCTCAACCTCGAGCCCGGGGATGAGGGCGTTGATTTCGTCGGGGCGGCGCAGGCCGGAGAACACCCAGTCGCCGTTGCCGTAGCGTAGGGGGCGTTCGGTGCGGCCGCGGTCGTGTTCGTCGGAGACTTCGCCGACGATTTCTTCGACGAGGTCTTCGAGGGTTGCGATGCCGGCGGTTCCGCCGTATTCGTCGAGGACCACGGCGAGCTGCAGGGCGCCCTGGCGTAGCTGGGTGAGTAGCGCGTCCAGGTGCAGGGTTTCGGGGACCTGCAGCACGTCTTCTGCGAGGGCGCCGGCTTCGAGGGTTTCGCGTACCTCCGGGGGCACGCCGACCGCCTTCTTCACGTGCACGACGCCCACGATGTTGTCGTGGTCGCCCTTGTAGAGGGGGAATCGGGAGTGGCCGGTGGAGCGTGCCAGCTCGATGACTTCGGTAACGGGGGCGGTGTCTTCGAGCATAGCGACCTGGCCGCGCGGGGTCATCACTTCGGAGGCGGTCAGCTCGGAGAAGCGCAGGGTGCGATCCACGAAGCGTGCCGCGTCGGAGTCGAGGGTGCCTTCTTCTGCGGAGCGGCGCACCATGGAGGAGAGCTCTTCAGGGGTACGTGCGGCGGAGAGTTCCTCTTTGGCTTCCATGCCGAAGCGTCCGAGAATCCAGTTGGCGGAGCCGTTCATGAGGCGCACGAGCGGGGACATGACGCGCGTGAAGGCCAGCTGTGCGGGGGCAACTCGGCGTGCCACAGTGTAGGGTTCGGCAATGGCGAGGCCCTTGGGCAGTAGTTCACCAACAACCATGGACAGCAGGGTTGCGATGAGCATTGCCAGCAGCAGGGTGAGCACATCGGTCACGCTGCTGGGTAGGCCCAGGGAGCCGATGGCACCGGTGGTGAGCGCCTTAATGGCGGCGTCGAGGGTGTAACCGGTCAGCAGCGTGGTGATGGTGATGCCGATCTGGCAGCTGGACAGCTGCGTGGAGAGGGTTTTGAGGCAGCGCAGGACGGCGTCGGCAGCTTTATCACCGGAGTCTTTTGCCTGCTGCACGGTCGCGGTTTCGAGCGCCACGAGGGAGAACTCTACAGCGACGAAGAAGCCGGTACCCAGGATGAGGAGTAGGCCAATGAACAGGAGGATCAGATCCACGCGGTCGCCACCTCCATCGGCTGGGGTGCGGCGTATCGGTTCTGGCGAAGCACCACCACGCGGCAGATGTCCAGATGCTGGGCGTTCGAGCGCGGGTGGCTTTCGGCGCCAGCGATTCCATCATGTGCGGGCAGTATTCTGCGTTGGCTAGTAGTCAGAGTCTTACTCAAAGGGTCATCCATACCCAATATTTTAGCGAAGGTTTCGCCTCTTCCAGGTGCCTTAGAGTGCCTGCTCACACGTGTAAGACCGCGCTTGTTGCGCACGCGGGTCAGCGCGAATCAGCAAGAGTGAAAAATTGCATTGCGGATATGGCGCGATGAGCTGGAAAGTTCACCGTGATTCTCTTTACACTTATACATAGGAGCATGAGTGTGCCGCCAGGTAAGCGGATGAACCCCGACGTTCACGGCACGCTAGGCAGGTTGGTACGGTGCACACCCCGCACGCAACAGCCACCCAAGGCGATGCGCACATGCTCAGCGTGATGATTCGCCCCTCGAAGACGCGGGTCGTCTATGCCGGGTGAGTCCCGGACGCGACGGATAAATTCACACTAATTGGAAGAGGCGTTTAACGTGCCAAATCTGCCAGAACATCTGGTGCCTGAGGAATTTGCCGGTAACGAATGGTTCGTTGAAGAACAGTACGAGCGTTACCAGAAGGACAAGAACCTCGTGGACCAATCGTGGTGGCCCATTTTTGAGACCATCGACAAGGCGCTGGGAGGCGCCGGTACTGCTAGCGCGGCTCCTGCTGCGGCACCTGCCGCACCGGCTGCTGCACCTGTAGCGCCTGCAGCAACTCCCGCTCCCGCGGCACCGAAGCCTGCGGCTGCACCTGCTGCCCCCACCACCCCTCCCGCTGCTACCAAGAAGGCTGAAACTGTGGAACCTGCTGAAGACAAGATTGTCCCCCTCCGCGGCCCTGCTAAGGCAGTCGTCACGACCATGGAAGAGTCGCTGACTGTCCCCACCGCAACCACCGTTCGTGCGGTCCCCGCAAAGCTGCTCATTGAGAACCGTGCTGCTATCAACAAGTACCTGGCAAGCACCCGCGGCGGCAAGGTCTCCTTCACCCACATCATCGGTTACGCAGTGATTCGCGCTGTGGCTGCTATGCCTTCGATGAACGTGACCTACGGTGTGGATGAGAAGGGCAAGCCCGTTGCAATCCACAACGCGCACGTGAACTTTGGTCTGGCTATTGACCTGCCCCGCCCCGATGGTTCCCGTAACCTGGTCGTTCCGAACCTCAAGGGCGCTGAGCAGCTGAGCTTCCGCGAGTTCTGGGAGGCATACAACGACATCGTTAAGCGTGGCCGTAACGGCGCGCTGACCATTGAGGACTTCCGCGGCACCACTGTTTCGCTGACCAACCCCGGTGGTATCGGTACCGTCCACTCGGTGCCCCGCCTCTCCAAGGGCCAGGCAGCCATCATCGGTGTGGGTGCTCTGGAGTACCCGGCTGAGTTCCGCGGCCTGTCCGAGAAGCTCATCACCCAGCAGGGCCTGTCCAAAATCATCACCCTGACCAGCACCTACGACCACCGCGTCATTCAGGGTGCAGGTTCCGGTGAGTTCCTGAAGCTGGTTGAGCACTACCTGCTCGGCGGCGACGACTTCTACGACGCAATCTTCCGCGACCTGAAGGTTCCTTTCGAGCCGGTTCGTTGGGCACGCGACAACCACGTCGATGACGCTCACGAGATTTCCAAGGTTGCACGTATCCAGCAGCTGATTCACGCTTACCGCGTGCACGGCCACCTGACCGCAGCGACCAACCCCGTTGGTTACAAGATGCGTTCGCACCCGGACCTGAAGCTGGAGAACTACGGCCTGACCCTGTGGGATTTGGACCGTGTCTACCCGACCGGTGGCTTCGGCGGTGCCGAGCGTCTGCCGCTGCGCACCATCCTGGAGCGTCTGCACGAGGCATACTCCGGTTCCCTGTCCGTTGAGTACATGTACTCCGAGGACCCCGAGGTTCGCGCATGGTTCCAGGAGCGTCTGGAGCGCGGCGTTGCTAAGCCCACCCGCGAGGAGCAGCTGCGTGTTCTCTCCAAGCTGGTTGAGGCTGAGGCATTCGAGAACTTCCTGCAGACCAAGTACCTGGGTCAGAAGCGATTCTCCCTGGAGGGCGGCGAGTCCCTGATTCCGCTGCTGGACGCTGTTCTGGACAAGGCCGCTAACAACGACCTGAAGGGCGTTGCCATTGGTATGGCACACCGCGGTCGCCTGAACGTGCTGACCAACATTGCTGGTAAGTCCTACGCTCAGATTTTCCGTGAGTTCTCCGGCACCGCAGCACCCTACGAGGGTGGCTCCGGTGACGTGAAGTACCACCTCGGTACCGAGGGTGTCTTCACCTCCGATTCCGGTAAGCAGACCCAGGTTTACGTGGCTGCTAACCCCTCGCACCTTGAGGCTGCAAACACCGTGCTCGAGGGTATCGTCCGCGCTAAGCAGGACGTCTACCGCGAGCAGGGCATTGAGGGCTACCCGGTTCTGCCGATCCTGATTCACGGTGACGCAGCGTTCGCTGGCCAGGGCATCGTCATGGAGACCCTGCAGATGGCCGGTCTGAAGGCGTACACCACCGGCGGTACCGTGCACATTGTGGTGAACAACCAGATTGGCTTCACCACCCTGCCGAACGACGGCCGCACCGCAACCCACGCCTCCGACATTGCGCGTATGACTAAGGCTCCGGTCTTCCACGTCAACGCTGATGACCCGGACGCAGTGGTTCGTGCCGCACGCCTGGCATTCGAGTACCGCGAGCGCTTTGGCCGCGACGTTGTCGTTGACCTGATTTGCTACCGCCGCCGCGGTCACAACGAGGCTGATGATCCGTCGATGACCCAGCCGAAGATGTACCAGGACATCGACGCTCTGCCCTCGACCCGCACCCTGTACGCACAGGATTTGGTGGGCCGTGGCGACGTCTCCCAGGAGGAGGCAGACGAGGTTCTGGATTCGTACCACTCGAAGCTGGACGCTATCTTCGTCGAGACTCAGTCTTCGGCACCGGCTCCTGCTGGCGCGCACGTTTCCGGTCTGGAACTGCCCGCTGCTCAGCAGAACACCGAGGTCGTTCACTCCGGCAAGACTGCGATCTCCCGCGAGACCCTGCAGCACATTGCTGATGCGTTCGGTAAGGCTCCTGAGGGCTTCACCATCCACAAGAAGCTGAAGAAGCTCATGGAGCAACGCGTTGAGATGGGCCGCACCGGCAACATCAACTGGGGTATGGGCGAACTGCTCGCCTTCGGTTCGTTGCTGATGGAGGGCACCGACGTTCGTATGAGCGGTCAGGATGTTCAGCGCGGTACCTTCGTTCAGCGTCACGCTGTGCTGCACGATCACCTCACTGATGAAGAGTGGTCGCCGCTGGAGCACCTCTCTGAGAACCAGGGCAAGTTCCGTATCTACAACTCCTTCCTCTCTGAGTACGGCGTTCTCGGCTTTGAGTACGGCTACTCGGTGGAGCGCCCCGACTCGCTCGTGGTGTGGGAGGCTCAGTTCGGTGACTTCGCGAACGGTGCTCAGACCATCATTGACGAGTTCGTGTCTTCCTCCGAGCAGAAGTGGGGCCAGCGCTCCTCGCTGGTTATGCTGCTGCCGCACGGCTACGAGGGTCAGGGCCCTGACCACTCCTCGGCTCGTGTTGAGCGTTACCTGCAGCTGTGCGCTGAGAACAACATGACCGTGGCTTGCCCCTCGACTCCGGCTTCGCACTTCCACCTGCTGCGTCGCCACTCTCAGCACCGTCCGTACAAGCCGCTCGTGGTGATCAGCCCCAAGCAGCTGCTGCGTCTGAAGGCTGCTGCCTCCTCCATCGAGGACTTTACCGAGGGTTCGTTCCAGCCGGTGATTGGCGATCGTTCGGGTATCAACCCGGCTCAGGTTGAGCGTCTGGTCTTCGTGTCCGGTCGTCTCTACTACGATCTGGAAGCAGAGCGCGAGCGCCGCGGCGACGCCAAGACCGCTATCGTCTCGGTGGAGCAGCTGTACCCGCTGCCCGAGAGCGAAATCAAGGAGCAGCTGGCTCTGTACTCGAACGCTACCGACGTTGTGTGGGCTCAGGACGAGCCTGCTAACCAGGGTCAGTGGCCGTTCATGGCTGTGAACCTGTTGCCGCTGCTTGACCGCCGCGTGCGTCTTGCTTCCCGTGCTGCTGCGGCTTCCCCGGCTGCCGGTACCGGCAAGCTGCACGCTGCTGAGGCTGAGGCTCTGTTCAACCAGGTCTTCGAAGGCTAAGGTCTTCTACGGCTAAACAGCTAAGGTTTTAGCTCTTCAAAACCCGTCTTCCCGTCAGATGTTTCTGGTGGGAAGACGGGTTTTTTAGTCTCGGATACTTGCCGGATAGAGTATTAAGTTCGAAAAGAGGCCGGTAAGCGCTTATCCTAGATATGAAGACTATTACTCACGTGCCTTGCCGCCTCTCACGGCGGGCGCATCCTGCTGAAGAAAGAATTCCGTGGAGCAACGCAATATTCGAATTGTGGCAGTCGGCGATGACCTGCTCGCCGGTGTTGGCGACCCCCGCACCCTGGGCTGGTTTGGCCGCGTTATGGCGCGCACCCCGCAGACCACTGCATCCATTGCGGCATATAACCTTGCCGCACCCAATGAAGGTAGCGAGCAGCTGAATGCACGCTGGTTCGAGGAGGCGCGCCGCCGCTTCGTTCCCGGTGCTGATAACCGCCTCATTATTGCTCCGTCGACCTTTGACATTGACTTGGGTCTGACTAGCGCTCGTTCGCGTTTGAACCTGGCGAACATTGTGGACATGGCGTCGCAGAACAACATTAAGGTTCTGGTTGTTGGTCCGCCGCCGACTCTGGACGCTGAGCGTAACCGCCGTATCGCTGACCTGTCGGCGGCGTATGCGGATGTGGTGACCCGCCGTAACCACGTGTACGTGGATACGTTCAACCCGCTGCTTCACCACGAGCAGTGGCGCAACGATCTTGCTGCGAATGATGGTCGCCCGGGTCAGTCCGGTTACGGTCTGATGGCGTGGCTGGTTCTGCACCGCGGCTGGTACAACTGGCTGAACATTCCTGAGCACGGCTAAGAGCCCGCTCCCCCGACTGGGACTATGAGTTGATGCGAAGAAAGTTCGTGTTTTTTAGCTCATATCCCGGTTCCAAGATGCAATCATGCCGTTTCTATGAAAAAATAGACGGCGTTGCCCTTATAGCGTGGAGCACCGGTTTCGGTGACCGCCTCTGCTAGGGCAGGTAATAGGGAGCGCGCACCGCGAAGGCGGGGCGTGCATCCATGAACACTATAAGGAGGCTCTGATGAGCAAGCGCGGTCGTAAGCGCAAGGACCGTCGTAAGGGCGGCGCAAACCACGGTAAGCGCCCCAACGCATAAGGTATCTTGCATACACTTTAAAACCCCGGCGTTTCGGATATTATTCGGACCCGGGGTTTTGCTTTACCCGCAGGTCCGCTGAGCGACCTGCGGAATAAAGAGAAGAATTCTACGTTATGACAGTGAACGCCTGGCGCGTTCCTGTAGAGGAGAGAACATGGCTGAAACCAACACCGCGGCGGATACCCGCGAGCTGCGCGAACGCTTCACCGCGGACGCTATGCAGTATGTGGATCAGCTCTACGCTGCCGCCCTGCGGATGAGCCGCAACTCTGCCGATGCTGAAGACCTGGTGCAGGAAACCTATATGAAGGCTTTTGCCTCGTACCACCAGTTCACCGAGGGTACGAACCTGAAGGCGTGGCT
>FLSH01001766.1_pt2 | contig 14295 bp, 14 predicted proteins | sample 1550441 | NCBI WGS metagenome assembly FLSH01 (sample SAMEA4031756, study PRJEB14383) | metagenome | biome: human; feature: oral; material: saliva | place: Philippines | collected 2014 | reverse complement strand
CTGTTTTGGAAAATGTACCAGCAATCAAGAATCAAAAAATCATGACCATCTCTTACGATGAGTTGATGGACTACGGTCCAGCAGTGATTGATTCCCTTGAAAAAATCAATGACTTTATCAAGAAATAAGGAGTTTAACTGGGAAGGAATTCAGGTTAGGGTCAGCCTTCCTTCAAACTATGAACCTCAACAAGCCTATCCAGTTGTGCTTTTAAATGATGGGGAACTGGATTATTTGTCAGACCTATCTCAATCTGTGATTTTGGTGGGTTTGATTCCAGAAAATCGTCTGGATGACTTCACACCTTGGCAGGCTAGAGCTTTAAAAGAAGGAGCACCAGACTTTGGTGGAAAGGTAGAAGCCTATCATGAGAAGCTCTTTCAAGGAATTCTAACAAGTCTAAAAAAAGACTACTTGATAGATGAAAACAAGATTGCTTATGGTGGTTATTCACTGGGTGGTCTTGCTGCTATCTATAGTCTTTACAGTAATCATCTCCCCTTGGCCTGTATCTTCTCTATCTGTGGTTCCTTCTGGTATCCAGACTTTACAGACTTTTGTAGGGAACATGAGCTGATACAGAGTCAAAGTCTGATTTATCTGCAAAATGGTCAGATAGAAGGTGCCAATCATTCCAATCGCCTGTCTAAGGCTCCGATGTTTGCAAGGGAACTACATAACCTGATTTCAGAAGCAGTTCCCTCAACATATTCTACATTTGATGCTTATGGGCATCATGAAGCTCTTAACGAACGCTATCATCAGTTTTGTGATTGGCTAAGAGAGCAGTGGGATCTCAAGTAATCTAATAACACTCCTTGTTCATCGCAACTAGGAGTGTTTCTCTTGTATGCTTGTCCTTAGAATTTTCAAGCGATTACCCTTGACGGAAATCCCTCCCTGTAATAGACTAAATTATGGTATAATGAATAGATAGATAGAATCGAGGAAATTATGTCATTTACACAATTTAAATTTAAGAAATATATAGAAAAAGCTTTGGAGGAGTTGAAGTTTACGACTCCTACCGAAGTGCAGGAAAAGTTGATTCCTATTGTCCTAGCAGGTCGTGACTTGGTTGGTGAATCAAAAACAGGCTCAGGGAAAACTCATACCTTCTTACTTCCGATTTTCCAACAGTTGGATGAAGAGAGCGATAGTGTGCAAGCCGTTATCACAGCTCCTAGTCGTGAATTAGCGACTCAGATTTACCAGGCAGCTCGCCAGATTGCAGAACATTCTGAAGTAGAAATTCGTGTTGCCAACTATGTTGGTGGAACAGACAAGGCGCGTCAGATTGAAAAACTTGCCAGCAATCAGCCCCATATCGTTATCGGAACTCCAGGTCGTATCTATGATTTGGTAAAATCTGGTGATCTAGCTATTCACAAGGCTAAGATTTTTGTTGTCGATGAAGCTGACATGACCTTGGATATGGGATTCTTGGAGACAGTTGATAAGATTGCAGGAAGCCTTCCAAAAGACTTGCAGTTTATGGTCTTTTCAGCGACAATTCCGCAAAAATTGCAACCATTCTTGAAAAAATACTTATCTAATCCAGTTATGGAGAAAATCAAAACCAAAACAGTTATTTCAGACACTATTGATAACTGGTTGATTTCTACTAAGGGACGTGACAAGAATGCACAAATTTATGAATTGACTCAATTGATGCAACCGTATCTTGCTATGATTTTTGTAAATACAAAAACACGTGCAGATGAATTGCATGCTTACTTAACTGCGCAAGGTCTAAAGGTAGCTAAGATTCATGGAGATATTGCGCCTCGTGAACGTAAACGGATCATGAATCAGGTCAAGAACCTTGATTTTGAGTATATTGTTGCAACTGACTTGGCTGCGCGTGGGATTGACATTGAAGGTGTCAGCCACGTTATTAATGATGCTATTCCACAGGACTTGTCATTCTTTATCCACCGTGTTGGACGAACTGGACGTAATGGTCTGCCAGGTACAGCCATTACCCTTTACCAGCCTAGTGATGACTCAGATATTCGTGAGTTAGAGAAATTAGGGATCAAGTTTACTCCGAAAGTCGTCAAAGATGGAGAATTCCAAGATACCTATGATCGTGATCGCCGTGCCAATCGTGAAAAGAAACAGGAAAAACTGGATATTGAAATGATTGGTTTGGTTAAAAAGAAAAAGAAAAAAGTCAAACCAGGCTACAAGAAAAAAATTAAATGGGCTGTCGATGAAAAACGTCGCAAAGCTAAGCGAGCAGAAAGTCGTGCCCGTGGACGTGCAGAACGTAAAGCTAAACGTCAAACATTTTAAAAATAAAGCAGTAGAACCAATTGGTTTTACTGTTTTTTTGACTCTTAAAGTCGAAGATAGTATAAGTGAAAATCGCTAATTAGTTTGAATAGTAAACAAAAAAACGTCATAAAGCTTGATACTATAGGATTTTGATTTAAGTTTTTGATTCCGGAAAATATTTGAAAACATTCTTAATTTATGTTATCCTAAAAACATCAGATCAAAAGGTAATACTTGAATCTGGGAAAAGAAACGAGGTATTTATGAAAAAAGGATTATTGAAACAAGAACGTTTTTCATTGCGCAAGATGAAAGTAGGATTAGCGTCTGTAGCAATTCTTTTTGCTTTTGCACAGCTTGGACAAGTTGCAGCTGATGAAGCAACTACCCCTTCTACATCTACTGAAACAAGCAAGGTTAGTAAAAATGCCACTTCACCAATTGAATCAACAGTTGCTGAAATTGTAGCAGACGAAGCTAAGCCAGTTGTTAAAGAATCAGATGCTAAACCAGGAGACTTGATCGAAGTTTCAAAAAATGTATCTCCTATCGATGTAAAAGATAGTCAAGAGGGAAATGAAAAAGTTCATACGGAGACTGCAACAGTTGAAGTTACGAAAACAGAAATCGCACCAGACAAGACTGAAAAACTCCCAGCTCCAACTACAGTAACTTCTGAAAACACTGTAGTAGGTACAGATGAGGATGGTAATTCTTTCACCCAGTATGAAAGAGTTGAAAAAACAACAACAGTAAGAATTTCAACAACACCACCAACTGTTAAAAAAGCAGGAGCAGCTGATATTGTTTTCGTGGTTGACCGTTCAGGATCTATGGGAGGAACTATTAAGACTGTACGTGAAAATATCAATGAGTTTGCAAGAAATATTGCCAAAGATGGAGTGGCAGCACGTTTTGGATTAGCTACCTTTAGTGATGAAGTTTTTGGACGTAATAGAGGAAAAACAGATGAAGGTACAATTTTAACAAAATTTAACGAATCTTATTTTACATCTGACCCAGCTGAACTTGAAAAAGCCTTAGCAGGTATTAAGATTGCAGATGGTGGAGATTACGCTGAAACATCTTCGCCTGCTCTAACACAAATTGTTTCAACCTATGACTGGTCTAAGTCACCAAAAAATAAAAAGTTTGTCGTATTGTTGACAGATGCTCCAATGAAGCAAGATGCCTCAGTTCCAACTATTGCCGAAACACTTGCGTCTTTAAAAGCAGCAAATATTGAAAGAATTGTTGCAACTTCGACATCTTTTGGGACCGATATTAGCTATAAAGATTTTGTATCTGAAGGTCGATTAATGAAAATTGATAGTAACTTGGCTGACTCTTTAACTAAAGATGCAACTTCATGGATTGTAGAAACAGTCAGTGAGGGACGTCAATACAAAATCACAAAAGACAGTTACAAATTCTACCTAGAACGACGTACTACAATTCCAGTAGTAGCAACTGAGTCTTCTGCACCACAACCAACAGCTAATAAACCAGAACCAGCTAAACTACCTGAAACTGGAAGCAATGATACTAGAAATCAAAGTATCATGGGACTTGGTCTCTTGTTTGCTGGATTTGGATTAGCCCTTGGAAACAGAAAATCCAAAGAACAATAAGATGCATTAACAAACACAAAACACCTGAAGTAGAGCTACATTGGCTTTTATCAGGTGTTTTTTGATTCATAAATTAAGAATTTGGATGCTAACAAGAAAATAAAAACGCTGAAATCGTTGATTTCAAGCGTTTTTTATTAATTCATTCTATTCCCACTCACTAAAAGTCAGATATTGACTATTTAGGATAGTTGATTTAATAGTGATTGATAGTACAATAATTTAGTCTAAAATAGACTGATTTGATTCGTTTGGTGCTAAATTGGTGCTAATATTTTCCCTCTCTTACTAATTCTAGTAAGAGTTTTTTTTGTTCTTCAAAACTTATCCATCTATTTATCATTGTTTCAATAAGAGGTTGGATATCAAAGCCGTATCTTCTTTTTGAAATATATATTAGTCTATTTAATATTATACTAATTTCTTCACATCTAACTTGTTGATGTTCAAGCTCTGTTAAAATATTATATATCTTAGGTTCAATTTTATTATAATAATCTTCAATTAAGCTATATATTTCTTTTGATTTTATTTCTAATAAGTGTAGATGGTCATCATTTAAAGAATTCTCAGATTCATTTCCTAGTAAGTAATCTGTACTTACATCTAAAATTTTTGAAAGCCTCAGTAATAAACCAAAATTTGGCTCGGTTCTATCATTTTCCCATTTAGCATATGCACTCTGCCCTATTTCTAGTATATTAGCCATCTGTTCTTGTGTATATCCTTTTTCTTTCCTTAATTCTTTAAGCTTGGCAGAAAAATAACTCATAAAAACCTCCTAAAAATTCCAAAAAAAACTATTTCAAGCTTGACAAATAGTAAAAAAGGGACTAAACTATAAATAGTTAGTCTTATTCAGACTGATTATATCAAACTATATAACTTTTGACAAGAAATGAGGTGTATGTTCTATGATTGTATAAAAAAGTCTTTGAAGAAAACCCTCAAAGACACAATAAAATAATACTGTTTAAATTATATCATATATACGGAAAAGAGAAAAGGAGATGGCCTATAAAGATTATTACGAATACAAAGATATTGTAGAAGCTACTGGCAAGTCATATAGCGCTATTAAAAAATGGCGGATTTCTATTGAACGATTATCAGGATATAAGTTTAAGAAGGTAAAGATACATGTTACACGCAAGCATGTAAAAGACCATTATCAATTTACTGAAGAAGAATTTGAAAAGTTTATAAAACTGTCTAAGCGAATTGATGAAACAAAGAAAATGTCTGAATCGGTTATTGAGATATGGGGTGACTTAAAAAGTGCAGAAGAAAGAGCACTAAAAATAGATGTGGCTGAATTGAAAAAGTTTCAAGAAAAACAGAAAGAAAGTAACAAAAATACAGCCTTTCAGATTATTTCTTTGAAAAACGAAATTAGAAGATTACAAAAGCTAGAAGAACGAATTGAAGCCCTAGAAGAAAAACAAGGCAAAGGGTTCTTTTCAAAACTAAAATAGTAAGAAAGTATTTCTATTCGTTGAGTTGCTAGTTATGGGTATAAAAGCGAATTAGGTTGATATTCTAAATGTGGGATATAATTTTGTTCAAATTAGTAGCTTTGGGGTTAAAACTCATTATATAGCCCTAAAATTTCTGTATATTGTTGGGAGCTGACCGCCTTGCTTTTGTCGGTTTACAAATTAGCTAACTAGTAGCTGATAACAACCGCAAAAAGGGCTTTGACCTGAGCGGTTGTGGGTATCAGCGGACACTAGTTGGCTAAGTTGTACCGACAAGGCAATGCAACATGCTACCTAAATATACAGAAATTTTAGAGGTAAGAGTTTTTTGAGAAAGTATATACTCATAGATTCAAACTTATTTGCTGATTCCATTCTAGGAATTGACGGATAGAAAATGCTTGAGTTTGTGAAACCCGCCATCACTAATAGGCGGGTGCAACCTACACAAAAGTTGCCCTTACGCTTACTCTCGCAAGGGGTTGGAGTCATTTTATCTATAAAATTGCCCTATCCCCTTTAATACCAATGTTTTCACAGTGTTTTCATGTATGTAGAAAAAAGATGACTACTTTGTGAATTTTTAGAATTAGATAAAAAAGAAAGAAATAGAGGATTTAAAAATGAATAAAAAATTTAATATTACAGATGAAAAATTACCTTTAACGGAACTCAATTTAGATATGAATCAGTTTGAATTACCTAATGTATGGCGAGCTGATTTTTCGAAGGCAAAAATTAATCATGAATATGAATATATCAATGGTCAAAGACATGAATTAGAAAATATTTCAAGTATAGTGGTACCAGTATTTGACGATACTGTTTTAACTGCATTGGAAAAAATGAATGTGTCTGTTAGTTCGTTAAAGAATACAGAAATTGAATTTATTGGGGATTTCATCAATATCGAAAAACAAATTGAACAAGAAAAAAATGTAAAAATAAAATTAAATAAACCACAAATTCGATTGAAAAATGAAGTGGTAAATAGAAAATCTGCTAAACGTGGAGAAGAAAAAATTTGGTATCAAGTTATTGCTATCAATTCTGTAAAAATGATAGCTGAGGGATTCCAGTTAGTTGCTGATGAATAATACAGTTACTTATGATTGGCTTGGTGCTAGTGTAAAGCCAAGGCATGAAAATCCGACAATTTCTGTTGAGTTTGTGATTGAAAAAATACTAAAATTAAATTTTAAAGATTTTGTTTTGAATTCTTATGGTATAAATCGATATGGCTATCATTATGCTTTAGCAGATATTAAACTGTATTTTTCATTAGTAGATGATGATACTATTTCTGAAAAAATGGGTATTTTTATTGAAATGAGAGGTTCTGGATGTAGGCAGTATGAAGAATATATGGATGGTAAAGTTAATAATTGGACTGACTTATTTATTCGATTACTGGAAGAGGATGCTCATTTTACAAGAATTGATATAGCTAATGATATTTATGATAATTCTTTAAATGTTCAAAAAATATATCAGTGTTGTAAAGAAAAACTTTGTGTCACTCGTTCTAGGTTATATACCTACTATGAAAAAGGTACTTTAGAAACTGGCGAAATAGTTGGTGAAACGGTTAATATTGGCGAAAAAGGTGGAGATAGTCAGCAATGGAGTATATATAACAAAGCACTAGAACAGATTAATTCAGATATAAAAGATTGGGTAAGGTCTGAACTACGCTTGTTTGGACAGAAATCTAATGAAGTTGCAAAGTTGATTTCAACTAGAAAGCCTTTAGAAGAAATCTTCTTTGAAATTTTAAATAATAGTTATCGCTTTATAGTACCGAGCAATAAATCTAACGATAAAAACCGTTGGAGACGTCCTAACATAATGTGGTGGAATAATTATTTAGGTACAGAAAAGAAAACTAGATTAGAAATCAAACGAAAAAAAAGAACGCTTGAGACTGCGAGAAATTATGTAGAAAAGCAAATGAGTAAATCATTAGCTATTGTTCTTGAAGGTGAACGGCAAGCCTATGGCGATGATAAAGCGTTTGATTATTTAATAAAATTAATTGAAGATGGTGATAATAAAATCACTGCAAATGATAGAACTTTAATTAGACAGTATGCTCTTGAAAAAAACAACTCTAGTGATTGGGGGAAAAAATATTGAGTATTTTAATATTTACTGCTAAAGTCAAGGTAAAGCCATGTAGATTGAAATATCAATCTTATATGGTATGTTTTACAACTTTTGAAAAATGGCTTGTTACGAAAAAAAAAGATGCGTGAAAAATCACACATCAAATACAAAAAACTATGTAAAGTATAACATACAAAAAGGAGAAAGACAATGACAAAATTTGTTACTAAAAATGATTTAATGAAACTCGGTTTTTCATCATGGCAAGGGATGATGTTAGTAAAGCAAGCTAAAACAAAATTAGCAAACCAAGGACTAACATGGTATGAAAGTAAAGGTTTAGGACGTGTTCCGCTTGAAACGGTAGAAGAAATCTTGGGTGTGAAGATAGATGAAGCAAGTCTAGTAGGTATGGAAGTAAAAGAAAATGCCTAAGCTTCCAAATATATATCCATTACAAAATGGAACATATAGAGCCTCTGTATCGCTAGGATTTGATAGTCAGACTGGTAAAAGAATACGTAAATTTAAAACTGGCTTTAAAACTCAAAGAGAAGCTCAAATGTGGCAATTACAGATTCAGGCAGACTTTGGAAAAGGGGCAATATCTACAAATAGTACAATGACCTTTAAAAAGTTCCTAGATGATTATTTTATACCAGACTATAAAAGTCAGGTTAGAAAACGGACTTTTGATATGTCACAGTCTAAGTTTAAAAGACTTTCATATTTTGAGAATATGAAGTTATCATATATCTTACCACCTCATGTTAAGCAGTGGCAAAATTCAATGTTTATAGAGGGATTATCCAATAATTATATTCGTTCTGTTCATCAAATTTTACAACAAGTCTTTGATTTAGCAGTTAAACTAGGTATGTTGTCAAATAATGTTGCTAAAACGGTAGGAAACGTAAAAAAAGACCGTCCTAAAGTTGATTTTTGGACGGTGGAAGAATTTCAGCTATTTATTAGTACATTTGATAAATCTAATATCTATGAATTATTGTACTTTACTACATTTTGGTTTTTCTTTATGACTGGAGTTAGAACAAGTGAATTACAAGCTATTGAATGGTCGAAAATAGATTTTGAAAAAGGTACTGTTTTAATAGACTGTTCAATGTATTATAAAAGCCAAAAAGAGTGGTATCTTACCGATACAAAATCTATATCAGGTGTAAGGCTTTTGTATCTTGATGATGATACATTAGAGCATTTAAAATATTGGAAGAAAGCACAATCTCAGATAGGAGAATGTAAATTTGTATTTTCGATAGCAGATAGTCCGTTGGTAAAATCAACTCTAAAACGTGTTCTAAAATCTCATAGTGATTACGCAAAAATAAAATCAATAAGAATTCATGATTTAAGGCACTCTCATGCCAGTTTTATGCTCTCTCTAGGAATGAATGATTTAGAAATGCAAAATCGTCTAGGACATGCTGATATTAAGACCACACTTGGAACGTACTCTCATTTAAGACCAAATGCAATGAAAGAAGTAGCTAGTAGAATGACTGGGAAAGTAGTGGTGAGTGATAATAATATCAGAAAAAGTAAATTTAATGGCAATCAGCATACTAAAAAAATTCAATCTAAAGTTTTGTCTGACTAGCGAAGTCTGTCCGATTAAACTTTAGATTCCTACGGTAAACTATTACTGTTTACCGTATTTTTTTATCTCTTTCCATGTTTCAAGATAATGTTCTCGATTTAATTCAATTTGTTTCTGTGCAAAACGAATATCATAATCTGCTAAATCTATATTTTCTACAACTTCACTTGTAAGAATATTAAAAATCCCAATCAATTCTTCTTCATCGTACATTTTTAGAAGTGGGATATTCTGTTCTTTATTTGAATTAGATTTTGATATTTCTAAAGTAGTTTTACCAAATTCTTTAAGCATTTTATTTCCTCTTCTATTTTTTCTTATTATATCACATTTAAAATTTATCAAATTAGTTGATATTGTTATTTTTTTAGTTATAATCTATATAAAAGGGGTTCTAGAATGAAAAATGTTCAAGTAAAAAAAGTTATTGATAAGTGTTCAAAGTCCGTTAGTGGATTAGAAGAAATGTTTGATGATGGAGAGTACATGACTGAAGAAGAATTCCTAGAAAGTTATGAGTATATAGAAACAGTTCCTGAAGGTTATGAAATATGGCATTTAAAATCAAATATTCAAAAACAGATTAAAGATGAGTATGGTTTATAGGGGAAAATTATAGTTTTTGGTGCTAAATTGGTGCTATGTAGAAAATAAAAACGCTCAAATCATTGATTTTAAGCGTTTTTTTGATTAAATTACTCTACTCCCACTCTACAGTTGCAGGTGGTTTACTTGTGATATCGTAGACGATGCGGTTGACGTGATCAACTTCGTTTACGATACGAACTGAGATTTTTTGGAGTACTTCCCATGGAATCTTCGCAAAGTCAGCTGTCATTCCATCGATAGAAGTGATAGCGCGGATAGCGATAGTGTAGTCATAAGTACGACCATCTCCCATAACACCTACTGAACGAACGCCAGTGTTAACAGTGAAGTATTGCCAGATGTCGCGGTCAAGACCTGCTTTAGCGATTTCTTCACGAAGGATAGCATCTGATTCACGAACTGTTTCAAGTTTTTCTTCAGTGATTTCACCCATGACACGGATGGCAAGACCTGGACCTGGGAATGGTTGGCGCCATACGATATTATCTGGCATACCAAGCTCAGTACCGAGGGCACGAACTTCATCTTTGTAAAGAGTGTTAAGTGGCTCGATGAGTTCAAACTGCATGTCTTCTGGAAGTCCACCAACGTTGTGGTGAGACTTGATGGTTTGAGCGGTATCTGTACCTGACTCTATAACGTCTGTATAAAGAGTACCTTGAGCAAGGAATTTCACATCTTTTAGTTTACTTGCTTCATCATCAAAGACATAAACAAACTCGTTACCGATAATCTTACGTTTTTGTTCTGGATCAGATACACCAGTCAATTTATCAAGGAAACGTTTGGCAGCGTCAGCTTTGACAATGTTCAAACCAAACTTACCACCAAGCATATCCATAACTTGGTCAGCCTCCCCTTTACGGAGAAGACCGTGGTCTACAAAGATACAGATTAATTGATCACCGATGGCTTTTTGGAGAAGAACCCCCACAACAGAAGAGTCAACACCACCAGAAAGTCCGAGAAGGACACGTTTGTCTCCAACTTTTTCACGGATTTGTTTGATTTGCATCTCGATAAAGTTATCCATGGTCCAGTCACCTTTGGCACCACAGATATTCAAGGCAAAGTTACGAAGGATATCATAACCGTGAACTGAGTGGCGAACTTCTGGGTGGAATTGGATACCGTAAATTTTCTTATCAGGGTTTTCAATAGATGCATAAGGACAGTCTGCAGAAGTTCCAGTACGAACAAAATCCGCAGGAATTTCTGTTACAGCATCTCCGTGGCTCATCAAAACAAGTTGTTCTTCTGGAGTTCCGGCAAAAAGAGCAGACTCAGTGTGAGTAAGAGTTGATTGTCCATATTCACGGTTACCAGCGTCACCTGCAGGAACAACCTTTCCTCCAAGCTTGTGAGTTAATAGCTGCATACCGTAGCAAATTCCCAAAATCGGAATACCGAGTTCGAAAATTTCAGAATCAATATCGAATGATCCTTCTTCGTAAACAGAGTTTGGGCCACCTGAAAGCACAATCCCGATAGGGTTGATAGCACGAACTTCGTCAGCCGAAATCTTGTGACTCTTTAGTTCTGAAAAGACACCAATCTCGCGAATTCGACGTGAGATAAGTTGGTTATACTGGCTTCCGTAATCCAGTACGATGATCTTTTCGACATCTTGCAAATCAGTTGAAATGTTGGTCATCTTTTCCCTTTCTTAAAAGAAATATCTTCTTGAATATTCTATCATAAATGAAACGTAATTACCAACTAAACAAGTGATGTTTGACTTTTACATATCAGATACGGTACAATGGAAAAAATAAAGAAAAGAAGTGAGCAAGCATGTTACCAGCTTATATGAAAATCCATGACCAAATCAAAAAAGACATCGATGAGGGACATTGGAAGATTGGAGAGAGACTTCCTAGCGAGCGAGATCTAGCTGAGGAATTTGAGGTTAGTCGCATGACCTTGCGTCAGGCTATTTCTCTTCTAGTCGAAGAGGGGGTTTTGGAACGTCGTGTCGGTAGCGGGACCTTCGTTTCAAGTACTCGTGTTCAGGAAAAAATGCGTGGAACCACTAGTTTTACGGAAATCGTCAAGGCTCAGGGGAAGACTCCATCTAGTCACTTGATTTCTTACCGCAGAACAATCCCAACAGAGGAAGAAGTTGAAAAACTAGGCGTGGAGCCAACTGAGAATATTATTCGTATGGAACGTGTTCGTTATGCGGATCAATTACCAGTTGTTTATGAAGTAGCTTCTATTCCTGAGAAATTTATCAAAAATTTCAAAAAAGAAGAAGTAACCAAACACTTTTTCCAAACCTTGCAGAAACATGGTTATCGAATTGGGAAATCGCACCAGACTATTTATGCTCGCTTGGCCAAGGAAAAAATTGCTCATTATCTGGAAGTAGAAAAAGGGCATGCCATTTTAGGTCTGACTCAGGTTTCTTACTTTGATGACGGGACAGCTTTTGAGTATGTAAAGAGCCAATATGTCGGGGAACGTTTTGAGTTTTATCTAGAAAATAATTAATTGTAACATCTCTCTTAAAGTAGGAAATCCCTCTTACTTTAAGAGTTTTTAATGTGCTTCAGATTAGAAAACATTTTCCTATGAAGAAAAATAGTAATCATACGAGAATTTTTCAAAGTTTCGTGTTATAATAGTTAGGTTATATGGTCCCGATAAGGTGGTAGGTTTGATTGTAAATACTCGTCCTACCAGTACTTTGTAACTCTATAACGATTATTTTTTAAGGGGGGACATTTTTATGTCAGAACGTAAATTATTCACGTCTGAATCTGTATCTGAGGGGCATCCGGATAAGATTGCAGACCAAATTTCAGATGCTATTTTAGATGCTATTTTAGAGCAAGACCCTGAAGCACACGTTGCTGCTGAAACAGCTGTTTATACTGGTTCAGTCCATGTCTTCGGTGAGATTTCTACAAATGCTTATGTGGATATTAACCGTGTGGTTCGTGATACTATTGCAGAGATTGGTTATACCAATACAGAGTATGGTTTTTCTGCTGAGACGGTAGGAGTACACCCATCATTGGTGGAACAATCTCCTGATATCGCTCAAGGGGTTAATGAAGCCTTGGAAGTTCGTGGAAATGCGGATCAAGATCCACTAGACTTGATCGGTGCAGGTGACCAAGGTCTCATGTTTGGTTTTGCGGTGGATGAAACCGAAGAACTCATGCCACTTCCAATTTCGCTCAGCCACAAATTGGTTCGTCGTTTGGCAGAGCTTCGTAAGTCTGGTGAAATTAGCTATCTTCGTCCAGATGCCAAATCACAAGTCACTGTTGAGTATGATGAAAATGACCGTCCAGTGCGCGTGGATACAGTCGTTATTTCAACTCAACACGATCCAGAAGTGAGCAACGAACAAATCCATGAAGATGTGATTAACAAGGTGATCAAAGAAGTGATTCCAGCATCTTATCTTGATGATGAGACAAAATTCTTCATCAATCCAACCGGTCGTTTCGTTATCGGTGGACCTCAAGGTGACTCTGGTTTGACAGGTCGTAAGATTATTGTAGATACCTATGGTGGTTACTCACGTCACGGTGGTGGTGCCTTCTCTGGTAAGGATGCGACTAAGGTTGACCGTTCCGCTTCTTATGCAGCTCGCTATATTGCAAAAAACATCGTGGCAGCAGGGCTTGCTAAGAAAGCAGAAGTGCAATTGGCTTACGCGATTGGGGTGGCTCACCCTGTATCTGTTCGTATCGATACTTTCGGTACAGGAACAGTTGCTGAAAGCAAATTAGAAGCAGCAGCGCGTCAAATCTTTGACCTTCGCCCAGCAGGAATCATCCAAATGCTTGACCTCAAACGTCCAATCTACCGTCAAACAGCGGCTTATGGACATATGGGACGTACAGATATCGATCTTCCATGGGAACGTTTAGACAAGGTAGAGGCCTTGAAAGAAGCAGTTAAATAAAATCAAAAAAAAGATTGGTGTAATGACCAATCTTTTTTAGTTTACAATTACTGATCCAGTATTTTTACAAAAGCCCAGTTTCCAATTGATTTTGCTCCATATTCCAACATCATCGAATCAAGTAATTCATACTTGTTTTTTTCATAGAAGTACACATTTTTCTCAGTGCTGGTGATCAATCCTAGACGTTTGCAACCTTTGGCTTTAAGATAGGGTTCAACACCTTCTTGTAGGAATGCACTACCGATACCTTGGTTTTGGATTGAAGCGTTGACTCCTAGCATCATCAAATACCAATCAAAATTGCCCGATCTTTTTAAATGCTGTTCAGAACGTTCTACCAAATCTAGATACTTCAAGAGGTTCCGTGGTGTAATAAAACGGAAAAGCTTGATAATCCCATTTAATAAATAAGATAGAATAGAAAAATCCTTTTGTTGTAAAAGGGCGACTGCCAGGATTTCTCCGTCTCGTTCAGCGACTAGACAAGTCTCTCCCTTGATGTAGAGTCTGGTCAAAAGTCTATCCAACAATTCTAGAAAGGCTGGGTAGTATTCTGGTTTCTTTAAATCATCTTTGATCAGAGTCATGAAAGGGTAGTCCATAAAGGCACCAGCCAACACTTTCCCGATTTTTTGGTATTCATCTAGC
>FLSH01003439.1_pt1 | contig 14312 bp, 6 predicted proteins | sample 1550441 | NCBI WGS metagenome assembly FLSH01 (sample SAMEA4031756, study PRJEB14383) | metagenome | biome: human; feature: oral; material: saliva | place: Philippines | collected 2014 | reverse complement strand
AACGACCTGCTGGCCGCCCGCCTGCCGCGCACCATCTTCCTCTCCCTGCTCTCCACCATCCTGGCCCTCATCATCGCGGTTCCCCTGGGCGTGTGGCAGGCGGTAAAGAGAAACAAGGCCCCCGACTACATCGTGACGATCGCGTGTCTGCTGGCCTACTCAACGCCCATCTTCTTCGCGGGCCTCCTCCTGATCGTCCTCTTCTCCCAGGTGTGGCCCATCCTGCCCAACGATGCCCCACAGGGAGAGAGCCTCTCCGTCATGTGGGAGCAGTGGGATCACCTGATCCTGCCGGTGTGCGCCCTCTCGGTCGGCACGATCGCCGCCTACGCGCGCTACGTGCGCTCCTCGATGGTGGACAACCTCAACGAGCAGTACGTGCGCACGGCGCGCGCCAAGGGCCTGTCGGAGTTCCGCGTCGTCTTCGTGCACACGCTGCGCAACGCCATGTTCCCCGTCATCACCATGATCGGCCTGTACATTCCCGCGATGTTCTGTGGCGCACTCGTCATCGAGACGCTCTTCAACTTCAACGGCATGGGCTACCTGTACTACCAGGCCACCGGCAGGCGAGACTACCCGATCCTCCTGGGCGTGGCGCTCATCGTCTCCTTCGCGACCGTCATCGGCGCCCTCCTGGCTGACTTCCTGTACGCCATTGCCGATCCTCGAATCCGACTGGCAGGACGATCCAAATGAGCACAGCAACCGCCACCCCCACCGCGCCAGCGAAGGCGCGCACCGCCCGCAAGTCCACGAAGCTCCAGGGCCTGCAGGTCTTCATGGAGAACAGGCTCGCCGTCTTCGGCGTGTGCATGCTCCTGATCCTGCTGGCGTTCTCCTTCATCGGCCCCCTCTTCTACGTGACCGACCAGGTGCACACCGACCTCATGAACTCGGCGCTGCCTCCCTCCGCCGAGCACCCGCTCGGCACGGACATGGTCGGCTACGACCAGCTCGGCCGCCTCATGAAGGGCGGACAGACCTCGATCATCGTCGGCCTCTTCGCCGGCATCATCGCGACCACGATCGGCACCCTGTACGGCGCGATCGCGGGCTTCGTCGGAGGCTGGATCGACGCGATCATGATGCGCATCGTTGACGCGCTCATGTCCGTGCCCGTCCTGTTCCTCTTCATGCTCATCGCGACGATGATCCCCCCGACGGTCCCCGTCCTGATCATCATCATGTCGGCTCTGTCCTGGCTGGGCACGTCCCGACTGATCCGAGGCGAGGCCCTGTCCCTGCGCACGCGCGAATACGTCGTCGCGATGCGAGGCATGGGCGGGTCGATGCCCCGGGCGATCCGCACGCACATCGTGCGCAACACGATCGGTACCGTCATCGTCAACGCGACCTTCCAGGTCGCCGACGCCGTCCTCTACGTCGCTTACCTGTCGTTCCTTGGCCTGGGCGCGCAGCCTCCCGCCACCGACTGGGGAGCCATGCTCTCCAACAGCCAGTCGCACGTGTATTCGGGCAACTGGTGGCTGCTCTACCCGCCGGGCGTCCTCATCATCATCCTGGTCTTGTCGTTCAACTTTATCGGCGACGGCCTGCGTGACGCCTTCGAAGTTCGACTGCGCAAGAGGTGAGAACTACTATGGATTACTCTCCGCTCCTGGACATCCAGGACCTCCACACGGACATTGAGATTCGCTCCGGCGTGGTCCACGCCCTCTCGGGTGTCAACCTGTACGTCAACCCCGGCGAGACGCTGGGCATCGTGGGCGAGTCCGGCTCCGGCAAGACGATGACCGCCCTGTCGCTCATGGGTCTGCTTCCCCAGGGAGGCCGCGTCTCCTCGGGTTCCATCCTCCTCGACGGTCAGGACCTGACGAAGATGCCGCTGCACGCCAAGCGCAAGCTACGCGGCACGAAGGTCGGCATGATCTTCCAGGACCCCCTGACCTCGCTGAACCCGACCATGAAGATCGGCCTGCAGGTCTGTGAGCCGCTGCGCGTGCACAAGAAGATGTCGAAGAAGGACGCGCTTGAGCGCGCCGTCGAGATCCTCAAGCGCGTGGGTATGCCGCGTCCCGAGATCGTCATCAACAACTACCCGCACCAGCTTTCGGGTGGTATGCGCCAGCGCGTCATGATCGCCATGGCCCTCGTGTGCGAGCCGCGTATCCTCATCGCCGATGAGCCCACGACGGCCCTGGACGTGACGACGCAGATGCAGATCCTCGACCTCATCGACGAGCTGCGCGACGAGTACCAGATGGGCGTCATCCTCATCACGCACGACCTGGGCGTGGTTGCCGGTCACACGGATCGCGTGGCCGTCATGTACGCCGGTCGCATCGTGGAGACGGCGCCCACCAAGACGCTCTTCACCGAGCCGAAGCACCGCTACACGAGCTCGCTCATGGCGGCGCTGCCCGAGCGGGCGCTCGCCGCGGGCACGAAGCTGTTCTCGATCCCGGGTGCTCCCCCCTCGCTGACGAATCTGCCGGTGGGTTGTCGTTTCGCCTCCCGCTGCCTGTGGGCCGGCGCCGAGTGCGTGGACCGTTACCCGGATCTGTCGGGCGAGGGCTTCCACACCTACTCGTGCTTCCACCCCGTTCAGGAGGGCGACGAGTCCCCCGCGGAGCTTCAGGCGAAGCTCGAGGGCTCCGCTCCGGTCGACGAGGCCGTGGCTGAGCCGGGTACGCCGGTCGTCTATGGGGAGGTTGACGACACTGTCGAGGTTCTCCTGGACGTCAAGGAGGCCTCCCGCGAGTACGCGTCCTCCGGATCGGGCTTCTTGAAGCGCGACAAGGGGGTCGTCTCCGCCGTTGACCGTGTCTCGATCACCCTGAAGAAGGGCGAGACCTACGGCCTCGTGGGCGAGTCGGGCTGCGGCAAGTCGACGATGGGGCGCCTGATCGCGGGCTTGGAGCCACCCTCGGGCGGCGCTATCGAGCTCGGCGGGCGCGACCTGGCGACTCTCAAGGGCCGCGACGCGGTGCGCATCCACCGCGACGTGCAGATGATGTTCCAGGACTCCTACGCGGCGATGGATCCGCGCATGCGCATCGACCAGATCCTGGCCGAGCCCATGAGCATCCAGAAGACCGGCAACACGCGTCAGATCGCCGAGCGCATCATGGAGATCATCGAACAGGTTGGCTTGACCGAAGAGATCCTGGACCGTTACCCGCACGAGTTTTCGGGCGGCCAGCTCCAGCGCATCGGCTTCGCCCGCTCGCTAACCCTGGCCCCCGATCTGATCGTGGCCGACGAGCCAGTCTCCGCGCTGGACGTGTCGGTGCAGGCTCAGGTCCTCAACCTCATGAAGGACCTGCAGGCCGAGCTGGGCCTGTCCTACCTGTTCATCAGTCACGACCTGGCGGTCGTCCAGTACATGGCGGACCGTATCGGCGTCATGTACCTGGGCCGCATCGTCGAGGAGGGACCGGCGAAGGAGGTGGTCGAGAACCCGAAGCATCCCTACACGAAGGCGCTCATCGACTCGATCCCCGTGCCCGACCCTGAGTTCTCCCACGACGACCAGGCGATCAAGCTGACGGGCGAGCCCCCGAGCGCGGTCAACCCGCCCAAGGGCTGCCGCTTCCGGCCGCGCTGCCCGTTCGCCGGCGAGGAATGCAAGATGCAGCCGCTCCTCACGGAAGAGACGCACCGCGTGGCCTGCCACCACCCCCTCCTGCAGCTGAGCACGACGCAAGAGGTGGACGCGTAAGCGCGTAGACGTTCATGGCGTGCTCCACAGAGGCGTCCCCGGCCCGTCTCAATCGGGCCGGGGACGCTTTCTGCGCTCCCCCGCTGAGGTGACGCGACGCGGGTATGGGTGTGGGGTGCAGCCATGCGGCCGCACCCCACACCCAGGTTGCTGTCGTCAGCGCGTCACTTGGAGACGGCCTTCTTCAGCGTGGAGCCAGCGGAGAGCTTGACGCCGTAGCCGGCGGGAATCTTGATCTCTTCGCCGGTGCGGGGGTTACGGCCGGTGCGCGCGGCGCGCTCGACGCGCTCGACGGAGAGGAGGCCGGTCACCTTGACGGCCTCGCCCTTGGCCAGGGACTCAACGAGGACGGCCTGGAAAGCGGCCAGGGCCTCGTCGGCCTTCGCCTTGGTCAGGTCGGCACGCTCGGCAATCTGAGCAACAAGCTCGGTACGGTTCACGGACATTGAGAAACCTCATTCCTGTTCGTTCTTGGTTACCACTGTCGTGGCCACGAATGACACACTACGAAATCTCTGACGTTTTCGCCGGGTTTAGGGCCATATTTCGCGGAATTCACGAAAATTGCTCGCATTTCAGCCCAAAAACATCCAATAATGTAACCGTAGTCACACAAACTTGCCAGCTGTTCAGCACGCCGAGACCCGCAAACACGCGATCACCGGCTTATTTTTCGGTAACGGATCCCCTCCGCGACTCCACCCATCGCGACGCGCCCGCACGGGCTGACAAACCGATTCCCCACCACCCACAGCCCAGACCCGCACGGCACCCCCGACCCCGGCCTCGCCCCCGCTGCCCCCGCCTACCGACGGGGTGCAGCGCTCCCGAAAGGAACCCCCGGCCTCGTACCCCGCAGCGTACCCCTCAGGTACCGCGCGTTCATCCCGCGAGACGGGGTCCACCACGCTGCCGACCCTCTCCCCCGCTCCGCGGCATCCTCGCAGGTCAGACAATCCGCGGGATTGCGCCGCCCACGCAGATGACGACCAGCCCGCGCCCCACTCCCGCGAGGCCCCCGCACTCAATAGCGCGCGCCACACTTTTTAAATAACTCGTAAAATCATCATGCGGATCACAGAGAATAGAAGGGTCCCTAACACCACTTGGATAAAGGTCCAGGAGACACAGATGGCATCAAGCCCCTCGTCCGCTCCCCACCCCGTCGATCAAGTCCCTCCCTTTGGGAAACTCACCATCCTCGGCATTCAGCACGTCCTCGCGTTCTACGCGGGCGCCGTGGTCGTCCCACTCGTCATCGCCTCTGGCCTCGGGCTCGACCATGAAACACTCGTTCACCTCATCAACGCCGATCTGCTCACCTGCGGTATCGCAACCATCATCCAGTCGGCCGGCATCGGCCGCTTCATCGGCGTGAAGCTCCCGCTCATCCAGGGCGTCACCTTCACCGCCGTCTCCCCCCTCATCGCAATTGGAGCGGCGGCCACACCCCCCGGCGCCGACCCGAAGACCGGCTTGGCCACCATGTACGGCTCCATCATCGCCGTCGGCCTCATCGTCTTCCTGGTCGCTCCCTTCTTCGCCAAGCTCCTGCGTTTCTTCCCGCCCATCGTCACGGGCACCCTGCTGACGGTCATGGGCACGACCCTGATCTCCGTGTCCGCCGGCGACATCGTCGCCTGGGCCGATAAGGCCGCCGACGACGCCGCCAAGACAACCGCAACCTACGAGGCTCTCGGCCTCGCATTCGGCACCATCGCCATCATCATCATCATTCAGCGCCTCTTCAAGGGCTTCATGGGCACCCTGTCCGTGCTCCTCGCCCTGCTGATCATGACGGCCGTCGCCTTCGCGGCGGGCAAGACCGACTTCTCCGGCGTCGGTCAGGCCAGCTGGGTGGCCATCACGACGCCCTTCTACTTCGGCATCCCGAAGTTCTCGCTGACGGCAATCATCGCGATGATCATCGTCATGGCGGTGACCGCCGTGGAGACCACGGGCGACGTCTTCGCGACCGGCGAGGTCGTCGGCAAGCGCATCGCCCCGCGCGACATCGCCAACGCCCTGCGCGCCGACGGCCTCTCGACCCTGCTGGGCGGCGTCCTCAACTCCTTCCCCTACACCTGCTTCGCGCAGAACGTGGGCCTGGTGCGCCTGACCCGCGTGAAGTCCCGCTGGGTCGTCACGACAGCCGGCGTCTTCATGATCATCCTCGGCCTGCTGCCCAAGGCGGCGGCCATCGTCGCGGCCATCCCGCAGCCCGTCATCGGCGGCGCCTCGCTGGCGATGTTCGCCAACGTCGCCGTCGTGGGCATCCAGACCCTGTCGAAGGTGGACCTGCGCGATAACCGCAACGCCGTCATCGTCTCCACGTCGATTGGCCTGGCTCTCCTGGTGACCCTCAAGCCGGGCATCGTGTCGGTCATGCCCTCCTGGCTGCAGATCATCTTCGGCTCCGGCGTGACGATCGGCTCGCTGACGGCCATCATCCTGAACCTCCTCTTCTTCCACATCGGGCGCCCCGCCTCGCCGGACGTGGCCGTGGTGGACGGGAAGAAGATCAACCTGGACGACGTCAACGCGATGGATCGACCGACCTTCGTGTCGACGTTCTCCAAGATGTTCACGACCCAGACGTGGCCGGCCGAGCGGGCATGGGAAGCGCGCCCCTTCGCGTCCGTGTCCGAGCTTCGTTCCTCCTTCGAGGACGCGGTCCTGTCGGCGACGCCGCAGGAGGCGGAGGAGCTCATCGCCTCGTATGCCGACATTGTTTCCCTGGTCCTGGACGGGCAGGGCGACGAGCAGGCGCTGGCGGACACCTCGAATCTGTCGATCGGCGAGCTGACGGACAAGGAGGCCGAGGAGCTGCGCGCCCTGGGCGCCGCCTACCGCACGAAGTTCGGCCGCCCGCTGATCATCTGCGTGAATAACGTGGTGGATCGCAAGCACCTGCTCGAGTCCGGCTGGCGCCGCGTCGAGCACTCCCCCGCCCGCGAGGCCCGCTTCGCGCTCGGCGAGGTCATCGACATCGCCGACCTGCGTTTCGATCAGCTGGTCGCCGACGCAAACCCCATGCGCGCCGCGTGGGACGCGGGGGTCGAGCGCTTCTAAGCTCGCTCGCCCCTTCACCGACGAGGCCGGGGCGCGTTGGGTTCTCTCGTGGAGCTCGGCGCGCCCCGGCTTTTTCACGCACCAGAACTCGTCGTCGGCACTATTCACCCGGGCGATCTGCAGTGTGGGCGTCCCAAACCTCCAAGCAGCGATGTTGACGCCACTCGACGGGGCAGCGCATGAGTGTCGGCTATGCCGCAGCAAAGCCCGCATCAAAGCCCTCAGTGCGCGCAGCGCCCCACAAAGTCGCATGCAATTCCACAACACAAGTGACACGGCGACACGTACTGAGACAGACGAACAAGATCATTGACGGGAATTGCATGCGGAATTGCTGGAGGAGCGCCGTGATGGGGGAATTGCGCCACGCAGGGCGGCGACACGCCGGCGACACGCCGTGAGAGGGCTTCGCGTGGCGCAAAACCCCCTCAGCACCACCACCTCAGGCGCCACCGAAGGCGCCACCGAAGGCGCCGGGCACCAACGAACTGGATAGGAAACGACGATCTGGATAGGTTATCGGCTTCTGGATAGGAAAATAACCTATCCAGATGTTCCGTTCCTATCCAGAAGACAACTTCCTATCCAGAACAGGCGAGGCTCAGTCGCCACCGTGGCGCTCCTGCGCGCGCGGGAAGACAGCGAGCCGAGGCCAGTAACGGCGCGGGCCTCAAGTGGCGCTCCTGCGCGCGCGGGAAGACAACTTCCTATCCAGAACAGGCGAGGCTCAGCAGGCGACCACAAAGATCGCACCACTGCCGGACGTGGCTCCACACAATCGCACGTAATTCGACTGCATGAACATTCAACAACATCCAGAAACGTTGCAATTCCAACGATCACAATTCAAGCTTTGAATCAGTCGCGGGGGAATTACGTGCGACATTGGTGGGCGCTGGGAAACACATCCGAAACAGTGCGGTCCTACAGCGCAGACTCCTCACCACACTCAGTACCACAGGCCACACAACACGCACTCCGCCGTAGAAAACCCACAGCGCAGGCGCCGCCGCACAAACTCAGCGGGACAAACTGCGCCGCCCCCCCCGCACCCCCCGCACCCCCGCAGCCACCACGCCAACGCCATGTAGCACTCGCTCACGGTTCCACATAAGCCTCCCGGGTACAGATACGCCGAGGGGCCGACCTGGCGGTCGACCCCTCGACATATCCCATCAACACAGTGCGAGTTCTCCCAGATGACTCCTCATGATTCGTCTCGTCGGCGTGACCGGGCCACTGTGGCCCGTGCCGTATTCCCTTGTACGACCTCTACTGTAGGGAGCCAACCTTGTGGGAGCCCACAGGCAGCCTGGGAATTCCCTGGGACTTTACATCCGGGCGTCGACGCGCCACGACCGCCGTGTTTTGCCCGCGCCCCCGGACGCATGTCCGGGGGCGCGGCGTGGCCATCAACGCAGTGGGCACCAGGCCCGCGCGTGGGCCGCTAGCTCAGCCACTGACCAGAGTCGGCGAATCGGTACCAGGTCCAGCCGATCCAGTGCCCGCCGGTGTACATCGCGCCGGTGTCGGTGCTCAGGTAGTACCAGGCGCCGCCCTCCTGGAGCCAGCCAGTCGCCATGGCGCCACTGCCGGGGGTCAGGTAGTACCAGGAGACGCCAAGCTGTAGCCAGCCCATCACCATCGCGCCGGAGTCGGTGCTCAGGTAGTACCAGGAGCCACCGTCCTTGACCCAACCCGTGGTCAACGCACCACTGGGAGCCATGTAGTACCAGGCAGAACCATCCCACACCCAACCAGTCGCCATCGCACCACCGGCAGGGCTCAGGTAATACCACGTCAGCCCATCAAGCAGCCACCCCGTCACCATACGACCCGACACAGGATCCAGGTAGTACCAGGAAGCCCCATCCTTGACCCAACCACTCGCCTGAGCACCCGAGGCATCATGGAAGAACCAGAAGCCATCTTCGCTCGCCCAGCCGGTACGCATGTAGCCACGCGCGTCGAAACGGTAGATCGAGTGACCGATCTGCACCGCCTGGCCAACCGGGTAGGTGCCATCCGAGTACCGGTACCACCAGCCGACAGAGTCGCTCACCCACTGGCCGTCCTGCGGGGCGGGAGCCGGATCGGGCTCAGGCGCGGGCGTCGGATCCGGGCTCGGCGCGGGCGTCGGATCCGGGCTCGGCGCAGGCGTCGGGTCAGGCTCGGGCGCCGGAGTCGGCTCAGGCGTCGGATCGCCCTGAACGTGCACCTCCTGCACGGCACGGTTGGTACCCCAGTCCCAAGCAAACACATAGGGGCCGGCCGGAACCTCGCCCTCGTTCCCCTGCTCCGCCCAGGCGCTGGCGGCCTCTGAGACGGGGATGTCGAAGTGGTAGCGGTGCGTGCCGTCGGCCTGAATCTCTCCATCGTCCTCGACGAGCTTGCGGAAATAGTAGACCGAGTCGGGGCTCACGGAGAAGTCGATGGCCGCCACGGGCGACGAATCTGTGACGTCGAAGGACACCGTTCGGGCATCGCCCTCGCCGCTCACCGTCATGTTGAAAATGACGGGAGCCTTCGTGTCCAGCGTGAACTCGTAGCTCATCTGGTGCGTCTGGGAGGAGGGCCCGTCCGTCGCGGCCTCGATCGACAGCGTGTAGCGGCCGTCGGGCAGGGCGTTGCCGGACTGTTCGTAGCCGTCGAAGACGGGGTCCTCACCGGAGAACTCACCCGGCTTCGTCCAGCCGGACTCGAGGTCGTACAGGGACTTGCGCACGCGGTTGATCGTGTAGGAGCGCACGGACTGCCCCGCAGAGTTGCGGTAGGTCAGCGTCATTGAGGGGACTGAGCGCAGCATACCGGTCATCGGAAGGACCGTGTTGGGTGCTTCTGCCCACGGGGCGCGCGACATGATGAGACGCTGCGTGTTGATCGTGGTGACCAGCGTCAGGTCCTGCTGTTCCGACATCGGGTTCAGCGAACCCAGCGGGATAGACGAGTGGGCGTTGACCAGCGCGGAACGGTAGACGTGCACGGGCGTCGTCTCGTTGTCCGACCACTTGCCGTCGAAGACGCTTGGGGCGCCCCAGGAGCCGTAGAAGCCCAGGTAGGGCACGGTCAGGCTCGGGGTCTCGTCACCGCTGGTGAAGGTGACGGCTCCGTCGACGAAGGTTCCCTTGGGGGTGTTCTGCGCGGCGAAGGCCGCGAACTCAGCCTCTGGGGTCACCGCGACGGTCACGGTCGCGTTCGAATTCGCGGGGACCGTGACCTGCTGGGTGCCCCCGGCCTCGGCGAGGCCATCCCCGGTGAAGGTCAGGGAGATGCCCTGCCCTGCCCAGTTCTGCGAGTGCTCGGCGAAGAGCCCCTCCTCGACCATCTCGGAGAGCGCTTGGCCGCCGAGCGTGTAGGTGTGGGCGGCGTCGGAGAGGTTGGTCAGGCGCACTTGGAAGGTCCAGCCCGTCGTTCCGTCGCCGAGGTCGGCCTTGGGTCGGGAGGGATCGGCGGCGCCCACGACGCTCGGGTAGACGGTCGCGGTGGTGGCGGCCAGCGCGTCGACGGCGCCCGCGCCGACCTTGCGCGGCGAGTAGTAGGTGCCGTCCCCCAGCTCAAGGTCGATAAGTGGGTGGGCGGTTCCCATGAGGAGGTTGGTGACGAGCGCATTCTTGTCCGTCGCGCTCATGGCGGAGAAGGCGGGGTCGGCCGCAAGACGCTGGCGCACGAGGGCACTGATGCCGGCGACCTGCGGGGAGGCCATCGACGTGCCCGACAGGCGCTGGTACTGGTTGCCGAGGTAGGCGGACATGATGTCACCGCCGGGGGCCGCGATTTCGGGCTTGAGCCTCAGGTCGGGGGTCACGCCCCATGCGGAGAACTCCGAGGCCGTCGGATTGTTCGAGGCCAGCACGATGCCGGAGTGGGTGACGCTCAGGTACACGTCCGCGCCGTTGGCTGCGGACAGGGCTTGGCGGATCGCCTCGCCGTCCTTCTTGGTGATGGTGACGGTCGGCATCGTGGTGGTGGCGCCCAGGATCGACTGGTAGGGCGAGTCGGACTCGTCGGTGTCGGCGATCATGAGGGCTGCGGGCGTTGACGGGAATCCCGTCAGGTACGAGGCCTTGAGCTCGTCGGTCATCGCCGTGCCGGTCCGGGTGTCGGTGCCTCCCTTGTCTTCGAGGACGATCGCGTCGGCGAGACTCAGCCGGTTGGTGCCCGCGTACTTGTCGAGCTCGTCGCCCCCGCCGGCGCCCGCGTCGACGACGCGGTAGCTCTTCTCGGGAATGTCGCGCAGGCCGGGCACGGCTTGGCCCTGACCGTCCAGGGCGGTGCGGTAGGCGATTGTCCGGTCGCCCAGGCTCACGTAGGACAGGGCTTCCTGGTTGTCGACCGACGCGACGGCCAGGGTGGGTTGGTAGGAGGCGGGCTCGCCGAGCGTTCCCGTGTCGGGGTCGGTCGCGAAGGGCTTGTTCTGGCCGCTGTTGTTGCCGTACGCGTTGGAGAAGGCGTTACCGGCTGCGGCGTTGACGGTGATGCCCGCGTCGGTGAGTTTCTCGTAGACTCCGGCGAAGATGCTACCGGCGTCGCTGCTCATGCCCGCGTCGTCTCCGAGTGAGATGTTGATGACGTCGGGTTTGATGACGAGCGCGTCGTCGAGGGCCGCCAGCAGCGCGCTGTCGGACATGACGCCGTCCGCGTCGTGGACGACCTTGGCGACGATGATCTGCGCGTTCGGGGCGGTCCCTCGGACTTCTCCTCCGTTGGCGGCCGCGATGGCGGCCACGTGCGTGCCGTGCGACATGTCTTTGGTGGAGGTCGGCACGACGTTCGCGTCGTTGTCGGCGTAGTCGTAGGCGAAGGGGATCTTGCTGTTGACGTACGTACCGGCGCTGCCGTGCGGGAGTGTGCCCGCGAGGGCCTGGGCGTCGGCCTGGCTCATGCGCACGTCGACGCCGTCCATCGAGCCGGAGAAGGCGTCATGGTCCGTCTGCAGGCCCGAGTCGATGACCTCGATGACCTGACCGTCGCCCTTCTGGATGGTCTGGTTCGCGCGGGTCATCGCCAGGGACGAGGCATTGGCGAGGACGGGTGCGCCGCTTCTCTCGGCGGCGGTCTCCATCGGCTTGTGGGTGCCCTCAATGAACGCCGCCTTGACGCCCTCGACCTGTTGAATCGCGGAGAGGGCCGATGCGGGGGCCTCGATGGCGAAGCCGTCGAGCGCGTGGGTGTAATCGCGCACGGTGGTGACCTGCGCGCCGGGGACGGCCCCCTCGACGGCGGCGGCGATGCGTGCCCTCATCGCGTCGTGTGCGCTCTGCGTGGACGGGCCGAAGGTGCGCATTCCGACGGTGCTGTCCTCGAGCTGAACGATGATCGTTGTCGGGCTGTCGCTGGACGAGGCCGGGGCCGGGCGCGCGGGTGTGGCGCCGGTAGCTGGCCCCACTCCCCCGCCGGTCGCGAGCGCGGCCGGGGCGGCAAGGGTGGTCGCGGCGAGGGAGAGCGCGAGGGAGAGCACGAGCGCCGACGGTGGTCGATGGGTCATCTGAGTCTCACTTTATTGACGACTATGGAATACAAGCCAGGCGCTGGAGGCGCCACCACAATTATGAGTGACTCCTCCCACTTGCGCAGTATGCCTGTCGAGAAGCCATCGGTTGACGCGCCGCCGCCCGATTCACGCCTGACGCTGATTCCGGCGCTGACCGCTCGAAGTCGACGGAAACGACCGGGCCCCAGAGACAGAGACGCCGAGGGGCCGACCTGGCGGTCGGCCCCTCGGCGTATCCCATCAACACAGTGCAAGTACTCCCAGATGACTCCTCAGTAGTGTCTCGTCGGCAGGTCCCGGGCCCGTGTGGCCCGCGCCGTATTCCCTTGTGATGACACCTACTGTAGGGGGCATTCCTTGGGGGTTCACCGAAACGACCTGTGAAAACGCTGGGATTTCGTGGCCCGGGCGGCTAGCGGATCCACTGGCCGTTGTCGGCGAAGGTGTACCAGCGCCAGCCGATCCACACGCGGCCGGTGACCATGGCTCCGCTGCCGGGCCTCAGGTAGTACCAGGAATCGCCGTCCTTGAGCCAGCCGGTGACCATGGCGCCGGAGGCGGGGTTGAGGTAGTACCACGACGCCCCGTCCTTGAGCCAGCCGGTTGCCATGGCTCCCGTGCCCGGGGTCAGGTAGTACCAGGAGACGCCGTCGAGCACCCAGCCGCTGGCCTGCGCGCCGGAGATGGCGTGGTAGTACCAGGTGCCGTCTTCGCGCACCCAGCCGGTGCGCATATAGCCGGCGGCGTCGAAGCGGTAGACCTGGCCGTCGATGACGAGGGTCTCACTGGCCGGGTAGGTGCCGTCCGCGTAGCGGTACCACCAGCCGCGAGCGCCCCACTGCCACGTCCCGGCTGTGGGCTGGGGCGCGGGAGCGGCGGTGACGCTCAGGTTCGTCGAGCGCACGACGCGCGTGATGTCGCGGGTCTCGACGCGCAGGTGTGCGCCGGAGGCGTTGGGGGTCCACGAGACGTTCAGGCTCGAGGCCTCCCCTTCCTGCTCCATTGCGCTCCAATCTTGGATGAGGGTTTCGGTGCCGTCCGCGTCGACCTGGGTGAGGCGCAGTTCGCGCCCGTCGGGCACGGCGCCGCTCACGGTGGCGGTCAGGGTGAGGGCCGTGCCCGGGGTGCCGGTCCACGCGTAGCCCTCATCGGCCTGGTCAATGCCGGAGCCCGACAGGGTGATCGTGGCGGGCACGTAGGCGTGCAGGTGCGACAGGTCGATGCCCTCCTTCTCCAGTTCGGCCTTGGCGACGTTCCAGGCGGGCGAGCCTTCGGCGGCGGCGACGTAGACCTGGGTGTCGGACTTGAAGCCCTTGGCGGAGAAGGGGTCGAGCTCGAACTGGGTGAGGGTCGAGGGCAGGACCACGACCTTCGGTCCCTTGGAGCGAATGGCGACGGTCGTCATGCCTTCGCCGAAGAAGGCGCTCTCGGGGCGTCCGTTCGAGGCCTCCCCGTCGGTGTAGTACTCGCCGTCGACGCCGCCGCGCACGATGAGGTGGGGGGCCATGCGGTACTCGCGCGCGGTCATCGAGATTTCGCGCATCTTGCTGCCGAATTCGACGGTGTCAAGACCGGTGTTGACCACGCCCCTGGCGGTGTCCACTGACTCGGGGATGGCCATGTCGGTCAGGCTTGTGCAGCCGTAGAACGCGCCGTAGTCGATGGTCGTGAGCCCTTCGGGCAGGACGACGCGGGTGAGGGAGGAGGCGCCGTCGAAGGCCCACGTGCCGATCCAGGTCGTGCCGACGGCAACCTCGAACTCGCTCCCGGGCCTGGCGGGCGGGTAGCGCACCAGTCGGGGGCCGGCCGGGGCGTGCTCGTAGAGGACTCCGTCCGTCACGTAGTACGAGGCGTTGGCGGGGCTCACGCTCAGGGACGCGAGGGAGGGGGTCCCTCCCAGGGCCGTGGCTCCGATGGAGGTAACGCCCGCGCCCAGGTGCAGCGAGGTGAGCGACGTGTTGTTGGCGAAGGCGTTGTCCGCGATGGTCGTGACCGTGTCGGGCAGGGTGGCGGTGGTCAGGCTCGTCCAGTCGAAGGCGTCCTCACCGATCGTCGTGAGCGCGG
>FLSH01000010.1_pt3 | contig 14320 bp, 14 predicted proteins | sample 1550441 | NCBI WGS metagenome assembly FLSH01 (sample SAMEA4031756, study PRJEB14383) | metagenome | biome: human; feature: oral; material: saliva | place: Philippines | collected 2014 | reverse complement strand
AAAGTGCAGGCCAATCAGGGTGCAGTCACTGTACAGGCACCGAATGACGAATTGCAGCTGAATGCTTTGAAGGATGCAACGTTAACCAGCAGTTCGGGGAAAATCACCATTGCGGCGAAGGAGGAGATTCTGATTACCTGCAAAGGGGCGTATATCAAGTTGAGTAACGGAGAGGTTGAGATCGGGAGTCCGAAGGTGGTACGGGTGAGGGCGCCGTTGGTGGTGAATGGAAGTCACCAAATTAAGTATCCCCTTCCGTTTTTTGCCGGTTCTTTTTCTGGAGCCTTTACAATTAAGGATGATAAAACAGGAGAGGTTATCCCAAATCAGAAATACCTACTAACCTTGCCTGATGGGCAAACTATCTTAGGTGTAACCAATACCCAAGGCAAAACCATAACTGCTTATTCAGGTTCTCCAGAACAAATCAAATTAGAGTTGCTTGAAGATGATGAAATATGGTACCGAGAAGAAGAAACATTTGAATTAGAAGTAATCAATAATGAAGAGAATTTAATTCTTCCATATGAAAATAATGAAAGTGAGGATAAAAAATGAGTAGTCGATATAAAAAAATTTTAGTCTCGGGAGGTTTGGTGATTATTACAATGAATAGTATGGTATATGCTACACAATTAGAAAGTACAAAATTCTCAAATGTAGAATCAGAAATTCTACAATGTGGAGGAAAAGATATTCAAATTTTATCTTCATGTTTTGATAAGGATGTTAATATTCTTGATAGGGGAAGTTCCGGAAATATGAGAAATCAGTGTAAAAATACACGATTAATAATTAAGGGTAAAGAGACTCTAATAGAAAAAAAATATCCTTTTATTTCACTATGGCAATTGAAAGAAGTTGAAAAACGTGGTTATAGAGTTAATGAGATAATCGATTTATCAATAAAAAATCCATATTCTCCTATGAGTATTTCCTGTATTTTCTATCGTAAAAATCCATATATTCTGATAAGTTATTTAATTTCTCCAGGTATTTTAAAATATGGCGATTACAATCATAAATTAGATTACCTAATGGATAATCCAATAATTATGAATTTAGATGGTAGTTATACTTCAAAAAAAATCAGTTATAAAATAAACCAGATGAAAAAGAAAAAACAAATTGATAATTATAAGTCTATAGATGCAAATTTAATTTTTATTCCAGAAAGATAAGTAATAATGAATATTTATGATTTTTTAATTGTAAAAAAACGTGGTGGAAAATATAAAACATGGGCATCTGGATCTCTCTATAATGTCGAAATAGATCCTGATAAACAAGTCAAAGGAGAGTCTCGAATTTGGGGAGATGCTTCTGCAGAAGTCCAAAAAATTGTTATCGATAAAATAATTTCTTTAGGTTCAAGACTGCATTTAAGTTATAAAGATATTGCATATGCGCTTTTACTTTGTTATGCAGAATCAGGATTTAATCCAGATGCAGCTGCAGGTACAACCAGTGCATCCGGTTTAGCTCAATATACGAGAGGTACAATGAAGGATTTTTCTCGGAGAGCTAAAAAATATTTATCTCAAACTTTAAATATGGATGAAACCAACGTATTTGATGTCGATATTGGCGTATACGGAGTGCTTGCTGCTTATTTATTCAATAAAGACTTATCAGAACAATGGATTACTAGTAGTGATCCTGATAAATTCTGGCAAACTATTTATATGCTTCATCATGATGGCCCTGGTTATTATCAAGATGACAGAGGTAAAGAACGAGCCATAAGGGGCAAGTGGAGTCAGGATGCTGTTCAAGCATACAACACCAAAATATTACCTAAATTGGATAAGTTAGAATCGCTGCTGGCAAATACTGAAGTTGATCTGGAAATTCAATTGGAAGACAGCAATGGGCAGCCGGTAGTTAATAAAGAATATATTATTGCTACTCACAATTCCAAAGTTGGATTAACGCCTAAAAAGCCAGCGATGCTGTCCACGGATAGAAATCAAAAAAAATCCTATCATGTTGTGCATGGGAAAACTGATGCTAATGGGCTAACCAAAAAATTAGCTGCTTCTGTCGGATGCGAAGTTATCATCCTGCTATGTGCTAATAGACCAAAAAAACTGGGAAATGCAATACCCGAAAAAGATTATACCGTGAAAAAAGGGGATACTTTATCCAAAATCGCTAAGCAAAACGGAACAACAATAGATCAGATTGCAAAAGATAATCATATCTCTAACCCTAATAAAATCAATATTGGGCAAAAGTTAGTCATCAAGCAGAAATATTTGCGTCATAAGCCATCAGGTTCTGCTATAAAAGATATTTTGGAGCAGGCGGGATTAAGTGCCTACGGCTTTGACTCCATCATTTATTCACAAAATCATATTACCAAACCCGATGGTTCGACTTCAGCATCTGCCAGGCATTCTAAGAAAAATACGGTAACTCTACGCACTTCAACCCCCGCTACTTTTGTTAACAAAAAAAACAAAGAAGTTAAGAAAAAAGAAATTAATGATACAACTAAAGAAGGATCGTCAAAAATTGTACATTCCCAGTATCCAGGAAAGGCAGTAATTTATACATATCAAGATATAAATTACCCTCCCAGAGGAGTGGCGCCATCGAAAGGATATACAGCTTTTTATGACCATTTAGGAAATAAGTTGTTTAGCTTTACATCAGGAGGGAGGGTAGATAGTCACTCAGAAGATAATGCCGATGGTCCAATGAAAGAAAAATTCACTTATATCGAAGGAGGCTATAGGACTAGTAGGTTGGGTAGAGAATTTGGGACTACAAAAATCAGATCTACTGACCGAAGAAGAAGATGGATTCATGGTGGGGGACCTAAGAAAGATTTTTATGTTGAACGACAAAGTTGGAGAGTAACTTACGGGTGTACAAGAGCTCAAAATATTGATTTAGAAACATTGGCACAAAAAATTAGAGAGTTTCGACATCAATGGCCTCATATTGAAATACTTATGATTCGTAACAGCAATGAAGCAGATAGGAAGCGTTATCCACGCTGACAAAACTAGGCAAATGGAAATATCAATGAAGAGAATAACCGTATTACCTATTTTAATTTGTATGTTCTCCTGTTCGATGGCAGCTCCTTCCGATCGATATGCGATAATTAGAGATCCTGATGGAAGTGTTAATATTCGTGGAGAAGAAAACTTAAGCCGATATAGTATTGAAGGAAGATTACCTAATGGAGAACCTGTAAGTTGTATTAACGATTTTTCATATAATCCAAAATTTTGTTTTATTCTCTCAGAGAATAAAGAGGGTTTTATTTATCGAAATAGATTACTTTTTTTAAATAAAAGTAAAGAGTTTAAGAAACTAAATATAACCAACGAATCTAATACTTCAGCAATATTAAAAAATAACCATGCTGAATTATTAATTAAGATAAAAAATAAAATAATTAATAAAAATGATTACTCAATTACTAAAGACAAATTCGGAAATGATATATACAAACTTAAAGGAAAAACTTTCTTTGGTACGGATGGCACTCCTGTATATTCTACTTACCTATTTTCAAAGATATCTTTGAAAATAGGTAATAAAGAATTATTGGTGCCTCAGTCAGATCTTGAGCAGGCTTTTATTCCAAGCTATTTTGTCTCTTCAAGGAAAGTCTTCAGTAATATTCATGCATACATAAATCCTAAAGATAAACATGTTTATATGTTTTCCTCATTTGCGGATAGTGCAGCTATTTATACAATAGTTTTTGAGTTTAAAAATAACCAATATTATAGAAAATATATTTGGTCTGAGGCTTTGTAGCCATTATTTGCTACTTTTTTACTTTTATTCTTATCAAGCTCTCCGACAACTATCCTGAATGTCAACCGTAAGGTTAGATTGAAATCCTAATCCAAGGACCTTTGCTACGTATCCGTTACAATATCTGTTTTAAACCCTGCCTATCCGTTCCATGAAAACTCTGTTTCGTTTGTTTCCTGCCACTGTTTTGCTTGCGCTGTTGCCTTTGGGCTTCTTGGTGGTGATGGTGGTTGCGCCATTGGTGGCGATGGCAGCTTATGACGGGTCGGCTTGGTCGTTGGTATTGGCTGATGATTATATGCAGCATCGCTTGGTTTGGACGGTGGTTCAGGCGGGGGTCACTTGTGTGCTGGTTTTGCTGCTTGGGATTCCGGTGGGGTGGTCGTTGGCGAGGTTGTCGTTTCGCGGGCGTGAGATGATTTTGCGGCTTTTGATGCTGCCGTTTGTGATGCCGACTTTGGTGGTTGGGGTCGGCGTGCTATCAAGGTCGTCTGAGACCTTTGCAAAATTCCTTTTCCCCGACGGCCGAAACCTAAACAAAGATTTTCGGCTGTTTTTGTTTCAAATATCCACTGATTCTACTCAAATACCCCCTTAATCCCTCTTGGATACCCGCTTATGGGGTATCTGGCATGAAAACAGCTGAAATCCTGTGTTTGGGTTTCGGCTGTTTGGGTAAAGATGAAGAGGGATATTTTGCAAAGGTTTCTTCAGATCAATCAGTAGTAATTAAATCAAAAAGAGACATGATCGAAGTAGGTAAAACCTACAAAGTTTTTCATTGGGACATCACGCCCAAAAATAAAAGATATAATCCTCGTTGGTCTGTAACGGATAGCTGACATTTCTAAGAGAGAGATTATGAGAATTAAACAAATCGCATTATCTTGTTGTTTTTTATTTTGTATTGCTTGCACTCAAGCCGAACATGGTGGGCAAAAGAACCGGGCGCAGGAGAAACGTACTGATACAGTTTTAGAAAACAGACAACAGATGCCTGATACTAAGCTATTAATTCCAATCAATAAAGTAACAAAAAGTGAAAATATTCTTTCGGATTTCGCTCAGGATCGTATTTTAGACTTACTAAATGCTACGGATTCAGAATGGATTGAATGTAAAGATGAAAAAGGTAAAAGAGTTAAAAATTTTCTGTATCCTACAGCTAGAATGTCTATTCAATTCAGAAGTATATCTGATGGATATATACACGAACTGGAGTATTGGAAAGACACATACAAAGAAATTCAGCAGCTCATTAAGTCAAAAAATATGAATATTCAAGATTTGAAATCAGAATATCTAGTATTAAATGCATATTCATTAAGTAGTAAAAGTAAGAATCCTATTTCAATGAAAAAAGTTGGTGCGGTTTATGTTTCTTCTGATAATAAATTGTTTGAAATTAAATTATTAGATGGCTCTTCTGCCCATATTGAGGTATTTAAAAATATTCCAAATTACCTTTTTGAAAGCCCTAATCCAGAATATGAATTAAGTAATGCTCCAGATTATTCTCCCTATTATTTTCGTTTTTGGTTTGATGGAGATAAAGAAAAACAAACATGCCGTTTAAAATATAATAATGATGTTATTGATTAAATATCATTAGGCAGAGGCCACTTCCTGTTACTATTGAGACGATGCTTTTGAATATATAACGCTTGATGATGTAATGCTTCTCAGATTGTTAATATATTTATTCTATAAGCATATTTTCTATATATTGAAATGTACTCGACAAGATACTCGTTTAGTATGCGTAACGGTTTGAAAATAAGCAGGTGTGGTGGTATTTATGCTTGATTCGCGGATTCAACGTACTTGTCAGAACGTTTTGCTCAATTCGACAAACATTTTGGTTTTGCCGTATTCGTAGAACTTGTCGTTACTCCATGTTTTGTTGTGGGCAATGGTCAGGCGCGGGGTGATGCCTTTGAAATGGAGGGCGCGGTGCCATACGCTCAGGGAGGCGGAGGCTTCTTTGTCGCGGCGGTTTTGTTCGTTACTGAAGAAGCCGGGGGCTTGGTAACGGCGTTGGGCGGCGCTGAGGCGTAGGATAGTGGAGAGGCCTTGGGGCCATTCTTGTCCCCATGTGCCGCGCAGGGCGTAGCGGTTGAAGCTGTCGCTTTTGTCGTCACGGTTGCGTTCGCGGTAGAGGTCGATACCGGCTACCCAGTATTGGCGCGCGTTGCGGTAGTACACGATGGAATTGCTGAGCAGTTGGCTGGTGTTGTCGGAATGCTCGCGGCGGCTGTTTTTCAGACGGCCTGCTTCAAATGCGCTGAGGGTTTGCAGCTTGGGTTGCCACCAATGGTTGTAGTGAAGGCGTGCGCCGTTGGTGTAGGTGTAGGGGTCGTTGCCGTAGAAGCGGCGCTCGTGGAACGGGGTAATGCCGATATCGCTGCGCTGGTCGGCATAGCCGATGCCTGCCGAAAAGCGTGTGGTGAGGTCGTTGTAGTTGGTGTGTTTGGGGTAGATTTTGCCGTAGTGGTCTGCGCCTGCCGTGGCATAGAAGCCGCGGGGCAGCGACCATTTTTTTTCTGCACCGATTTGGTAGTGGACGGCGGTGGCATCGATGGGTTCTGGGAATGTCCAGCCTCGGAAGCAGTCGTCGTCGGGATAGGCAAGACGCACGGCGCGGCATTGTTCGTCGCTCAGGTGGTTGCCCAGACGGCGTTGGCCGGGGGCTTGGTTGATGTTTTGTTCGCGCGTGATGTTCAGGCCGGCGTTGAATTGCCATGAGTCGCGTTCGCGCAGGGCTTTGCGGTAGGTTTCGATGCGTTCTTGCAAGGCAGGAGGGAGAGATTCGGTTTGCAGTTTGTCGAACTGGTCGGCTGCGGCTTCGTTTTGTTTGTCTTCAAATAAGGCGGTTGCAAGCTGCCAGCGGACGGCAGAGGCATCGGGCTGCTTGGCGATAAAGCGGCGGTAATGGCCGACGGCTTCGGCGGCGTGCCCTTCGGATTGGGCAAGCAAACCTTTGGCATAGCGTGCCATGGCGCGGTCGTGTTCGGGCCATAGTTCGTAAATGGGTAAAACGGCTTTGATGCCAGGGATATTGTGGGCGACAACGGCGGAATACATGGCGCGTGCCAGTAATTCGGTGTTGGCAAGCAGGGTGTCGGCATCGACGTTGATGATTTTTTCAGACGGCCTGTTTGTCTGTTCGGCAGGGATATTGTGCGTTTCGGGTTGTTGAGGTTCGGCAGTGTTGACTTGAAGCTCGGGTTTTACGTTGGGCGGCACATCGGCGGCGTAAAGGGAAAGGGGCAGGATGGCGAGGGGGAGTAGACGTTTTTTCATGGCAATGTTGGGAATGTTATCGGTATAAGTGGGCAGATTGTACAATGTTTTGAGTCGGAAATTTTGCAAACCGATTGCCATTTTATCTGATAAAGACGACAAAAGGCCGTCTGAAACCTGATGGGATTTCAGACGGCCTTTGTTTACGGTTTGGATTTAGTTTTCGTCCAGGTCCAAATCGGCTTTGTACTCGATACGGCCTTGGCCTTTGTCTTCGATGGAAACGTCCAGCTCTTGTTTGCCGCGTTTGAATTTCAGATCGGCATCGTCGTGTTTGATTTCGGACTCGACCACATGGAAACCTTTGCTGCGCGCGTGGGCGATCACTTTTTTGGCCAGGGAAGGAATGGAATTGTGTCGGCCGGAAAGTTCGGCTTCGTATTCAAACTCGCCGTCGCCTTGATGGTCGGCTTTGATGGTGTGCGCGCCTGCCGGACGGTAGATTTCGGAAGGCAGCGGGGAGGCGAATGCCGTGGCGGAGAAAAGAGCCAAAATGCCGGTGGCCAGTAACGATTTTGCTTTGGTCATCGGTTTTCCTTTCTGAAAAGGGTTTGGAGAACGACATCATCTTATCGGCATGACTGAGGGGCGGCAAGCGGATAAACTCGATTTTACGCGCGGCTACATGATTTGTTTGGAAGGCGTTGATTCTTTTCTTTGGGCCGGTGTTTGCTTGCAGAAAAATATTGAAAGTAAAGGCTTAGCCGAGAAGGAACAATTCGCCGCCGTGTGCTTTCAGCCATTGTTTGGCTTGATCGACATGCGGCGTGAGCGAGTGGGTCAGCGCCCAAAATGCAGGGCTGTGGTCGGGGTGGCGCAGGTGGGCGAGTTCGTGCAGGCAGACGTAGTCGGCGACATATTCAGGGGCGCCGATAAGCCGCCAGTTGAGGCGGATGCCGGTGGTGTGGCGGCATACGCCCCAGAAGGTTTTGGCGTTGGAAAGGGAAATGGCGCTCGGGGTCAGGCGGGTGGTTCGGATATGGCTTTCGAGGCGCGGCAGCAGGTATTCGTGCGCACGTTCGAGCAGGAAGCGGCGCAAATGGGTGAGTTGGGCGGCGGTTTCTTTTTCGGGCAACAGGATTTCAGACGGCCTGATTTGGATGTGGTCTGCCGTGCGGACGGACAAGGCCGTCTGAACGCCTTGATACCAAATCCATTCGGGAAGCGTGTCGGTGGATTTTTGCTGGGCTGGTGTTTTGTTTAGGGTGCGGCGCAGGATGGCCTCGTTGTCGTTCAGCCATTGGGTAAAGTTGCGCTGGGTCACAAACGGCGGGATATTGATGCTGACGGTATCGGCGGAAACGGGGCGCAAGATGAGGTTTTTCTTGGCGCTGCGTTTGAGCTGGATATGAATGGTCAGGCCGTCTGAAAGGGTGTGGGTATGGAGGCGGGGCATGGTGTTTGAGGGAGAGGGGCGGGCATGGCGGCCCACCCGATGGAATAATTTATTTGGTTTGGGGCGCGAACGGGCCTTGTCCGGTAATCAGGGGCTGTTGGCTTTCTATCCATTGCTCGCATTGGGCCATGAGTTCGGCTTCGTTGCCGCTGCCGTAGGCAATGGGTTTGCCGATGATGACGCTGACGGTGCCGGGGTATTTGAGGAAGGAATTTCGCGGCCAAAACTCGCCGCTGTTGAGCGCGACGGGGACAATGTCCATCTCAAACATTTTGGCCATACGCGCGCCGCCGAGCTTGTAGCGGCCTTTTTCGCCGGGCGGCAGGCGTGTGCCTTCGGGGAAAATGGTAATCCAATAGCCATCGTTTTTGCGTGCAAGGCCTTGTTCTATCAGCTGTCTGTTGGCTTCGCGACTGTTGCTGCGGTCGATGCCGATGGTTTTAACCAGTTTCAAGCCCCAGCCGAAGAAAGGGATTTTGAAAAGTTCGCGTTTGGCAACATAGACTTGCGGCGGAAAAATTTCTTGCAGGGCGAGGGTTTCCCAGCCGCTTTGGTGTTTGGCGCAAATGATGGCCGGTCGGTCAGGAATGTTTTCTGCGCCGCTTAAGGTGTAGTTCAAACCGATGACGTGTTTGAGCGACCAGTTGAGGATGCGTACCCAAACTTGTGCCATTTTGTGCGCGCCGCCTTGGAAGGGCAGGGCAAGCAGCATAAAGGGGAACAGCAAAATAATGCTGGAAGAAAGGATGAACCAGTAAATCAGGTTGCGGATAATCAGCATATCGGGGAAAAGTCTGTCGTTGGAAGGCCGTCTGAACGCCGGTGTGATCAGGTTTCAGACGGCCTTGTTGTTTGTTTATAAGATGGCTTGCGCGGTTTCTTCGATTTGTGTGTTTTCGCGCATGATGTATTGCGAGAAAGCGAGCAGGTTGTCGAAGATTTGGGTGTGTTCGGGCAGGTCTTGTTCGTGTTGGGCCAGCGTTTTTTTGCCTTTGCCGGTCAGGACGAGCGCAGATTTGCCGCCAGCGGCATCAATGGCCTGCAGGTCGCGCAGGCTGTCGCCGACCAGCCAGGTTTCGGCAGCATCGGCTTTGAAGCGTTCGATGATGTCGAGAATCATGCCGGGTTTGGGTTTGCGGCATTCGCAGTTGTCGACGGCGGTATGCGGGCAAAACCATATGCCGTCGATGGTACCGCCGGCTTGAACGGCAAGGCGGTGCATTTTCGCGTGCATTTCGGTCAGGTCTTGCACGGTAAAGTATTTGCGGCCGATACCGGATTGGTTGGTGGCCACGGCGATGGTGTAGCCTGCCTGCGTTAAAAAGGCGATGGCATCCATGCTGCCTTCGATGGGAATCCATTCGTCAACAGATTTGACGAAATCGTCGCGGTCTTGGTTGATGACGCCGTCGCGGTCGAGGATGATGAGTTTCATGGTGGGGGCCCTTATTTTTTTGCTTTCAAACTGCTTTGCCATTTTTCAAAGGCCGTCTGAAAAACGGGTGTCAGTTTGGCGAAGGTTTCCGGGGTGTTTTTGACGTGGTAGAAGCCGCCGAGCGAGGGCGTGTCGAGGGCGAGGACGTAGTCTTCCATAAATGCGCCGTAGCCGTCTTCTTCGTCGGTGTAGTAGAACTCGGTAAACCGTTGGCCGAGTTCGGTAAAGTCGTCTGCCGTCAATGCGCCGTCCATGTGTTTGAGCAGGAAGTGCCGTCCGCTGATTGTGCCTGCGGTCATGGCGGCGAAGTCGGCCGCGGTTTCGGGGGCGGTTTGCCAGACGGGGTTGACGAGACCTGATTTTGCCGCCCACTGCCAGTACATGCCGATGTGGGTGGCGGCGTTTTCGGGCGGGAGCTGGTCGGGATAGTCTTCGTCGAGGTGGAAACGGATATTGTCGTACATGGACGGGGTTCGTTGGGGGGAATGGGGGTATTGTAGCGGAAAATAATGAATTAGGCCGTCTGAAAGAGGGTGTTTCAGACGGCCTTAAGGGAATTTAACCTTTAAATACGGGAACAAGCTCCATTTGGCTCAATATTTGGGCGGCAATGTTGATGACGCCGAAGAGGAAAACCCAAACCATCAGCCGGAATCCGCCGTAAACGTGGTAGTTTTTGCCGACGCCGAATTTTTTGCGCGAGCGGTAGAGCAGCATGGCCGGGATGATGCCGGTCCAGATGGTGGCGGCCAGGCCGACGTAGCCGATGGCGGTAACGAAGCCGGTGGGGAAGAGCAGGCAGGAAATCAGGGGCGGCAGGAAGGTCAGCGCGGCGGTTTTGGTGCGGCCGGAGATGCTGTCGTTCCATTTGAAGATGTCGGCGATGTAGTCGAACAGGCCGAGCGTTACGCCGAGGAAGGAGGTTGCAATCGCCATGTAGGAGAACAGGGTCAACACTTTGTCCATATTGCCGGTTTGGGCGAACTTGGACAGCGTTTCGATCAGGACGGAAACTTGGCCTTCTGCGGCGATAACCGGTGCGAACTCGCTGCGCGGCAGGTTGCCTTGGATGGCGATTTGCCAGAGGACGTAAATTACCAAGGCAATCAGCGTACCTGCCCACAGGGATTTGGCTACTTTGGGCGCGTCGCCTTTGAAGTATTTGAGCAGGCTGGAGACGTTGCCGTGGAAGCCGAATGACGCAAGGCAGACGGGCAGGGCAGTGGCGGCATAAATCCAGTAGCTGGTGCCGGCAGGGGCTTGGGTGTCAAACAAAACAGGCATTTTGGCATCGGCAATCAGGCCGCCGGTTGCCCAAATAAAGGTCAATACCATGCCGCCGATGAGGATGCTGGTGAAGCGGTCAACCAAGCGAGCGGATGCCCAAACGCAAAAGGCGAGGATGCCGAAGAAGACGAGTTGGCCGACGGAGAGCGAAATTTCGCCGCCTACCGCGCTGCCGATGCCTTTGGCGGTCAGGTCGCCGCCGACGAAGATGTAGGCGTAGGTAAGCAGGTATAAAACGAAAGCGACGGCAACGCCGTTGATGATGTTCCAAGCCGGGCCGAGCAGGTCTTTGACCATGGTGTCGAAGCTGGCGCCGTGCGGATAATGGGTGTTGACTTCCAAAATCATCAGGCCGCTGGAGAGCATGGAAAACCAGGTGTACAGCAACACGACCAGCGAGCCGGCAAACCAGACGCCGGAGGTGGCGGTCGGATTGGCAAGCATGCCTGCGCCGATAACCGTACCGGCGATAATCATCGCGCCGCCGAATAGGGATGGGGTTTTGGTTGACATTGTTTGTCTTTCTTCTAGAAATGCGTGGCTGCCATTATGCCGTAAAGTGTAAGAAAAGGTAAAGCAAAGGCCGTCTGAAAACCCGATTGTCGTTTTCAGACGGCCTTTGATGTGTATAAACGCAACTGATTAAATCAATTTTCGCAGTTTCAATTCGTTTTTCAGATACGCGTAATAAACCGGCGCGACGATGATGCCGCCGATGCCGAAAATGCGTTCAAAGACGACCATTGCCACCAGCAATTCCCACGCGCTGGATTCGATTTCCGAGCCGATGATTTTGGCGTTGAGGAAATATTCGAGCTTGTGGATGACAACGAGGAACACCAGCGAGGCGAGTGCGACGTAAAGCGATGCGCCGAGGCTCAAAATAATGATGATGGTGTTGGAAATCAGGTTGCCCGCCACCGGAATCAGGCCGACGATAAAGGCGACGATCAGGACGGTCATTTTAAACGGCAGCTCAACGCCGAACAGCGGTAAAACCAAGTAAAGGTACAGGCCGGTCAGGAAAGTATCGATCAGCGAGATTTTGACTTGGGCGAGGAACACGCGTTCAAAGCTGGTTTCAAAAGTGACGATGCGTTGCACCAATTCGGCTTTAAACAGTGGCATTTTACGGCGGTTTTTGCGCATTTTCAGGCGGTGGAAACTGAGCATGGCGCCGATGATGATGCCGATGAGGATGTACACGAAGGACGTGATGCTGTTTTTACTGATACGGGTCAGCGCGGCGCGGTATTCTTCAATCAGCTTGATCGCCGAGGCTTTGATTTCGGCCATATTGTTGGGCAGCATATTGAGAATGGCCGCAGGCAGGTCTTGGCTGTTTTTGGTGTCTTCCAAAATCGCCGCCAGCTTGGCCAGCATAAAGCCGACGTGGCCGCCGTGTATCAGGTGGTAAATGCCCAAAGACATCATCGCAATGATGCTGAACACGATGGCCAGCGTCAGCGTGGTGGAAATCAGGTTGATGTTGTGCGCATTGAGCGATTTATGCAGCCGCGTGTTGCGCGGTAAAACACGGCGGCGGAGTTTGAGGATGACGCCGTTGGTGCGCGTAATAAAGATATAGGTCAGGATAACCGACAGCAGCAGCGGCAGCAAATGGTAGTGCAAGACAATCAGCAAAGCCAAACCCATCAGGATATAGGAAGCGTTGCGGAAAGTCGGGTTGTCGGTGTGGGAAGCGAGTAAGGACATGTGAAGCCGATAAGGTAAAAAAACAAAAAACAGGTCAGGCCGTCTGAAAAACCATGTTCAGACGGCCTAATTTAATGACAGTGATTAATCGTGCAATGAGGCCGCGTGTAGCGTGTTTTCCAACAAAGTGGCAATCGTCATCGGGCCGACGCCGCCGGGAACGGGCGTAATCATGGAAGCGCGTTCTTTGGCAACGTCAAACTCCACGTCGCCGCACAGGCTGCCGTCGTCCAAGCGGTTGATGCCCACATCGATAACGACGGCGCCGGGTTTGACCCATTCGCCTTTAACAAAATTCGGAATGCCCACGCCGACCACCAAAATATCGGCAGCGGCAACTTCATCGGCAAGGTTTTGCGTGGCGCTGTGGCAGATGGTTACCGTCGCGCGGGACAGCAGCAATTCCAACGCCTGCGGGCGGCCGACAATATTGGACGCGCCGACAATCACGGCTTTTTTGCCTTTCGGGTCGATGCCGTAGGCTTCCAACAAAGTCATCACGCCTTTGGGTGTGCACGGGCGCATCAGCGGCATTTTGACGACCAAGCGGCCGACGTTGTAAGGGTGGAAGCCGTCCACATCTTTATGCGGCTCGATACGTTCCAAAACCGCTTGGCTGTCGATGTGTGCCGGCAGTGGCAGTTGCACCAAAATACCGTCGACGGCAGGGTCGCCGTTCAATTCGTCCACCAGTTTCAACAAATCATCCTGCGTGGTTTCAGACGGCAGCTCATAAGAGCGCGATTCGATGCCGCTTTTTTGGCAGGCCAGTTTTTTATTGCGTACATAAACCGCGCTGGCAGGATCGTCGCCGACCAATACCACCGCCAAACAAGGCGTGTGCAAACCTTTTTCCTGACGCGCCTTTACCGCCTGCGCGACCGCCTCGATGCGTTGCTGGGAGATTTTTTTTCCGTCTATAAGTTGAGCAGTCATGATTTTCCTTCTAAATAGGGACAAATATTGCGTTCAAATTATCGCATTTTTCAGACGGCCTGACACAAAAGAGTGGACCTGATGATGAAACATAAAAATAAATAATGATTAAAAATAATAAGATAAATAAAAAATAGAAAAATAAAGCAAAGTAAGTGTTGACCGGGCTGAAAAGGGTCTGTATAGTTCGGGTCTTCAGTCGGGGCGTAGCGCAGCCCGGTTAGCGCATCTGCTTTGGGAGCAGAGGGTCGTGAGTTCGAATCCCACCGCCCCGACCACAAAATTCTAAGCACGAATCGGCATGAGCGCCCGTAGCTCAACCGGATAGAGCACCGACCTTCTAAGTCGGGGGTTACAGGTTCGATTCCTGTCGGGCGTGCCAATTTTTACGGTGGCTGTAGCTCAGTTGGTAGAGCCCTGGATTGTGATTCCAGTTGTCGTGGGTTCGAGCCCCATCAGCCACCCCA
>FLSH01440063.1_pt1 | contig 14392 bp, 10 predicted proteins | sample 1550441 | NCBI WGS metagenome assembly FLSH01 (sample SAMEA4031756, study PRJEB14383) | metagenome | biome: human; feature: oral; material: saliva | place: Philippines | collected 2014 | reverse complement strand
CACTCGGTCATCAACCGCTGCGTGTGGCCCGCCGACGGTGACATCCTGGTGCCCGACCACACGGTGTGCATCATCGGCACGACGGACCTCAAGTCCGACGACGCCGACAACCTGCCGATCCCCGCCGACCAGGTCCAGCAGATGCTCGACTCCGGCGAAGCCATGATTCCCGGCTTCCGCAAGGCTCGCGCGGTGCACGCGTGGGCGGGTGCTCGTCCCCTCATCAAGGACTCTCGTGTGTCGGAGACCGACACCCGCCACATGGCGCGCGGCATGAGCATCATCGACCACAACTCGCGAGACGGCGTCTACGGCATGCTCACCATCGCCGGCGGCAAGCTCACCACCTACCGCCTCATGGCCGAGCGCATCGTCGACATCATGTGCTCGGAGATGGGCGAGAACCGCCCGTGTAGGACCGCCGACGAAGCCGTCCCTGCGGCCAAGGAAGCGCGCCTCTACACGATCGGCCACCGCCTCGACAACGTCGAGTCGCGCAACGACGGGCCCACGCACGAGCAGATCATCTGCGAATGCGAGATGGCCACCCGCGCGATGCTCGAAAACGTCATGGACACCCTGCCCAAGGGACAGCTGGACGACGTCCGCCGCCAGATGCGCCTGGGCATGGGCCCCTGCCAGGGTGGCTTCTGCTCCCAGCGCGCCGCCGGAATCGCCCACGAGCGCGGCGACATCGACTCGACGCGCGCCAACGGCCTGCTGCGCCTGTTCCTCAAGAACCGCTGGATCGGCCTGTGGCCCATCCTGTACGGCAAGCAAGCCAGGCAGGCCGTGCTCGACGCCTGGATTCACGAGGGCACGCTCGACGTCGAGCACCTGCCCGCAGCCAAGGAAGAGGTCGTTCGATGAGAGACGTCGTTGTTATTGGCGCCGGCCTGGCCGGACTGGCCGCCGCGATCAAGGCCGCCGATGCCGGCCTGAGCGTCACCCTGATCACCAAGGGCGTGGGCGGCATCCAGCTCGGCACCGGCACGGTCGACATCCTCGGCTACGGCCCGGACCCGGTCGAGGCGCCCCTGGACGCGATCCCCGCGCACGTCGCCTCGCGCCCCACCCACCCCTACGCCCACGTGAGCCCCGAGCAGGTCGGCGCCTCCGTCGCCTGGCTGCGTGACATCGTCGGACCCGACGCCCTCGTCGGCGACGAGACCCGCAACGTGCGCATCCCCACCGGCGTCGGTGCCCTGCGCCCCACCTGCCTGATTCCCCCCTCGATGCAGGCCGGAATCCCCCGGGCGGGCGCACGCTACGCGATCGTGGGCCTGGCGCGCTTCAAGGACTTCTACCCCAGCCTCGTCGCCGAGAACCTGTCGCGTCAGACCGGCCCCGACGGCGCCCCCATCAAGGCCCGCGCCCTGAGCGTCGACTACGTCGTGCGCGATGGGGAGGTCGACTCCGTGGGAACCGTGCACGCGCGCAGCCTCGACCACGAGGAGAACCGCGCGCGCCTGGCCGTTCAGATTCGTCCCCTCCTGGAAGAGGGCGAGATCGTGGGCCTGCCCGCGGTCGTCGGCCTCGACGATCCGGGAGCGTGGCGTGACCTGGCCGACAAGCTCGGACACCCGGTCTTCGAGATCCCGGTCCAGCCCCCATCGGTGCCCGGCATGCGCCTGAACGCACTGCTGACTCGCATGGCGAGCGCCAAGGCGCGCGTCATCCTCGGCTCGCCCCTCAAGGCCCTGCACGCCGCGCACGGGCGCGTTCAGGCCGTCGAGTACGCCAGCGCAGGACGGGCCACCCGCGTCGAGACCCGCGCCGTCATCCTGGCGGCCGGCGGCTTCGAGTCCGGCGCTCTGGAGATGGACTCCTACGGTGTCGTGCGCGACACCGTGTGCGCCCTGCCTGTCATGGGCCCCACCGGTCAGCTGCTGCACGCCGACTTCTGGGGCGAGGAACAGCCCCTGTTCCTGGCCGGCCTGGCCGTCGACGACTCGATGCGCGTCGTCGACGAAAACGGCAAGGCCGTGTACACCAACCTGTTTGCCGCTGGCGGCAACCTGGCCGGCGCCACCCGCTGGCGCGAAAAGAGCGGTGAAGGCATCGCTCTGGCCAGCGCCCTGGCCGCCGTCGACGCGATCGTGGAGGAGCTGAAATGACCCTGGACATGTCAACGCTGATGGGACCGGGCGTGGAAGAAGCCGACGTGTTTGCCCTGGAGGGCGACGCCGCGCTGCGCGCCAGCCTGGATGCCTGCGTCAAGTGCACGATCTGCGAGACCCAGTGCCCCGTCATGCGCGTCACCGACCTGTTTGGCGGCCCGAAGTACTCCGGCCCGCAGGCCGAGCGCTTCCGCAAGGACGGGCAGATGGTCGATAAGTCCATCGACTACTGCTCCTCGTGCGGCACCTGCTCGCTCGTGTGCCCCCAGGGCGTGAAGGTCACCGAGATCATCCACCACAGGCGCACCGCCATGAAGGAAGCCCACGGCATCCCCATGCGCGACCGCCTGATCGGGCGAACCTCGCTGATTGGCACCATGATGACCCCAGTCGCCCCCATCGCGAACTGGGCGCTCGACGTCAAGCCGATCCGCGTGGCGATGGAGGCCATCATCGGCGTGCACCGCTCCGCGCCGATGCCGCGCGCCTACGGGCGCACGTTCGAGGGCTGGTTCAAGAAGCACAAGCCGCTGCCGAACTCCGGCACGCGCGGCCAGGTGATCTTCTTCCACGGCTGCGCCGGCCAGTACTTCGAGGTCGAGACCTCGATCCACTCGGTCATGGTGCTCGAGCACCTCGGCTACGAGGTCCTGGTCCCCAAGCACGGGTGCTGCGGCCTGGCCCTGCAGTCCAACGGCCTGTACAAGGACGCGCGCAAGTACGTCTCGAAGCTGACGAACGACCTGCGCAGCGTCAACCGTGATGCCCCGATCATCTCCGCGTCGGGCTCGTGCGCGGGCATGCTGCGCCACGAGGCGCACGAGATCCTGGAGATGGACACGCCCGAGCTGACGGATGTGGGTTCGCGTATGTGGGACATCAGCGAATTCCTGCTGCACCTGTACGACAAGGGCGAGCTGGACACGAACTTCCAGCGCATCGACGTCACCATCCCGTACCACGCGCCCTGCCAGGTCAAGTCCCAGGGGCTGGGCAAGCCGGCCATCGAGCTGATGAGCCTGATTCCCGGCGTGACCGTCAAGGATTCCGAGCAGCCCTGCTGTGGCATTGCGGGTACCTACGGCATGAAGAAGGAGAAGTACGCGATCGCCCAGGCCGTGGGCGCCCCCGTCTTTGACTTCATCAAGCAGGTCAACGCCGAGCTGGCGGCCTGCGACACGGAGACGTGTCGGTGGCAGCTGCGCACGGCCACGGGCGCGAACGTCGTCCACCCGATCTGGCTGATCCACAAGGCATACGGCCTGCCCAACGGCTGAGACACCAGCAGAGTGTCCCCGGGCGCGCACGACGGTGCGTGCCCGGGGATATTACTGTTGGGCCATGAGCAATTCTCGTCGCGTCGTTGTCACTGGAGCCTCCACCGGAATCGGGCAGGCGACCGCCCGCCTGTTGGCGCAGCGGGGGTGGAGCGTCGTCGCCGTGGCGAGGCGCCGCGAGCGCCTGGAGGCCCTCGCCGCTGAGATTGACTGCGAATACTGGGCGGCCGACCTCACCGACGAGGTGCAGGTGGAGGAGATGGCCGCCCACGTCCTGGAGGGTGGCCCCGTGGACGCCCTGGTCAACAATGCGGGCGGAGCTATCGGCGTCGACCGCGTGGCGGAGGGTGATCCCGCGAGGTGGAGCGCGATGTTTGATCGCAACGTGATGACGGCCCTGCACTGTACGCGCGCCTTCCTGCCGGGGATGCGCGAGCGCGGGGGAGACCTCGTCTTCCTCACCTCGACCGCAGCCCACGACACCTACCCGGGAGGCGGGGGGTATGTCGCCGCCAAGCACGCCGAGCGCATCATCGCCAACACGCTGCGCCAGGAACTGGTGGGCGAGCCCGTGCGCGTCATCGAGATCGCGCCCGGCATGGTGCGCACCGAAGAGTTCTCTCTCAACCGGCTCGGCTCCCAGGAGGCGGCCGACCGCGTCTACGAGGGAGTCGCCGCCCCGCTCGTCGCCGAGGATATTGCGGAGGCGATCGTGTGGACCCTGGAGCGCCCCTCCCACGTCAACATTGATTCGATGATCGTGCGCCCGGTGGCCCAGGCGACGAACACGCTCGTGGCCAGGAAAGCAGCGCAGTAGAGTCCGCGCGCTCACACCATAGGGACGAGGCCGGGGCGGGCTGGTGCGCGGCGAGCGGTGAGCGTTCCCCGGCCTCGTTCCTTCTATTTGGTCCACCCCAGGATGCGCACGACACCCGGGACATCCTCGGTGGTCGTCGTGACCTGGGTGGCGTCGCCGCCTGCGACGGGGGCGACGAAGATGGGTAGCGAGAGGTCGGAGTAGGGGTCCTTGGGCGACGCGTACAGTGCCATCTGCGTGCCGTCGGGGCTCACGGCTAGCCATCCTTCGATGGTGTGAGTGCTCTCCAGGCCGGGCAGACTGACTGTCCTCCAGTTGGAAACGAGCAGCGTCTGGTCCTCCGGGGTGGTCTGGGCGAGAGGCATGCCCGGCGTGGAGTAGATGGTGCCCTGGTCGATCGTAAGGCACGTGCCGTCGGGGGTGACGGCGTCCGCGCCGAAACAGCCGACGCCAGCCTCGTTGGCGACCCACATCGCGGTCTTGGTGCGCTTGATGGACAGGTCGGGCATGACTTGGAATCGCGCGTAGTTTTCGACCGTGAAGTCGGTGGGAACCGCCACGGGCTCTTCAGTTTCTGAGGGGAAACGGTAGATTGTGCCGACGCGATCCGATGCGGCGTCCTTGTCGATGTGGGCCACGTAGATGGCTCCGTCGGGGCCGAATTGGGCGAAGTGATTGGACACGGGGGTGTGTCCGCTCGGCGTGGGGATCGCGTCGTTGAGGACGGTGAGCGTGCCGTCCGTGGAGACCACGGCTACCTTTTCGTTCTCGCCGTCGTTGTTCGCGACGATCATGCGCGAGAAGTCGGGGGAATAGCACTGCATATACTCGCACATGTACCCCGGTGCGGACAGGTACTCGCTCGGGAAGGTGAAGGTGCGCGTCGCCGTGATCGTGCCCGAATGCGGGTCGATGGCCCGCACGGTGGTGACCGTCGTGTCGATGCCGTCGTCGGAGGCGGCGAAGATGATGCCGGACATGGGCGCGGTTGCGGGGTCTTGGGAGGCGGTGGGCTCGCCGGAGGAGGGGGCCGATGGCGCGCCGGTCGTGGAGGGGGTCGAGGAGTGGGCGCAGGCGCCCAACGCCAGGACGCAGGTGGCGGCCAGAATGAAGGTCGTGTAGGTCTTGGTGGTCATGATTGTCCTTGTTTGTCGCTGGTGGGGTGGGGAAGGAAAGGCCCTAGCTGCGCCATGCGATAGGGAGAAGGCGATTGAAGGGGTGGGTGTCGGGAGTGATTGTTCGTTCCCCGCTTCCGTCGACGTTCACGATGTGAAGGGCGAAGGGGCTGTTCTTGTCTGTGGCCATCATGAAGGCAAGCTGCTTGTCGTCGGGGCTTATGAGGGGCATCGTGTCGAACTCGGGAACAGAGAACTCGGTCGGTCGAAAGATGGTCGTCTCCGGAGCGGAGGTGGTGTCGTTGGGTTCGGCGGTTGCAGGGAAGGAAAACAGCCCCTTGTCCTTGGTGAGTCGATAGCAGGTGTTGGTGCTTGATATCGCGTCGGCAAGGTGCCAGCAGTAGGCAGTGTTGTCGTTGGTGCGGGCGAATTGCAGCGTGCTGTTCGTTGTCAGTGTCGTCCCTGCCAACAGGTTGAACGCATGCTCATTGCTGTCAGAGGGGCTTGTTTCCTTGACGAGTTCGGGTGCCTTATCCCCGGGCTTGAGCCGGTAGTATCGCGAGGTACTTCCCTCGGTTTGGGTGTAGTTGCGGCGCATGTAGAAGTAGCCGTCCGCTGAGAATGAGTAGGCGTCGTCGTCGACGGAGGAGTATCCCGGATCGACGGGAATCATCGCGCTGACGTCGGTGAACGTGCCCGTGGCGTCGAGATAGCCGATGTGGAAGAGGAGCTGTTCATTGATGCGGCTTTGTCGCATGATCATGTACGAGTAGTCGTGTGAGTAGCAGCGGTTGTATGGGCAGCCGTTCAGGGTGGGAGTCAGGGAGTCATCGTCGGGGAAAATGCGTGCGGCGACGGTTGTGCCCGTTGCTGGGTCGAGGGCGCGCACGACGGTGTCGTCTCTGCGGGATTCTTCGATGATGAGGCCTCGCATTGGCTGTGTTGTCATGGCGGCGAGATCGGTGTCGGTGGTGGGCTCTTCTGCCGTAGGTGAGGCGCTGTGCGTCGCCGCTGGCTCGGGAGCGGACGTCGGTGTCTGGCTGGGGGCTGGGGAGGAGGAACCGCAAGCACTGAGAGCGAGTGCGGTTGCCGTGGCACACAGGATCGTGGGGAGGGGTTTGATGGACATGTGGCACCTCTTGAGGATGATCGGCGGGTGTCGAACGTTGCAGGATAGACGTGAGCTAACAAACAAAGCAAGCTTCAACAAGTGATGTACGACATCTGTTATTTCATAGTGTTTTCACAGTTTCGCCATAAGGTCCGCTTATGGTGCGCCCCTAATCTGCGAGGCAATGGTGTACAAAACAGCAGAAAGGAGCGTCCCCCATGTCGGAGGACAACAAGAACGTGGCGGGTGACAGTGAGCGCACCTCGATCCTGCCCCAGTCGGGCACACAGAATGCGGAGCGGACCGAAGTCCTGCCCGCGCATGCCCCGGAAACGGAGACAGCGCAGATGCCTCCCGTCGCTCAGGAGGAAACCGGCAATGCGTTTGCCGGCACGCCCCTGGAATCCGTTGCGCCTTCTTCTGCCGACGAGCATCCGCAGGGCGAGGCCGTGGCGGCTAGTGCCGCGACAATCGAGCCCGCATCGAAGAAGACCTCGTGGGGCAAGCGCGCAGCCATCGCCGGAGCGGCCGCCGCCATCCTCTCCGTCGGCTTCGGCGCGGGCATCATCACGCATGCAGCCATCCTCGGCGACGGCGAGGACTTCTATGAGCAGGGCTACGAGGACGGTGTCAGCGACCAGGGCTACACCGACGAGGACGAGGACTGGGAGTCGAACAGTGGAGACCAGCAGGATCAGAATGTCGGTCCAGGCGGCGGTCAGCAGAGGCCTGGTAACGGCCAGCAGCAGGGGCCTGGTTCCCGGCAGGGCGATACAGACAGCACCCGCCCGGGACCTCCTCCGGAGGGCGGCCGAGGCCCCGGTAGCACCCGCAGTAGCAGTGAGGATGTGAGCGGCCAGGAATCCGACACAAGCGCCAGCTGAGCGCTGAGGGCGCGCGAAACGCCGGTTGTCTCGCGCGCCCTCTACGCGAGCGTGGCCACCGCCGTCGACACAGCTACCCCGACCAGGAGCGCCGCAAAGACGAGGCCGAGGACGCGATTCGAGACGCGGGTCGTGAGCCGGGCACCCGCAAGCCCGCCGAGCATCGACGCGCCGGCAAAACACGCGACCATCGCCCCGACCTCGGGCGTGAGCGTCAGCGACCCCGACAACGCGCGTGAGGCCAGGCCGAAAGCAGCGGTGATCACCATCACCAGCAGGGACGTGGCGGATGCGCGTTTCATCGGGTAGCGCAGCGCCAGGTGCAGCGCAGGCACGATCGCAAAGCCGCCGCCGACCCCGAAAAAGCCGGTCAGAAAACCCGTCAGCGTCGCGAGAACGACAACGCGCACAGCCGTGGACGCACCCGAGGAGAGACACGAGCGCGCCGAAGCCCCGGCCTCGTCCACGGGCGCACCGCTTGCGCGCAGCTGAGAACGCACCATGAGGGCCGCAACCACGGCCAACAGAGCGCAAAAGGACAGCATGAGGAAACGCGCAGGCACAAGCGGACCAAGGGACGAGCCAGCCCACGTGCCCCCCAGGCCCGCGAGCGCGAAGAGAGCACCGTCGCGCCACGCGACATCGCCCCCGCGCCCGCGCAGAGCCAGGGACACAGCGGCCGTCATCCCCACGATGATGAGCGACAGGCCCGTCGCCTGATGGGGGTCGCGGCCCAACACGTACACCAACACAGGAACCGACAGAATGCCGCCGCCCGCACCGAGGGAGCCCACGACGACGCCCACGACGACGCCGATGAGCACAGCCGACACAATCACGACCGCACCCCGGCAGGGGACGACGCACACGCCGCCGACGAGGAGGTGAGGGACGCGGACTCGGCCGGTGAGGAGGCGGGGGAGGGGAGGCACACCCCGAGGGAGGCCGCCACGGCGGGATCCATGATGTCCGAGGCAGGCCTGCCCGCCGCGATCAGCATGCCCATCGCGCGCAGGACCGGGGTGGCGTGCTCGTAGAACGCCCGGTATCCCTCGCACAGGTAGTTGTGCGCCCCGTCACCGCGTCGGACGAAACGGTCTTTCGGGCACCCACCCCAGCACAGCCGCAGGTGCGGGCACGCCCGACACTGCGCGTCCACGTCCGGCTTCAGGCGCGCGAAATCACTCATCCTGGGAGAAGACGCCAGATCGGCGAACGACGAGGAATAGATCGACCCCACCAGCCAGTCTGGCTCCACCCAATGGTCACACGCGTACACGTCCCCGTTGAACTCCATCGCCATGTTCGCCCCACACGTTCGCGCGTGCACGCACACCGACGCCGAGCCAAACATGGCCGCCAGGGTCGAATCAACATCCTGGATGAAAACCTCGCCCACGTCGCTGCGCACCCACTCGTCGAACACCTCACACAGGAAACGCCCATAACCAGACGGCGAGGTCGAACGGCTGGTCACGCACTCCCCGTCTTGGCGGTACAGCAGCGCCGACGTTCCGGACCGCCAGCCGCGCTCAGCCTGGGCCAGGTCCGCGGCGCGCACCCGCTCCACAATGGGAATGAACTGCAGGTATCGTGCCCCCAGCTCGTCACGGAAATAGCGGTAGACCCGCGCCCCGTGCGCCTCATTCGCGGCGTTGACCGTGCACAGGATGTTCGTCTCCACCCCCGCGCGGGCGAGCTCCTCCCAGCCGCGCACCACCATCGCATGAGTGCCGCGCCCGCCACGATTGAGGCGGTAGGCGTCGTGCAGGGGAGCGGGCCCGTCAATCGACACGCCCACCAGGAAACCGTGGTCCGCGAAAAAGCGCGCCCACTCCTCGGTCACCAGCGTCCCGTTGGTCTGCAGGGCGTGACGCACCCGCTGGGTGGGGCGACGGTAGCGCTCGCACAGTTCGATGAGGCGTTCAAAAAAGCCGAGACCTCGCAGGGTGGGTTCCCCGCCCTGCCACAGCATCGTCACCTCGCCGTCGGGACTCGACTCAAGGAACGCCTCCACGTAGCGCTCCAAGGTCCCCTCCGACATGGTCTGGGCCCCCGCGTCGTACAACAGCTCCTTCGACAGGAAAAAACAATACTGACAGTCCAGGTTGCAGGCCGCCCCCGTCGGCTTGGTGACGACCGAAAAAGGAATCCGACGGGTCACGAGCCGCCGCCCTCACCCGCGAACCCCGACGTCAGGGGCGTGCGCTCGCGGTCGTCTTCTTCCGGCGCGCGGTGTGCCGCGACGTAGGCGCACCCCTGGGCCGCCCCGAGGGGGCCGAGGGAAGCGCTGACCACGTCGATGTCCCACTCCATGACCGGCAGCAGTTCCGCTCGCATGTGGGCGGCGATGTCCTCCTTGATGGAGGGGAACGCGTCCACGATCTCGCCCGCCAGGATGATGGCGCGCGGGTTGATGAGCAGGGCGGCCGACCCGAGCACGTAGCCGACGGCCGCCGCGGCGCGCTCCAGCGCGAGGCTCGCACGCTCATCCCCGGCGTGCACGGCGGCGCGCAGCGCCGTCAGGTCCTGCGCTCCGGCGCGCTCGCACAGGGCGGGAATCGAGGCGAGCGTCTCCAGGCAGCCGAGCTTGCCGCACGCGCACAGGGCGTCGTTACCGGCCACCGTGATGTGGCCCAGCTCGCCGGCGAGCCCCGTTGCCCCGCCCACGAGGCGGAAATCGGACACGACGCAGCCGCCCACACCCCCCGACAGGCGCAGGTAGATGAAGGAGGACATGCCGGTTCCTGCGCCCCACAGTCCTTCCGCGAGGGCCGCCATGCGCACCGTGTTGTCCACCACCGGGGCCACAGGCCACCAGCGGCCCGTGAGGCGGGCCAGCTCCTCCACGCTCGGATAGGCGTTTGAGGATAGGCGAGCGTTGCGGCCCATCGGGATGGGCGCGCCGACGCCCACGGCGCGCACGCGCGTCACGTCGATGCCCTGAGCGGCGGCGCTCTCGGCCAGCGTCTCGCAGGTCTGTTCGAGCGAGCGGGACATCGACGGGGATGATGGGGAGACGATGTGGACGGCCGCCAGGACAGCCCCCGACCGGTTGAGCATGACGCCGGCGCAGGAGGTGCGCGTGATGAGCAGGCCGACCGCGTGCGCCGCCGTTGCGTTGAGGGCGAGGAGCTGGGTGGGGCGTCCGCGACCGGCCGCGTTGGAGCGCACGGCGCCAACCGATCCCTCGTCCAGGAGGGTTGACAGTGCCCGGCCCAGGTTCGTGCGGGAGGTGTCCAGGGCCTCGCACAGCTGCGAGCGAGTCGCGGGGGAGAGCGCCAGCTGTGCCACGATGCGGTCTTCGAGCGTGGGGAGGGGGTGGCGCGTGGGGTAGTGCATGTCCGTCCTTCCCGACTGTCGGCCCTCGGGCGGCGCGCCGCCCTGGCCTCGTTCCAACCTATCTATGATACGTATCACTGTACGTGTCCAGTGAGTGTGGCGCGCGCGAATGCCACCTGCGCGGCGGCGGATGCGCCTCCAGATTTCCGCCGCCGCGCGCGTGTCTAGTCGCTCGTGACCTCGTCGAGGTCGGAGCGAGCCGTGTTGACCAGTGGGATGTCGAAGTCCGTCATCGCCGCCATCCACTTGGCGAAGGAGTGGTCTCCGCGCTCGCGCAGCTGCAGGTAGAGGTTTGTGGCCAGCTCCCTGCGTATGTCGTCGTACACGGGCACGGTGTAGACGTTGTTCATCTCGGCGGGGTCCAGGCGCAGGTCGTAGAGTTCGTTGATCGACTCGGGGTTGATGACGAGCTTGAAGTCCCGCGTGCGCAGCATGCGCTGCTGGAGGGGGAAGTGGTGGCCGTGAAACTCGCACACGATGTCCTCGCGCCAGCCCTCAACGTCCTCGCCGCGCGTGAGGTCCACGATCGAGCGGCCATCCTCTACGAGCGAGGTGTCCAAGCCCGCGATGTCCAGGACCGTCGCGGGCAGGTCGATGAGGGAGACGAACGCGTCGGAGCGGCCCACCGTGGACACGCCGGGGATGTGGGCGATGAAGGGGACGTTGTAGATGTCGTCGTACATCATCGGGCCCTTGTCGTTGAGGCGGTGCGATCCCGTGAACTCCCCGTGGTCCGCGCAGAAGAAGACCGCCGTGTCATCCAGGATGCCCAGCTCGCGCGCCACGTCCATGATGCGCCCGATCTCGAAGTCGATCATCGCCGTGTATCCCCAGTAGACCGCGATGAGCTTCTTCCACTGCTCGTTCGTGAACGAGGACGTGGACCAGTAGGTCGCGTAGTTCTCCTGGATCGGGGGCTTGCCGATGAGGGGGTCTCCGAAGTTTTCCGGCAGCTCCACGAGGTCGGGGTCGATCAGGTCGAACCACTCGTCGGGCAGGAAGTAGGGCAGGTGAGGGCCGAAGAAGTGCACGTCGAGGCAGAAAGGCTGTCCCGAGTTTTTCCAGTCGGCCGCGTACTCGCGCAGCTTCTCGATCGCACGGTCTGCCAGGAATCGCTCGAAGGTGGCCTCCTCAGGCTGGTCCAGGCGTGCGGCGATGATGTGCCCGTCGCGCCCGCCGGGGAGCTTGCCGCGCCACAGGTCGTGGGCGCGCACCGGCGGGAGGTTATTGGCCTCGAGCCAGGCGACGTACTTCTCGTTGGCCACGGGGTTTTCGGCACCCCAGTAGGTGTCGTCGTCCGCGCCGAAGGCGTCGGGCAGGTTGTATCCGCAGTGGTACTTGCCGACGATGCCGACGTTGTAGCCGGCGTCGCGTAGCTCCTGCGTGTACGTCCACGTGCCCTTGGGGATCGAGACCTGGTAGGCGATGTTCCACTCGGGGTTGGCCAGCACCTGGTGCTTACCCGGGCGCTTGCCGGTCATGAGTGAGGCGCGCGCCGGCGTGCAGATCGCGGTGGGGGTGAAGCAGTGGGTGAAGGCGAAGCCCGATTCGCCCATTGCGTCGATGACGGGGGTGCGGGCGTGGGGGTTACCCAGGCAGCCGATTGTGTCGGTGCGGTGCTGGTCGGTCATGATGACCAGGACGTTACGTACGTTGTCGGGAATGTCCCGAGTCTTGTCGGTCATTGGTGTGCCTTTTTCGTCGTTGAATTCAGGGGTTGGCCAGTTACTTCTGGGCGACGACCGTGTCCATGTCTTCGAGTTCGGTGCCGCTGGTTTCGGTCAGGAAGCGAGCGGTGAAAATGACGGCGAGGACGCCGAAAGCGCAGTAGATCCAGTAGGTGCCGGCCGGCGACCACGCGATGAGGAAGGGGAAGAGTAGAACGACCAGGAAATTGACCAGGAAGTCTGCGCCCGACGCGAGCGACATAGCGCCGCCGCGGATCGAGTTGGGGAACATCTCGCCCATGACGATGGAGAAGATCGGACCCCACGAGGAGGTGAAGCCCAGGAGGAAGGTGCACAGGGCCGCGACCGCCAGGAACGCCAGGACGGGGGAGTGGGCGACGTCCGGCTTGCCATCGACCGTGGGGGCGACCGTGAAGACCGTGGCCACAACGCCGAGGGAGACGAAGATGAGGGTGCCGCCGTAGATCAGCATGCGCTTGCGGCCCACACGATCCACCAGCATGATGCCCGACAGAACGCCGACGATCTTGAAGGCCGTGATGAGCAGCGTCTGGGCCAAGGCCATTGACTCGGTGAAGCCGACGGCGGCGAACAGGGAGTTCGAGTAGAAGAACACGCCGTTGATACCGGTGAGCTGCTGGAAGGCGGCGATCACCATGCCAACGAAGACCAGGCCGCGCCACTTCGAGGACAGGATCTGGCCAATCGACAGCTTCGCGCCGCCGGTGGCCGTCAGAGACTCGGCGATGGCGGTGACGCGAGCGGCGGGATCCGCCTCTGCGCTGACCTTCGCCAGGATGGCCTCGGCCTCGTCGGTGCGTCCCACGGAGACCAGGTAGCGTGGGGATTCGGGGATCTTCGCCGTGAAGACGACGAAGAGAAGCGCCGGAATGATCAGGCATGCGAAGAGAACCTGCCAGGTCATGAGGCCTCCGAACGCAGGCCGCGCCGCGCCGCCCGTGAACGAGACGACCGCCGTGTTGATGAGGCCCGCGAAGAACAGGCCCAGAATGATCGCGAGTTGGCGGAATCCGATGAGGCGTCCGCGGATGTCGGCTGGGGCGATCTCGGCGACGTAGCCGGGGGCAACCGTGGTCGCCGCGCCAAAACCGATGCCGCCAATGATGCGGGTCAGGAGCAAGAATGGGTAGCCGAAGCCGCCCAGCAGCGGAGAGATTGGGCCGAGGAGGGCCTCGAACAGGAGGAAAGGCCCGACCCACATGAGCGTGGTCTTGCGGCCGATCCGATCAGAGATACGGCCCGCGGCGAGCGCCCCGAACAGGCCACCGATGACGCCAGCCGCGCCCGCAACCCCCTGAAGAATAGGGCCGAGTTCGAAGGTGGTACCCACCGCCTTGATGGCGGCGTTGAGGACCATGCCCTCAAAACCGTAAAAGAACGGGCCGAGGGTGGCGATGATCGCCAGCGTTGTCGCATAGCGCCTCGCGTTCTTCTCGCGAGGCGTGAGTGAGGGTGTCGTAGACATGTCTTCGTCCTTGAAGGTGAGGAATGCGCCCGCGCCTGCCGTGTGCGCACTCCTCACGCTACGCGCCTCAATTTGTGTCCGAGCTAACGGACATAAACATAGTAAGTGATCTAAGTCACTCACAATGTTGGTGTTCACCGCTTCTGAATCACAAACTCCGGATCCGGAGCACTCGTCACCTCCACCGAATCAGCATCAATAACCAACGCCTTCGCACCACGCAGACGCAACGTCCCACGCACCCGCACCCAACTATCCGCCGCAGGAACCGCCCCGTCCCACCGCACCGCAAAACCAATCGCATACGCGTCCGCCGCACAACACCAAATCGCCATACGCGCCACCGCGAAACTCTCCTCCTGCGTCAACCGCGGAATCGACGCCTGCCCCCGCGCCGAATCCTCGCTCATCACAAAACCCGTCAACTCCACACGCTGACCATCATGCACCTTCCCATGAGACGCAAACTCCTCAACCTGAGCAGCAAAATTCTCCGTCGTCAGCTCCAACACCCCACTCGACGAGGCCTGGGACCCACCCCCGCTCTGGCTC
>FLSH01000305.1_pt2 | contig 14443 bp, 11 predicted proteins | sample 1550441 | NCBI WGS metagenome assembly FLSH01 (sample SAMEA4031756, study PRJEB14383) | metagenome | biome: human; feature: oral; material: saliva | place: Philippines | collected 2014 | reverse complement strand
CCGGACGCGCGCGAACGCGACACGATGCGGGCCTGGCCGAACTGAAGATTCCACAGGTAGCGGTCCAGGAACATGGAGTTGAACTCGGCGGTGTGGCCGGGGCGCAGCTGGGCGCGCAGGCCCGCCAGGTTCTCGTTGTAGACCTCTTCGGTCACCTGGCCGCCGCCCGCCATCTCGGCCCAGAAGCCGGCGTTCGCGGCTGCGGCGACGATCTCGGGATCGACGGTCGTGGGGGTCATGCCGGCCAGCAGGACGGGGGAGCGGCCCGTCAGACGCGAGAAGGCGGTGTCCACGACGGTCTTGCCGTCGGGCAGGGTCACGAGGCCGGGGCGCAGATGCGACCAGTCGGTGCCCGGCTCGGGGGCCCAGCCGGGGGTCGCGGCCTTGTCGCGGTCCGCGGCAGTACCGGCGGCCACGACACCCACGCCGGTGCCCTCCACGAGGGCACGGGTCATACGAACCGTGGTCGCACCCGGGCCCATGTCGACGATCCAGGCGGCACCCGAGTCGGCGGCGGCGCGGATCTGCGCCGGCCAATCAACGGGGGTCGTCAGGACGGCGGCGGCCAGGCGGTGAGCCAGCTCGGCGTCAATGCCGCACTCGGCGGCCCACTCGTCCACGAGGGCGAGGGCGTCGGCGAGCATGGGGGAGTGGAAGGGCACGTAGACCGGCAGGTACTCGCACACGGGGGTCAGCGGGCGACCGCCGCGCTCGTGCGCGTCGTGCGCTGCCTTGTCCTGGGCGGCAGCGCGCTCGATGGCTGCCACCAGGGACGCCAGGTCGTTCGGGGCACCCGACACGACGTGCGTGTCGGTGTCGTTACGCAGGGCGATCGACAGCGGATGGGACGTCGAGGGCAGGGAGTCCACGATGCGGGTCAGCAGCGCGTCGGACACGCCGCGCACCGACACCATGTAGGTCGCGTCCCCGGCGTGCGGGGCGCGCGCACGGCGCGTCACGCGGGCGGCGGCCGCACCGATCAGGCGAGCGAGCGCGAACACGGTCGCAGCCCGGGCCTCGTCCCCGTTGATCCAGGCGCGAGCGATCTCCACGCCGAGAACACCCTGCGAGTGGCCCTCGAACGCGGATGGCTGGTTCGCCACGATATTGAGGCCCGCGCGCGTCAGGTCGATGAGCGCGCCCAGCTGGGCGGCCACGATACCCGGAACCGACAGCGCGGCCTCATCCGGACCGGCAACCTCGCGGGTCACGGCCACCTCACCGTCGGGCGCGGGCAGGGCGAAGGGAAGAACCGACACGGACTGAGTGGCCAGCGAGCGGCGCACGGGGGAGAGCACCTTGTCCGATTCCTCGATGACGCCCGCGACGATCGCGGAAATCTCGGGGTCGTGGGCAATCTCGTCGAGCGCAGAGCGCCACGGGGTCGCCTGACCGGCGAAGGTCAGCGCGTAGGGGGTCTCATTCAGAGAGGACACAAACGACATGTTCATTCTTTCGATCGGGGACAATACTTCTCAAACGACACCGGTCACAGGGGACCGTTGTCGTGACGCTTCACATGGGGGGCGCGCTGGTCCTTCGTGGCCAGCAGATGCAGGGAATCGATGATGGTCTGGCGAGTGTCGGCCGGGGCGATGATGCCGTCGAGCTGACCCGAGGCCACGGACACCTCCGGGTTAACCGTCTCGTCCTCATAACGGGCCACGAGCTCGGCCTTCGTCTCCTCGAAGGTCCCGTTCTCGCGGGCCGCCGCCAACTCGCGGCGATACATGATCGACGCGGCACCCTCGGCGCCCATGACCGCGATCTGAGCGTCCGGCCATGCGTACGCCAGGTCCGCGCCGATCGACTTCGAGCCCATCACGATGTAGGCACCGCCGTAGGCCTTGCGCAGGATCACGGTCACCATCGGGACGGTCGCGTTCGCATAGGCGACAATCACCTTCGCGCCGCGACGGATAATGCCCGCCTGCTCCTGCTCGGTGCCGGGGCGGTAGCCGGGAACATCCACCAATGTCACGATCGGCAGCCCGAAGGCGTCACAGAAGCGAACAAAACGAGCGGCCTTCTCCGACGCATCCACGTCCAGCGTGCCCGCGTCGTTCATCGGCTGATTCGCCACGATGCCCACCGACTGACCATCCACGCACGCGAAACCGATCGTCACGTTGGGAGCGAAGAGATCCTGAATCTCCACGTACTCGCCGTGATCGACCAGCGCGCGCACGACGTCGCGCACGTCGTAGGGCTGACGAACCGACGTCGGCACCAGGTCCGCGACCGCGCGGGCAGCCGCCTCATCCTCAGGGTTGGGAATGTACTCGTACTTCGGGGGCGCAACCTCGCACGAAGACGGCAGGTAATCCAGGAGCGAACGCACGTAGTCGATCGCCTCATCCTCCGTGTCCGCCATGTGGTGGGCCACGCCGGACTGGAAATTGTGGATTGCGGCACCGCCGAGCTGATCGAGCGTCACCTTCTCACCCGTCGTCGCGGCCACAACGTCCGGGCCGGTGACGAACATGTGCGAGTTCTCGCGCGTCATGACGATGAAGTCGGTGAGGGCCGGCTGATAGACGGCGCCGCCCGCGCAGGGGCCCAGGATGATCGAAATCTGGGGCACCAGGCCCGAGGCCTCGCACGTCTTCTTGAAGATGCGACCGTACTGGGCCAGGGCGACGACACCCTCCTGGATGCGGGCACCACCCGAATCCTGAATGCCGACGATCGGGATGCGCATGCGGATACCCATGTCGATGAGGTCCACGATCTTGTCGCCCTCAACCTTGCCCAGGGTCCCGCCCAGCACCGAGAAGTCCTGCGCGTAGGCGGCGACCATGCGCCCCTGCACGCGGCCGTACCCGGCGGCCACAGCCGAACCCACGCGACCGGCGCGCACGGACCCGCCGATGAACTGGCCGACCTCGTGCCACACGCCGTCGTCAAAGAAAAGGGCGAGGCGCTCGCGCGCGGTGAGCTTCTGTTTGGCGTGCTGGCGCTGGGCGGCCTTTTCTTCGGCCGCCTGGGCGATCGCTTCCTGGGCCTGAATGAACCCTTCGCGCGTGAACCGGTTGGGGGTGGTCATTGCGCCTCCTTGTCAGTGGCGATGTGTGCGATGCGGGTTCCGGCCGTGACGGTGTCGCCCTGCTTGATGGACAGGGAGGTGACGGTGCCCGCGCGGGGAGCCAGCAGAGGCTTTTCCATCTTCATGGCTTCGAGGACCGCCACGAGCTGGCCTTCCTCCACCTGGTCGCCCTCGGACACGGCCAGGGCGACGACGATGGCCTGCATGGGGGCGACGATGTCGCCGGGGGCGCCCTGGTGGGGGCCAGCCTGGTGCGTGGAGGCCGCGGCGCGGCGCGGGGCCGAGCGCAGCGGCTGCGGCGGGCGGGGAGCGGGGGCCGAGGGGGCGTTGAACATGCCGGCGGGCAGGGTCAGGGAGACGCGGCGGCCGTCGAGCTCGATGATGTAGGTCTGGCGGGGCAGGTCCGCGGTGGACGAGGCCTCGGCGGGGGTCGCCAGATCCGAGTAGTCGTGCTGGGGCATGAACGTGGTCTCGAACCAGCGGGTGGAGACGTTGAAGCCGCCGACGCCGCAGAAGTCGGGATCGTTGATGATGTCCTGGTAGACGGGGACGGGGGTGGCGACGCCCTGGACGGAGAATTCGGCCAGCGCGCGGCGGGAACGGGCCAGGGCCTGCTCGCGGTCGGCGCCCGTGACGATGACCTTGGCAATCATGGAGTCGAAGGCGGTCTGGACGGAGTCGCCCTGGTCGATGCCGAGTTCGAGTCGGATGCCGGGGCCGAGCGGCCAGTGCACCTCGTCGAGGCGGCCGGCCGTGGGGGTCAGGTCCTTGGAGGGATCTTCGGAGGTGATGCGGAACTCGAAGGAGTGGCCGCGCGGCTCGGGAGGAGTGGTGAGTGCCAGGCCCTGGGCGATGCGGATCTGCTCACGCACCAGGTCGATGCCGGTGACCTCCTCGGAGACGGGATGCTCGACCTGGAGGCGCGGGTTGACTTCGAGGAACCAGATGTTGCCGTCCGGCTCGAGCAGGAACTCGACGGTGCCGACGCCGACGTAGTCGACGTGCTCGAAGAGCGCGCGGGAGGCTTCGACGAGTTTGTCGTGTGCGCCCTCGGGCAGGAAGGGGGCGGGGGCCTCTTCGACGAGCTTTTGGTTACGTCGCTGGACCGAGCAGTCGCGCGTGGAGATGACGTGGAAGTTGCCCAGCGAGTCGCGCGCGGACTGGGTTTCGACGTGGCGGGCGACCTCGACGAAGCGTTCGACGAAGTGGGCACCGAGGTCGGCGGCGTCGGTGTGGCGTGCGAAGAACAGGTCGAGGTCTGCTTCCGTGCGGATGATGCTGATGCCGCGTCCGCCGCCACCGTCGGCGCGCTTGAGCACGACGGGGTATCCGGCGGAGGCAATGAAGGCCTCGACCTCGTCGCGCGAGGTCACGGGCTCGGAGACGCCGGGCACGGGGGCGACGCCGCACGCCTGGGCGATGCGGCGGGCGTTGATCTTGTCGCCCAGGGCGTCGATGACGGAGGAGGAGGGGCCGAGCCACGCGATGCCGGCGTCTTCGACGGCGCGCGCAAATTCGGAGTTTTCGGACAGGAAGCCGTATCCGGGGTGGATGGCGTCGGCTCCCGTTTCGAGGGCGATGGCCAGGATTTTGTCGCCGTTGAGATAGGTGGACGCGGCGTCGTCTCCGCCCAGGGAGAGCGCCTCGTCGGCTTCGCGCGTGTGGGGCGCGGCCATGTCTTGGTCGGCGTAGACGGCGATCGTGGCGATACCCATGTCGGTGGCGGTGCGGCAGACGCGCAGGGCGATTTCGCCGCGGTTGGCGACGAGGATTCGGTTAATTGTTCGCACGCTTCTCCTTGGTGTCGTGAACGGGGGTCAGGGGGGTGCCGGTCGTCAGGACGTCTCCGGCGTCGATCTGGTGGGTGCACCCGTCGTCGGTGCGCAGCAGCAGCGCTCCGCTGGGGGCGAGTCCGGTGGCGAGTCCTTCGAGCGCAGGGGTTCCGTGCGCGTCGGTGGGGCTGGCGAGCGCGATGCGGGTGCCGATGAGCGGCAGGGCGGCCTCGGCCTCGGCGTGAAGGCCGCTGGATGCGGCGTCGCCGTGGGCGATGAGGGCCCGGATGCGCTCGTCGAGTCCGGCCAGGATCGCGGCGAGGAGGCGGTGGGAGACTCCGGTGGGGTCCTCGCCGGCGGGGGTGTCGCCTTGCGCGAACAGGGAGGTGGCGAGGGCAGTGGGCATGGTCCCGGCCGGTTGGGCGATGTTGATGCCGTAGCCGAGGATGACGCAGGTCGTGAAGGGAGTCGAGGCGGGGGCGAGTTGGGCGAGCATTCCGCAGATTTTGCGCTCTTCGTCCACGAGGACGTCGTTGGGCCACTTGAGGGTGACCGTGTGGCCGAGGTCCGTCAATCGCTCGGAGAGGGCGTCTCGGACGGCCAGCGCGCAGGCGTGAAGGATCCATCCGAGCGCCTCGGTGGGTAGTGATGCGGGCAGGGAGATGATCGTGGAGGCGAGGAGGGCCTGGCCGGGAGGGGTGATCCAGGAGCGTCCGAGTCGCCCGCGTCCCGCGCTTTGACTGTCGGCGATGACGGTCGTCAGGTGGGGGGTGGGCGTGGCGGTGTCCGCAAGGAGACGGGCAGCTACATCGAGCGTCGAAGACGCGTCGGGGACGTGATAAACGGGGGCGCGCGCCGCGTCGATGGAGATGCGCGTGAGGGCACTCATGTGCGCTCCTTCCCGTGGGTGGACGTGTTTGACAGAGGCGCCCAGGCGCCCCGGTACTTAAAAGTTTGTCTTAAAACCCGGCAAGATGCACGCATTCCTTAAAAAATTGCAATAGTTTTCGAGGAATCACTACGGAGGCGTAACCAAGCTCGATGCGCGGCAGCGCGCGGAAGGCGTGAAATCCGCGCAATTTGGCCCTGAGATGAGGATCACCGACGCCTGCCTCGCCCCGGTCGATGACCCCGCGCGCACTGGGTCGCTACGATAGGGGGGAACCCGCGCGCGCGTGCGCGCCCCGAACCACCCGAACGGAGTAACGTGGCGGAGTTTATTTATCAGATGATCAAGGCCCGCAAGGCCATCGGTGACAAGGTCATCCTCGACGATGTCACCATGGCCTTCTTCCCGGGAGCCAAGATCGGCATGGTCGGTCCCAATGGCGCCGGCAAGTCCTCGATCCTGAAGATCATGGCCGGCCTGGACGAGCCCAGCAATGGCGAGGCTCGCCTGACGCCCGGCTACTCGGTCGGCATTCTCATGCAGGAGCCGGTCCTGGACGAGACGAAGACGGTCATCGAAAACGTGCGTCTGGGCGCGGCCGACATCTTCGCCAAGCTCGCCCGCTTCAATGAGATCTCCGAAGAGATGGCCAACCCGGACGCCGACTTCGATGCCCTGATGGACGAGATGGGTAAGCTGCAGACGCAGATCGATGCTGCCAACGCGTGGGACATCGACTCTCAGCTCGATCAGGCGATGGACGCGCTGCGCTGTCCGCCGCCGGATCAGCCTGTCTCTGTCCTGTCGGGTGGCGAGCGCCGCCGCGTCGCGCTGTGCAAGCTCCTCATCGAGGCGCCCGACCTGCTGCTCCTCGACGAGCCGACCAACCACCTGGACGCCGAGTCTGTCCTCTGGCTGGAGAAGCACCTCGCGTCCTATCCGGGCGCGGTCATCGCCGTCACTCACGACCGCTACTTCCTCGACCACGTCGCCGGCTGGATCGCCGAGGTTGACCGCGGTCACCTCTACCCCTACGAGGGCAACTACTCGACCTACCTGGAGACCAAGGAGAAGCGTCTGCAGGTCCAGGGGCAGAAGGATGCCAAGCTGGCCAAGCGCCTCAAGGAAGAGCTCGAGTGGGTCCGCTCGAACGCCAAGGGGCGCCAGGCCAAGTCGAAGGCGCGTCTGGCCCGCTACGAGGAGATGGCCGCCGAGGCTGAACGCACCCGCAAGCTCGACTTCGAGGAAATCCAGATTCCGCCGGGCCCGCGCCTGGGTAATGTGGTCATCGAGGCCACGGATCTCCAGAAGGGCTTTGGCGATCGCTCGCTCATCTCCGGCCTGTCCTTCTCTCTGCCGCGCAACGGCATCGTGGGCGTCATTGGTCCCAACGGTGTTGGCAAGACCACGCTGTTTAAGACGATCGTCGGCTTGGAGCCCCTCGACGGCGGTGAGCTGACGATCGGCGAGACCGTCAAGATCAGCTACGTCGACCAGACTCGTGCCGGCATCGACCCCGACAAGACCCTGTGGGAGGTCGTCTCCGACGGCCTCGACTTCATTCAGGTCGGCAACGTCGAGATGCCCTCGCGCGCCTACGTCTCGGCGTTCGGCTTTAAGGGCCCGGACCAGCAAAAGCCCGCGGGCGTCCTTTCTGGCGGTGAGCGTAACCGCCTGAACCTGGCCCTGACCCTCAAGCAGGGCGGCAACCTCCTCCTGCTGGACGAGCCGACTAACGACCTGGATGTCGAAACCCTGGGCTCGCTGGAAAACGCCCTCCTGGCCTTCCCCGGTTGCGCTGTCGTCGTCACCCACGACCGTTGGTTCCTGGACCGCGTCGCCACCCACATCCTCGCGTGGGAAGGGACCGAGGAACACCCCGACAAGTGGTACTGGTTCGAGGGCAACTTCGAGGCCTATGAGAAGAACAAGGTCGAGCGCCTCGGCGAGGCAGCCGCCAACCCTCATCGCGTCACGCATCGTAAGCTGACGCGCGACTGACGCTTCTCACTGCGGCGGGGGAGGGCTGTGTGGCCTTCCCCCGCTTGTCGTTGTCACGAGGCCTCGGTGATGTGCGTGTCTGTTGTCGACTCGTGGTTGAGATGTGATTCTCGAGGAAGCTTGACAGTATAAATAGGCGGCGTCGCGCCTTGTTGGTATCCGTTCCACTCGTGCTGTGTGGAGGGCTTGACGGGAGCTGTGCCCATGTTGCGGACACCACTTGCCTTTTGCGCAGGTCACATCTACTATGTGACTCGAATCGCAAAATTTCGACAGCGTGAAAGGGGCTCCGATGGCGATCGAACAGACGCTTATCGACGCGCTGGGTGGATACCTCAATATCGTTGAGGTCGAACCTTGCACAATGCGCATCCGTGTTCAGGTGAAGACTCAGCGGGCAGTCGACGAAGCTGCGCTGCGCGTCGACGGCGTGTTGGCCGTCGTGCGTTCAGGCGACGTTGTTCAGATCGTGTGCGGGGCAGACTCCGACGATATTGCGACCGCGATGATCGCCTCGATTCAATCCGTGGCCCATGACACGCCAGTGGAGGCTCTGTCACAGCGAGCCCACGCATAAAATTGAGATGTTTCCAGCCCACAACGTAGAGAGCTAGTTTCCGTGGATATCCATTCCCCCGCATCAGACAATATCGATCAGCTGCGCCGTATCGCCGATGCCAACGGCGTCGCAACCGGCTTCTGGGACTGGTATGGGAATTGGGTGGGCGTCGGCGCCCCAACCCTTCTCAAGGTTCTCGGCGCCCTCGGCCTTCCCCTCAACGAATCGTCCACGGTGGGAGACGTCGACCATGCGATGCAACTGACCGAGGAACGCGAGTGGCGTCGGACCCTGCCTCCGACGATCGTCGCCCGCGAGGGCGGCGGCTACCTGTTCCCCGTGCACGTTCCAGACGGCTCGTGGGTCCACGTGCAGTGGGTTCTCGAAGATGGACGCAAGGGACAGTGTGAGCAGATTGATCGCTACGTGCCCCCGCGCATGATCGACGGTGAGCTCGTGGGTCGCGCGACCTTCGATGTCCCTCACTGGCTGCCGCTGGGCTGGCACCGCCTCGTCGCCACCGTCGAAGGTGGGCGCGTCGAGTCTGCGACCCTCATCATCGTGCCGAACGCGCTCTCTCTGCCCATTCTGGAGTCCTCCCGGCGCGCGTGGGGCGTGAACGCCCAGCTCTACTCGACACGCTCGGCATCCTCCTGGGGTATCGGCGATGCCACAGACTTGGCCGATCTGGCCGCCGTCTGCGCGGACAAGGGCGCGGACTTCCTGCTCATCAATCCGGTGCACGCCTCGCAGCCCGTTTCTCCGCTGGAGACGTCCCCGTACCTGCCGGTGTCGCGGCGGTGGCTCAACCAGATCTACGTTCGCCCCGAGTCCATTGAGGAATACGCGGCGCTGCCGCAGTCCGCGCGCGAGGCCATCGAGCAGCTGCGCGAGGAGACGCGCCAGTTCGCAAGCCGCGAGGATCTCATCGACCGTGATCGTGCGTGGGAGGCCAAGCGCAAGGCGCTTGAGATCATCTTCGCTGTGCCGCGCTCTTACCACCGCCAGTCCCAGTTTGATCATTTCGTCGAAGAAGGCGGATCCGAGCTGTCGAACTATGCGCTGTGGTGTGCTCTCGTGGAGCGCGAGGGGACGATCGAGCTGCCCGAGGATCTTGAGCGTTCGTCCGCGCCGCGCGTCGAACTTGAGCGCCTCGAATTGGCTGACCGCGTGAACTTCTACGAGTGGTGCCAGTGGATCGCCTCTGAGCAGCTCGCTCACGCCCAGCAGGTGGCGCGTGAGGTCGGCATGGAGATCGGCATCATGGCCGACCTGGCCGTGGGCGTGCACGGTCATGGCTCCGAGAAGTGGAGCCGTCCCGAGCTCTTCGCCACGGGCATGACCGTGGGCGCCCCGCCGGACGTCTACTCCCAGCAGGGCCAGAACTGGTCCCAGCCGCCGTGGTCGCCGCGTTCCCTCGCGGAGAGTGGCTACACGCCGCTGCGCGACATGGTTCGTGCCGCCCTGGCTAACGCGGGTGCCGTGCGTATCGACCACATCCTGGGCATGTTCCGCCTGTGGTGGATCCCGGAGGGCTGCCCCGCCACCGAGGGCACCTACGTGTACTACGACCACGAGGCCATGATGGGTGTCATCCTGCTCGAGGCCCAGCGTGCCGGGGCGGTCGTCATCGGCGAGGATCTGGGCGTCGTCGAGCCGTGGGTGCGCGACTACCTGCGTGATCGCGGTGTTCTGGGTACCTCGGTCGTGTGGTTCGAAAAGGACGGCGGCGGCTGGCCGCTGCGTCCCGAGCACTACCGCGAACGCGCGCTGGCGGCGGTCAATATCCACGACCTGCCTCCGACCCTCGGCTACATCCGCGGCATCCAGACCACGCTTCGCAGCGAGCTCGGCCTGCTGACCGACGATATCGAGACCGTCCGCGCGGGCGACCGCCTGGAGCTGGAGCGGGTCACGGCGCGACTGCACGAGTATGGGTGCATTGACGGCGCGGAGCCGTCCGAACGTGAGATGGTTGAGGGCCTGTACCGCTACGTCGGGAAGGTTCCTTCCAAGCTCGTCGTCGCTTCGCTGGTCGACGCGGTGGGGGACGTGCGCCCGCAGAACATGCCCGGTACCGGAGCGGACCAATACCCCAACTGGTGCGTGCCCCTGTGCGACTCTGACGGCGAGGAGGTCTTCATCGAGGATCTGCCCAGCAACGAGCGCCTCACCTCGCTTTTCGCCCTGCTGACCGGATCGGTGCGCTGACACTGACCTCGGGACATTAAGCAGTAACCCCGCAGTTCACAGTGAACTGCGGGGTTACTCGTTCGTCGTGTGTCGCCTCGCGTGCCGCGTCCCCTTACACAGGATCCTCGATGGAGAAAATCGGGTCGAGGACGGAGACCTGGCCGCCGCGCGCGTCAGGCGTCGCCGCGAGGCCGGGCGGGCTCACGACGACGATGGGCACGCAGGGGGAGAGGGCCGCGTCGCGCGCAGGGGTGAGGTCCCAGTGGATGAGCGGGTCGCCGGTCGTCACGACGTCGCCCTCCTCGAGCAGGGGGGCGAAGCCCTTGCCGTGTAGGCTCACCGTGTCGATGCCCAGGTGGACGAGGATCGAGACGCCGCGCGTGGAGGTCACGATCGCAGCGTGCGGTTTGAGCTTCGTGACGACGCCGTTGATGGGGGAATGCACGGTGATGCAGTCCTCGGCGGCGGTGGGCACGAGGGCACACCCCTCACCGACGACGCCGCTGGCGAACACGGGATCGGGCACTTCGCTCAGCGCTACGACGTGCGCGGTGAAGGGTGCGCGGACCGAGAGCGTCACCGGCTGGCGAGCATCTCGTCGACGAGGTCCTCGGAGTCGGGGCCCATGACGACCTGGACCGCGTCTGCGACGATGACGACGTCGAAGGCGCCCGCGGCGCGCAGCTTGGCCTCGTCGATGAGGTCGGTGTTCGCCGCGTCCAGTCGAATGCGCGTGATGCAGGCTTCCAGGTTGGAGATGTTGTCCCAGCCGCCCAGGGCCTCGACGATGGTCGTTGCGGTGCTCATGGTGTCCTCCTTGGCGTATGCGGTTTGCCTCACACTTATGGTATCGCGCTCGGGCGGATGGGGGCGCGGATAATTCCCGGACGCGCGTCACATTATGAGACGTCGGCGGCGCTCGCCCCTCGAATACGAGCCGCAGGAGTGAAGCCCATGGCGATACCCGCCGCGATTGAGGTCGCTGTGAAGATATACATGGTCGCCTCGACGCCTGCCCATGACGCGACGAGGCCCGCGGCGAAGGAGCCGAGTGGCATGACGCCCCAGACCGCGAAGCGGAAGATCGCGTTCATGCGGCCGAGCATGTCGGGCGGGCAGATTTCCTGGCGCAGGCTCATTTGGGTGACGTTGTAGACGGTGAGGAAGTAGGAAGACGCGACGCCGCTCACGGCAATGATCCACGCGGCCATGCCCGGGGCGTGAATGGAGGCCGGCTGGGCGACAATCACGAGAACGCCGATGATATTGGTGATGACGAGGGTGCGCCCGATTCCCAGGTGGGCGATCCACACTGGCCGGGTGAGCGCCCCGAGGAATCCGCCGATCGCCCCGGCGCTGAGCAACAAGCCGAGCTGCGTGGCGCTCATGCTCAGGGTGCGCAGCACGAGGAGGGGCAGCAGCACCCGGATGCCCGCGTTTGCAAAGGCCGCGGCGGCAATGCAGGAAAAGAGCGGGTAGAGAATGCGTTGGCCGCGCACGAAGGCGAGGCCCTCGCGTATCTGGGCGCCGAGCGTGGCATCGCTGCGCACAGGAGTGGGCTCGGGCGTGCGAATGCGCCAGATCGCCCACGTGGACGCAACGTAGGTGGCGGCGGTCAGCAGGTAGACCAAGGGAGCAGCCACGATGCCGAGGAGCCAGCCGCCCAGGCCCGGACCCCCGGCAAGGCCGACCTGGTACGAGGCCTCGAGGCGCCCGTTGGCCGCGCCGATGTACCGCTTGGAGGCGATCATGGGAACGTAGGACTGGTAGGCCACGTCGAAGAAGACGGTGGATAGGCCGAGGATGGTTGCGACGACCATGAGGTGTACGAGGGTCAGTGACGAGAGGATGTAGGCCAGGGGGATAGACGTCAGGGCCGTGATGCGCGTGAGGTTCGCGGCGATCATGACGCGGCGCTTGCGCCACCGGTCCACCCAGGCGCCGGCGGGCAAGCCGACAAGCAAAAATGCGAGGGTCTGCAGGGCGGAAAGCAGTCCGATCTGGGTTTCGCTGGCGTGCAGGAGGCTGATCGCGATCGCCGAGGTCGCCAGGGCTCCCACCTGGAAGCCGATCTCTGCGGCGGTTTCACCCGCCCACAGGTGCATGAAGGCGGAGTTACGGGTCAGAGGATGGTGCAGCCAGCGCTGCAGTGATCCGCTCACCGCGCATCACCGAGGCCTTGGCCCCCAGTGCGCTCGACTGTCGTCAGGCCGGCGGCGCGCAGAGCCCATGCCAGGCCGTCTTCGGATACGGAGGGTGCGACGATATCCGCGACGTCTACGAGGGTCTTGCAGTCGTCCCCGATGCTGATGCCGACCGCTGCCGTTGCCACGGCCTCGACGTCGTTATTGGAGTCGCCGATCGCCACGGTGTCAGACAGGGGAATACCGATGTGCTCGCAGACTGCCTTGATGCCCACCGCCTTGGACAGGCGGGTCGGGAGGATCTCGAAGGGAACGTACCCCGCCGCGCCCACGGAGCCGATGATCGCCCGATAGCCCTCCGGCAGCGCCGCCGTCACCGCCTCCATCGACGCATTGCTGGGCGGCACGTAGGCCGTCACCTTCGTGAACGTACCGGCGTCGATATCCACGATGAAGGGAGTGATCGACTGGGCGTACTCGACCCAGTCCTCGGGGTGTGCGCCCGCCCGTGGCACAAAGAAGTCGAGGTACCCCTCGGAGGGCCCCATCTGGTCCGGGCCCTGCCACACGTAAAAAGCATCGAGGTCCTCCCACAGGGCGGTGAGGATTCGGACGTGCTCGGCGGTCATGCGCTCGTCCAGCAGGACGCTATCTCCCACCGCCGCGTACCCTCCCGCCCCGGCGACGACGCCCTCAAAACCCAGGTCGATGAATCGCGGGTAGATCTCGGGGACGGACCGTCCCGTGCACACGAACAGGCGGTGACCGCCCTCCCGCACCCGACTCAGCGCCCGAACCGCCGAATCGGGGACCCGCTGGCGCGAATCGCACAGCGTCCCGTCGATGTCAACGAAGACCGCGCGGGGAGAGCCGGCCTCGTTTCGCGCCTGCGCGGGAGCATCGGTGTTCGTCATAGAGCAATCTTATCTCAGGGAAGAAACGGCCTCGGATACGCAGAACACGCCGAGTAAACGACAGATCATGCGCACGGTCGGTCGAGCGCAACGACAACGGTCCACACTGGAACCATCGACGATACCCGCGATGGAGCACGAAAGGCAGTTCACGACGATGGAACCCGCAGCACTGACGGACGCCAACGATCTCACCCTCCTGCAAGCCGCGGCGCTTCTCTCGGGATCGAGCGCCTGGGACTCTCGCCCGATCCCCGCGGCGGGCGTTCCCTCCTTCGTGATGAGCGACGGTCCCCACGGCGTTCGCCGCCAGCTCGGGGACGCCGACCACCTGGGAATCGCGGAGTCCGAGAAAGCAACCTGCTTCCCGACGGCCTCCGCCGTCGCGGCCACGTGGAACCCGGAGCTGGCGCGCGAGATGGGGGAGGCGCTGGGGCTGGAAGCGCGAGGCCTCGGTGTCGACGTCCTGCTCGGTCCCGGCCTCAACATCAAGCGTTCGCCCCTGTGTGGGCGTAACTTCGAGTACTTCTCCGAGGACCCGATCCTGGCAGGACGCATGGCCGCGGGCCTCGTCGAAGGAATCCAGTCGACGGGGACCGCCGCCTGCCCCAAGCACTTCGCGGTTAACTCCCAGGAGCTGCGACGCATGGCGTCGGACTCGATCGTGGACGAGCGTACGATGCGCGAGATCTACCTGACAGGCTTCGAGATCGTGTGTCGAGCGGCTCAGCCGCGGGCGATCATGAGCTCCTACAACCTCGTCAACGGCACGTATGCCCACGAAAACAAGCACCTGCTGACCGACATCCTGCGCGCAGAGTGGGGCTTCGACGGCATGGTCGTCTCCGACTGGGGCGGTTCGAACAGTGCGGTTGAGGCTGTGCGGGCGGGCGGCAGCCTGGAGATGCCCGCCCCGGGTCTGGCG
>FLSH01048083.1_pt1 | contig 14517 bp, 9 predicted proteins | sample 1550441 | NCBI WGS metagenome assembly FLSH01 (sample SAMEA4031756, study PRJEB14383) | metagenome | biome: human; feature: oral; material: saliva | place: Philippines | collected 2014 | reverse complement strand
CCCGAGGCGCTCGTGCGCATCCCGCACATGACCGGAGACGCGCTGGAGGCGAAGCGCAGCGACGGCGACCTGTGCATCCAGGCCTGCGCCGACGACCCGCAGGTGGCCTTCCATGCGATTCGCAACCTGATTCGTATCGCCGGCGGCCGCGCCGTGGTGGCCTGGCAGCAGCTGGGCTTCGGGCGTACCGCCTCCACGACCACCACGCAGGTGACGGCCCGTAACCTCTTCGGCTTCAAGGACGGCACGAACAACCTGAAGGTTGAGGACCCTGACCTGCTGAAGAAGCACGTGTGGACCTCCTCGCAGAATTCGGCGAACAGCCCGGCATGGATGGAGGGAGGCAGCTACTTGGCCGCCCGCCGCATCCGCATGAACATTGAGACGTGGGACCGCACCCGCCTGCGCGAGCAGGAGGAAATCGTGGGTCGTACGAAGACGACCGGTGCCCCGCTCTCCGGCGGTGAGGAATTCACGAAGCCCGACTTTTCGGCGATGGGTCGCTCCGGCCCCCTGATCCCGGCGGATTCTCATATGCGTCTGATGCACCCGGACCAGAACCAGGGAGTGCAGATTCTGCGCCGCGGCTTCAACTACACCGATGGTGCCGACGAGCTGGGCCGTCTGGACGCGGGCCTGTTCTTCATCGCCTACGTGTGCGATCCGCGCACGCACTTCATCCCGATGCTGAGCACGATGACCGCCTCTGACGCGATGAGCGAGTACCTGCGCCATACCGGTAACGCTCTCTTCGCGGTGCCGCCCGGGGTGAAGGATGAGAACGACTACATCTGCTCGGGCCTTTTTAACTAGGCGCGCTCGATGTAGCTGGGCATCTGCCCGATGCTCCAATACCGCCCGATGTGCCGGTGAACGCCCCGATGGGAGGTTCACCGGCACATCGTCATATATGAGTTCGACACGAGCATTTTCTTTGGAAACTTCTTACCGACCGGGTAGTATTGAGGGAGAAATCACATACAAATTGGGAGACAATGATGACTGCTCAACCTCCGTACGACCCGAATGCGTACCGCTCCGACGCGGTACCTTCAGACACCCAGGCCATCTACATTCAGGAAGGTGGCTCCAAGCCGGGTGGAATCCTGTTCCACTCGCCGACCAAGCACCCTAAGATTCTGCGCCTGCAGGAGATTATGATTGTCTCCGCGTTGCTCTGCTTTGTCCACGGCATCATTTCTTCGTTCGCACCGGATAACCTGTCCCCGCTGAAGGGCCTGCCGGAGTTTGGCGTTGCGGGCGGTTTGGGATTGCTCATCGGCTCGGCCATCGTGTACTCGTGGGTGTACTTCACGATTCAGAAGGGTAAGCGCCAGGGCCTGACCGTCGGCCTCATCTTCGCGATTCTCGGCGCCTTCGTCGCGGTCCTCTCGCTGATTGGCAACGTGATTGACGCTCAGCGCTACGGCTTCGTGCCACTGTACGCCGCGTGGTTTATCGCCAACGTGCTGTGGATTCGCTCCTCCTTCGACCCCGAGGTCAAGGAAGCGCTGGCCTAATCCTCACCCCCGTGGGGACCCGTTCGGCAAATATGCCGCCGCGGGGCGTGCGTACCTGACGACTCCACACCTAATCAAAGCATCAGAGCGCCCGGATGGACTATCCGGGCGCTCTGATGCTTTCGCGTGGTTCTCTGGTCTAAAATGGGTAGGATATGCGCCCGCAGACCCTGCCGGGATGCTCCGCCCCTCACACGCTCGGCGCCCGCCGTGCCCGGGGCAATTGGTGAGCTCTCGCGGTCCCCGCGGTGCCGCCCCATAGTGACAAACCAGCCGACCGGCCCCAACGTGCCGGTGGTACGCAGAGAAGAGTGACAATGACCGATTCCGTGCAGGAACACGAGGGCCCGAAGGGCCCGGCTCAGGTCCTCGCCAACATCGCGCAGGTCCTGGAGAACAACCCCGAAAAGGGTCTGGACGCCGTTCGTGAGGCGTTTGAGGCCGAGCGAGAGCGCGCCCAGCAGGAGATTCGCGAGAAGGCAAAAGACTTTGACAGCCTCAAGGAGGTGCGCCTGAGCTTCTTCGGCGAGAAGGGCGTCATGAGCGTTGCCAACCGCCAGATGCGCGACCTCCAGAACCAGCACAAGGGCCCCGTGGGCAAGCTGCTGGGCCAGGCCCGTGCCGCACTGACCGAGGTTATTGAGGCTCGCACCAAGGAGCTGGAGGCCGAGCGTGAGGCCCGCATCCTGGCCGAGGAGGCCGTGGACATGTCGGCCGCATCCGCTCGCCGCTCCCTGGGCGGTCGCCACCCCATCGCCCTGATGCAGGAGCGTCTGACCGACATCTTCGTCGGCATGGGCTGGGAGGTTGCCGACGGCCCCGAGCTGGAGTCCGAGTGGTACAACTTCGACGCCCTGAACATTAAGCCGGACCACCCGGCGCGCGAAATGCAGGACACCTTCTACGTTGAGCCGAAGAACGCTCACCTGCTACTGCGCACCCACACCTCCCCGGTGCAGATGCGCTCGATGCTCTCGCGTGAGCTGCCCCTGTACATTGTGTGCCCCGGCCAGGTGTACCGCACCGATGAGCTGGACGCGACCCACACCCCGGTCTTCCACCAGATTGAGGGCCTGGCCGTGGATAAGGGCCTGACCATGGCCGATCTGAAGGGCACTCTGGAGTACATGGCACGCGCCATGTTCGGCGAAGAGGCTAAGATTCGCCTGCGCCCGAACTTCTTCCCCTTCACCGAACCCTCCGCCGAGCTGGACCTGTGGCACCCCAACGCCAAGGGCGGCCCCCAGTGGATCGAGTGGGGTGGCTGCGGCATGGTGAACCCGAACGTGCTGCGTGCCGCCGGCATCGATCCCGAGGAATACTCGGGCTTCGCGTTCGGTATGGGTATTGAGCGTACCCTCATGTTCCGTAACAACGTCGCCGACATGCACGACATGGTCGAGGGCGACATCCGTTTCTCTGAGCAGTTCGGGATGGAGATCTAAATTATGCGTGTACCCCTGTCATGGCTGCGCGAGTTCGTGCCGGTCGCCGAGGACGCTTCGGCTGAAGATTTGATGGCAACCCTGGTGAAGGTTGGTCTGGAAGAAGAAGACGTTCACCGCCCCACCGACGAGATGTCGGGCCCGATTGTGGTGGGCCAGGTTCTCTCTATGGAGCCGGAGACCCACTCGAACGGTAAGACCGTGAACTGGTGCCAGGTGCGCGTGGTTCCGGAGGGTCAGGAGCAGACCCTGACCGGCAAGGGCATCGAGCCCTCCGGTGTTCAGGGCATTATTTGTGGTGCCCACAATTTCAAGCCCGGCGACAAGGTTGTTGTGACCCTGCCCGGCGCTGTTCTGCCCGGTGGTTTCGCGATTACCGCCCGCAAGACCTACGGCCACAAGTCGGCCGGCATGATTGCCTCGACCCGCGAGCTGGGTATTGGTGAAGATCACGGCGGCATTCTGGTGCTCTCGACCCTGGGCCTGGATCCGGAGCTTGGCACCGACGCGATGGAGTTGCTGGGCCTGTACGATCAGGCGGCTGAGGTGAACGTGACCCCGGACCGCGGTTACGCCTTCTCTCTGCGTGGTATCGCCCGCGAGTGGTCCCACGCAACCGGAACCCCCTTCGAGGATTTTGTGCTGGCGTACGGCGAGCGCGCCCCGGAGGCGAACGACGCCGGTCACCCGGTGGTCCTGCGCGACGATGCCCCGATTCACGGTAATCCGGGTTGCGTGCGCTTCGTGATGCGCGAGGTATCCGGCGTGAAGGCCGAGACCCCGGTTCCGACCTGGATGTCTTCGCGTCTGCGTCTGGCGGGTGTGCGCTCGCTGTCGCTGCCGGTGGATATTTCGAACTACGTGATGCTGGAGACCGGTCAGCCGCTGCACTTCTACGATGCTGACAAGGTTCAGGGTGAGATTGTGGTGCGCCGCGCTGCTGCTGGCGAGAAGCTGGTGACCCTGGACGGCGTGGAGCGTACCCTGCACCCCGAGGACATCGTGATTGTCGATGATTCGGGCGTGATCGGCCTGGCCGGTGTGATGGGAGGAGCCTCGACCGAGGTGACCGACTCGACCACCCGCATCCTGATTGAGGCCGCACGCTTTGACGAGGTGTCGGTGGCTCGCACCGCCCGCCGCCACAAGCTGATTTCCGAGGCCTCCAAGCGTTTCGAGCGCGGCGTGGACCCGCAGATTCAGGCAGCTGCCGCCCAGCGTGCCGTGGAGCTACTGGTCGAGCTGGCCGGCGCCCAGGCTGAGCCGGGCGTTACCGACGTGTCCCTCGGTTACGAGCCGGTCGTCATCGAGCTGCCCGCCGAGTACACCGCCGGCCGCATCGGCGTGGACTACTCCCCGGAGCAGATTGAGTCCAGCCTGCGCGAGATTGGTTGCTCGGTGGAGCGCACCGAGTCCGGCTACCTGGTGGCCGTTCCTTCCTGGCGCCCCGACCTGCGCGCGAAGGAAGACCTGACCGAGGAAATCGCCCGTATCGACGGCTACGAGAACATCCCCTCGACCTTGCCGGTGGCCCCCGCCGGCCGCGGCTACACCCCCGAGCAGGCAGGCAAGCGCCGCGCCCTGAACGCGCTGGCCGCAGCCGGCCTGACCGAGGTTTTCGCCTACCCCTTCGTGTCGGCTGATGCGAACAACCTGTGGTCGGCTCCGTGGGTGAGCACCCCTGAGAACCCGGTGACCGAGGTGCCTTCGATTCGCCTGGAGAACCCGATTTCTTCGGCTGAGGGCTGGATGCGCCGTTCGCTGCTGCCCGGCCTGGTTGAGGTGCTCAAGCGCAACCTTTCCCGCGGCTTCAAGAACCTGGCCATCTTCGAATCCGGCCACGTGTTCATCCCGGGTGAGCAGCTGGGTTCGGAGTCCATTCCGCCGCTGGGTGTTCGTCCTTCGGATGAGGTTCTGGCGGACCTGAACGCCGGCATCCCGAAGCAGCCCTCGTTTATTGCCGGTCTGTTCGCCGGCACCGAGCACGAGGCGATGCCCGGTGCGGCTCCGCGCGCTTACGACTGGCGCGACGCCCTGGACGCCGTGCGTCTGATTGCGGATGCCGTATCCGCGCCGATTACCGTGCGTAACGGCGTTCATACCGCGTTCCACCCGGGGCGCGTGGCCGAGGTCCTGGATGCGAACGGCGAGCGCATCGGTTTTGCCGGTGAGTTGCACCCGAAGCTGTTGCAGGAGCTTAACCTGCCGGAGCGCACCTGCGCCTTTGAGCTGGACTTCTCCGCCCTGTTCGCGCACCGCGTCGAGGTACACCAGGCCGTTCCGGTGCTGACCTACCCGGCGGCAACCCAGGACGTAGCCCTGCTGGTGGACCGCGATCTGCCCGCTTCTGAGGTGGAGCGCGTGCTGCGTGAGGGCGCCGGCGAGCTGCTGGAGGATATCCGCGTGTTCGACGATTACCGCGGTACCGGCATCGATGAGTCGAAGAAGTCCTTGGCGTTCGCACTGCGTTTCCGCGCGCCGGATCGCACTCTGACCGCGGACGAGGCTTCCGCCGCTCGAGAGGCAGCCGTGGCGGCCGCCGTCGAGCAGCTGGGCGCGGAGGCTCGCGTCTAGTCGAGACCAAGTGACGCTGACGGGGTGGGGGCTTCGGCTCCCACCCCGTTTGCGTGAACACCTGCGCGTTCGACGGCGCATCCGCCGAATTTGTATCTGAATATGCGCGTTTGGCCTCGTCAGATAAAGAATAAAGCACAAGTTTGTTCTTTTATTGGTGATGCTCCGCGGTAATGGGTACCCTAGAAGGTAGACGATTTGAGGGAGAGATAATGGCTAACCGAGAAAGCTCGCACGATCGCCGTCCGCAGAACGAAGATTCTGCGACTAATCATTCCGAGGATTTCCGCTACGAGGAGCCCGAAGAACTAGAGTATGAAGAGTACGACGACTACGAAGAGTACGATGACGACGAGGATGACGAGGAAAACGCCTCCCTTTTTGCGATGAGCGAGGATGAGCTGGAGGAGCGCCCCGGCGTGAACTGGCTGTCGGTGCTCTCGGCCGTCGTCGCGGTGGTCGTGGCCATTATTCTGGCGGTCGTGGGCGTGCGTTCCTTCGCCTGGGTGAACGCGAATGCCGACTACGCCGGCCACAGCTGGGTTGTGCAGGGCACCTACCAGGATTTGACTCCCGACCTGATTACCAAGGAGAACGTGGCGCGCTATAAGGGCAACCTCCCCGCCGATGATGCGCTCAACGGCAAGACGTACGTGTCGAATCTGAAGGATAAGTACAAGGTCAATTCCAGCGCTACGGTGGAGTTCCGCGGTTCGCAGACCGGTGACGTTCCGGCCGATTTCCCGCGTGAGGTGGATGGCCTGCTGGTTGAAAACAACGGTCAGCTGGAGGTTGTTTACACCGCAGAGAAGGGCACCCTGAAGCCCGTAACCGAGGGGCAGGTGACCGGTCATCGCGTGGCCGGCATCGCAAGCATTATCGGCGCGATCCTGGTGTTGCTGGGCGGTATAGTGTTCGCCGTGTGGTTGAACCGCCGTTCCCGTAACGTGGAATACGAGGACCTGGACGGTCTGGTGGATAACGAGGACTAACCGATCAGTCCTTCCATAACGATTTTGTGGGGCCCGCCTCCCGCGCCGGTACGTGATGAGCGTAGTCGGTGCGGTAGGCGGGCTTTCGCTGTGCTCCCGGAAGATGCTCCCCAAAGAGGGGGGCGGCGCCTATGCATAGCACGCGAGGTTATACGTCCGGGTGCGTATTTGCACGCGGAGATACGGCGGCCGGAACGTACATATCGTGAGATTCCGGGGCGGATTTCCCTATAAATATGAGAATAATCCATATTTATGACGCATATTTATGTGCATATGTATTATCTTGGGTAGAGAGGACGCTACCCGTTCCACCGACGGACGGGAAGGTCCACACTCGTGATTGGCACCGTAGGAAGAAGAGATAACATGCCTTTCCCCTCGACCAAGATCGCGCGTCAGGCCCGCATCGTTGAGCTGCTGCAGACCCGACGTGTACGTTCCCAGGCTGAACTGGCGCAGTACCTGACCGACGACGGTATGAAGGTTACTCAGGCCACCCTTTCCCGCGATCTCGTTGAAATTGGAGCCGAGCGCATCCGCGATGAGGGCGCCGGCCTGATTTACGCTGTTCCGAACTATCCGGCTCGTCGCGGTGGCGGCACCGCGCCGGACGCCCGCATGATTTCCCTGTTCAAAGAGCTACTGATTACCGCCGAGGGTTCGGCGAATATCACGGTGCTGCGTACCCCTCCGGGGGCGGCCCAGTTCCTGGCTTCCTCGATTGACCAGAGTGGCATGGACGCCATCCTGGGCACGATTGCCGGAGACGACACCGTGATGGTGATTACCCGCGACCCCAATGGCGGGGCCGCGCTGGCTGAAAGCTTCCTGGACTGGTCGGCAGCCCAGTAGCGTACGAGGGGTGTGTCCCGGACCTTCCGATGAACGAATCGGCGGTCCCGGACGCACCCCCGTTGCGTACCCGAGACAGGGCAAGTGGTCCCGGAGGCCGAGAGTCTCATGAGGGCATCAACCTATAGACGAAGACGATACGAACAACACAGAACAACACCGCAGGAGAACTCAACGATGACTTCGACACCCAGCTCTGCGCCCCGTCACCCCTCGCAGGCCGAGCCCTCGGCCCGGAATAATACCGCCTCAATTCTGGCGGAGGCGGCCGCAGCCTCCCCGCGCAAGGTTGCGCTCGCACTGCCCGCCGCGGGTGACGCCTCCGAGTCCTCCTCGCTGCTGAATATTAGCTACGGCGAACTGGCCTCGGCAGCGGCAGAGGTGCAGCGATACCTGGGGACCCTGGGCGTGGAGGCGGGCGACCGAGTGGCCCTGTCCATGCCGAACGTGCCGCTGATGCCCGCCCTCTACTACGGTATTGCCGCGCGCGGTGCGATTTGCGTGCCGCTCAACCCCCTGCTGTCGGGAGCGGAGCTGGAGTACCACCTTGAAGATAGCGGCGCAAAGGTTCTCTTCGCCTTTGCCGGCACTCGCCTGGCGCAGGAGGCCGCCTCGACGGTGCCGGTGAAGAACGGTTCGGTGCGGTGCGAAATTTTTGAGCCCTCCGCCTCGCCCCTGGCCCCCTTTGACGGTGTGGACGTTCCGCTGGCACCCGCCGTGGTGAAAGAGCAGGATCCCGCGGTTATCCTGTACACCTCGGGCACGACCGGCCGCCCGAAGGGAGCCACCCTCAGCCACGCGAATATCCTCTCGAACGCCCGCAGTTGTGTGAAAGTTTTTGGTTTCACCGCCGAGGACGTCATCTTTGGCGGCCTCCCTCTATTCCATGCCTTCGGCCAGACGGTGTCGATGAACGCGGCTTTTGCCGCCTGCGCGACGGTGGCGTTGCTTCCGCGCTTTACGCCCGATCACGCGCTGAGCCTGATTGAGGCGGCCCGGGTGTCGGTGCTGGCAGCCGTGCCGAGCATGTACATCTCTCTTGCAGCCATCATGGCTGAGCAACCGGAGCGTTGCGCCCGCCTGCGCGGTACGGTGCGCTTCGGCATTTCGGGTGGTTCGGCTCTGCCCGCTCCGGTGCACGAGGCTTGGAAGGAGCTGGCCGATTGTACCGTGTACGAGGGTTACGGTCTGAGTGAGACCTCGCCCGTGGTTTCCTTTAACCAGGCGGCCTTTGGCATGGTGCTGGGTTCGGTGGGCCGCGTTCTGCCGGGTGTGCAGGTTCAGGTGCGCGACTCCGCGGGTGTCGAGTGCCCGACGGGGGAGAGCGGCCAACTGTGGGTGCGCGGCGAGAACGTGATGCTCGGTTACTGGAATAACCCCGAGGCAACCGCCGGAGTGTTTGACGGTGAGTGGTTTGCGACCGGGGACGTGGCTCGTGTGGATGCCGACGGCAATATCTTTATCGTGGACCGCATCAAGGACATGGTGCTGCGCAACGGCTACTCGGTGTACCCGCGCGAGATTGAGGACGTGCTGTACACCCATGATTTGGTGCAGTCCGTGGCGGTGCTGGGCGTGCCGGATGAGCGAGTGGGCGAGGAGATCGTCGCCGTTGTGGTGCCGCGGGCCGGAGCCGACTGGGGCGTGGCGCAGGCGGAGCTCAACGCCCTGGCCCGAACCCGCCTTGCGGCCTACAAGTACCCGCGCCGCTACGTTGCGGTGGATGCGATGCCGCTGGGCCCGACCGGAAAGATTCTGAAGCGGGATCTGCGTTCGAAGCTGGCGGAGTCCTAAGAGCACAGAGCTCTCAAAGCACCGGGTCCTAAGAACGGGGAGTCCTAGGCCCCGATGTTCCCCGCGCCTCAAAGCCCCGGCCCCCTCACATGTGGAAGCGGCCGGGGCTTTGCGCATTAACCTCGCGTCAATCTAACGCCGACGCCGGCTAATGCGGGTGACCTGCGGGTGTATAGAGGAAAAAAGCGCTGGAACAGAGTAGAATTCTCTAGGCGGCCTGTGCCGCCGCAGACGATTCCGGGCCGTTCGGGCCCGACGCCACCCCACGAAAGAGAGAGCATGAGCGTTCCCGCTTCTGAGGCTACCCCCATCGAACAGCGCATCCCCGCGGCCTGCGCCACGATTCAGGATTACCCGCACGAGGGCATCCTCTTCTACGATGTGACGACTCTCTTCGCCAATCCCGAGGTGTTCAAGGCCTGCATCGATGAGCTGGCCCACCGCTTCGAGGGCGAGTTTGATGTGGTCGCCGGTGTGGAGGCCCGCGGCTTCCTGCTGGCATCGGCCCTGGCTTACGCTACGGGCAAGGGCATCATGACGATTCGCAAGGCCGGCAAGCTTCCCCGCGAAACCTACCGTGAGGAGTATGCGCTCGAGTACGGTACCGCGGCCGTCGAGATTCACTGCAGCGACTTCGCGCCGGGTACCCGAGTGCTGATTCTTGACGATATTCTGGCAACCGGCGGTACCCTGGAGGCCGCGGTGAAGCTTGTGGAGCGCGCCAAGCTTAAGGTTGCCGGCGTGGCTGCCCTGCTGGAGCTGGACGGCCTGGGCGGCCGCGATGCGCTGGCCGGTTACCGCGTTGAGACCCTGAGCCTGGTCTCCGAGTAGCGGCCCGATAGCGGATTCCGCATTATTTCTTCCTGCCGTAGGGCAGAACCAAAGGTGCCCCTTCCGATGCTTTCGGGAGGGGCACCTCGCCGTCTGACCGGTGCTACCGGAAGCCGTCATATTTCTGGGCTCGAGAGCCCATCCTGTAGAATAGTGACCCGTATTTTTAGGTGCCGCTCACGGTGCCGCGCTGAGACGCACTATGTTTAAGGAGCTTGCGTGTCATCTGAATCCCTGTCCCACCGGCCCGAGGAATCGTCGAAGGCTGAGCAGCTATTTGCAGAGCAGATGGTTGCTGAGCGCGAGTACGTGTCCCGCGTATACGCTCGTCTGGACGAGCTACGCGAAGAGACCGCTCAGAAGCTGGCGGATGTGCGCAAGAACCAGGCGGTGGGCGGGCACCAGAACCGTTCGGAGCGTGACTCCTTCGCAACCTATTACGAGGATCGCCTGGCTCAGCTGAACGCCGTGGATTCTCGCTTGACCTTCGGCCGCCTGGACATGGACCGCGAGGGTGCGGATGCTGTGCGCTACATCGGCCGCATCGGCATTACCGACGATAACCAGCGTCGCCTTCTCATGGACTGGCGTGCCCCCGAGGCGGGTACCTTCTATCAGGCCACCGCGTTTCAGCCGATGGGCGTGCGTCGCCGTCGTCACCTGATGCTGGAGGGCCGCACCGTCGTAAATATTGAGGACGAGGTCTTCGACGAGGCCATGCTTGAGGACTCGGACGCCCTGCACGGTGAGGGCGCGCTGCTGGCTGCGCTGAATAAGAAGCGTACCGGCCGCATGGGCGATATTGTGGCGACCATTCAGGCCGAGCAGGATGCAATCATCCGCTCGGAGCTGCCGGGCGTGCGCGTGGTCCAGGGTGGTCCCGGTACCGGTAAGACCGCTGTGGCTCTGCACCGCGCGGCCTATCTGCTGTACACGAATCGTGAGCGCCTGTCGAAGGCGGGTGTGCTCGTGGTGGGCCCCTCGAATTCTTTCATGTGGTACATCGAGCGCGTGCTGCCTTCGCTGGGTGAAACCGGCGTGGTGATGGCTTCGCTGGCGACCCTGTACCCGGGCCTGCGCGCCGTGCCCGAGGAAGACCGCGCGGTGGCCGCCCTTAAGGGCGATTTGCGCATGGTCAAGGTCATTAAGCGCGCCGTGGCGGACCGTCAGAAGGTTCCCGCACGGGCGCAGCTTCTGAACGTTGAGGGAACGGACGTCGAGCTGACCCCCGAGATGGTGCGTTCGGCTCGTTCCCGCGCCCGCTCGACCGGCAAGCCGCATAACGAGGCCCGTGAGACCTTCGTGAAGATTCTGCTGAAGGAGCTGACCGCCAAGCTTGACGAGCAGCTGAATCGCGCGGCGGGTCGCGTGGTGGAGCGCCCCTACCTGCAGGATGACGTGCGCGCCTCCATGGACGTGCGTCGCGCCCTGAACCTGGCCTGGATGCCGCTCTCGCCCGAGACCCTGCTGCGCTCGCTGTATTCGAAGCCGCACTACCTGGAGTCGGCTACCCGTAGTCTGTCGAAGGCGGAGCGAGAGCTTCTGGCTCGTCCTGCGGATGCTCCCTTTACCGAGGCCGATGTCCCCCTGCTGGATGAGGCCGCGGAGCTGCTGGGTGATTTCTCGAAGGTGACGGGTGCCGCTGCGGCGGCGCGTGCGGCGGCCGAGCATCGCGCGAACCTTGAGAACGCGACGAAGGCTTTGGAGAACGTGCACCAGTCCCTGGAGGATATTGGCGCCGATGGTGTGATTACCCCCGAGCAGATTGCGATGATGAACGAGGTGCGTGGCGAGCGGATGACCGCGGCGGCCGCGGCTTCGTCCGATCGCACCTGGGCGTACGGTCACGTGGTGGTGGATGAGGCGCAGGAGCTCTCGCCGATGCAGTGGCGTCTGTTGATGCGACGCTGCCCCATGAAGTCCTTCACGATTGTGGGCGATATTGCGCAGGCTTCGTCGCCGGCTGCGGCTTCGTCGTGGGCGCAGGCCCTGGAACCGTTCGTGGGGGAGCGTTTCACCCTGGACGAGCTGACGATTAACTACCGTACTCCGGCGCAGATTGCGCAGGCTGCGGCTTCGGTGGCTCGGGCTGCCGGCTACGAGGTGTCGGCTCCTCGCGCGGTGCGTGAGGGCCAGTGGCCTCCGCTGATTCGCGAGGTTGCCCCCGATGCCGTGGTGGAGCAGACCGTGTCTGTGGTGAGCGATGAGATTGCCCAGTCCGGCGGCGCGCTGATTGGCGTAATTTGTCCGCCGAGCCTGTACCTTGAGACGGCTCGGGCGGTGGCTCGTGCGCACGCCGATCGCACGGGTACCGCGCAGACGGCCCTGGAAAACCAGGTGCTGGTGCTGACCCCGTGGGAGGCGAAGGGCCTGGAGTTCGACGTTGTGGTGATTGTTGAACCGCAGCAGCTGATTGATGATGCGGACGGCGCGGTGGGTGACGTGTACGTGTCGATGACCCGTCCCACCCAGCGCCTGTATCTGGTGGGCTCGCGCATGCCCGCGGGCCTGTAGCCGCATCCATGCACCCGCCGCCGGGCGCTTGCTCTGAGCGTTTGTGCCGGTGCGGTGTTAGGCTTAGTACATATTTTGTTCGGACGCCTCGTGCGTCGTTACCTTGTGAATGGGAGAAGCATGTCTGCCGAGATCCTCAACGCGCAGCATAATGACGATACCTTCGAGAATATTTGGCAGGAGCTGAAGTGGCGCGGCCTGGTGCACGTGAGCACCGATGAGGCCGCCCTGGAGAAGGCGCTGAGTGAGGAGACCCTGACTTTCTACACGGGTTATGATCCGACCGCGGCTTCGCTGCACCTGGGCCACCTGGTGCAGCTGCTGGTGATGCGTCGTCTGCAGCTGGCAGGTCACAAGCCGCTGGGCCTGGTGGGTGGCTTCACCGGCCTGATTGGTGATCCGCGTCAGACGTCTGAGCGTGTGCTGAACTCTCCCGAGGTCGTTGCTGAGTGGGTGAAGTCCCTGCGCGCACAGATTGAGCGTTTCCTGTCTTTCGAGGGTGAGAACGCTGCTCGGATGGTGAATAACCTGGACTGGAGCGGTCAGATGTCCGCCCTGCAGCTGCTGCGCGATGTTGGTAAGCACTTCCGCGTGGGCACCATGGTGAAGAAGGAGATTGTGGCGAAGCGCCTGAACTCCGACGAGGGCATTTCGTACACCGAGTTCTCGTACCAGATTCTACAGGGCCTGGACTTCCTGGAGCTGAACCGTCGTTTCGGCTGCACTCTGCAGACCGGTGGTTCTGATCAGTGGGGCAACCTGACCAGCGGTACCGAGCTGATCCGTAAGGTCGAGGGTAAGAGCGTTCACGCTATTGGTACCCCGCTGATTACTAACTCTGACGGCACCAAGTTCGGTAAGAGCGAGGGTAACGCTATTTGGCTGAACCCGCAGATGTGCTCGCCGTACGCGTTCTACCAGTTCTGGCTGAACACCGCGGATGCGGATGTGGTGGATCGCCTGAAGGTGTTCACCTTCCTGACTCGCGCTGAGATTGCCGAGTTCGCCGAGAAGGTTGAGAAGGAACCGTTTAAGCGTGAGGCTCAGAAGACTCTGGCGTACCTGGTGACTTCGCTGGTTCACGGTACTGAGGCGACTGATCAGGCTGTGGCTGCTTCGGAGGCTCTGTTCGGCAAGGGCGATTTCGCTGCTCTGGACGAGACTACCCTGGAGTCTGTAGTTGCGGAGCTTCCTTCGGCGAAGCTGACCGAGGACCGACTGGACCTGATTTCTGTTCTGACCGAGTTGGGCTTTGCGAAGTCTAACTCTGAGGCTCGTCGCATTCTGAAGGAGGGCGGCGCTTCGGTGAACGGCGTGAAGGTTCAGGGCGAGGACGCAGCTATTTCTAAGGATGATCTGCTGCACGGTCGTTTTGCGATGGTTCGCCGTGGTAAGAAGAACCAGGGTGCGGTTGAGCTGGTCTAGTCTTTTCTGACTTTCTCTATACATATAGAGGGGGAGGGGTTCTTCTCTGCTGAGTGTTTAGTGCTGAGTGTTCGGTACTGAATGTTCGGTGGGGGAGTGCCCCTCCTTTTCTGTTCCCTATATACGTTCCCTTTATATACAGAGCCCCTCCGTCAGGAGGGGCTCTTCTTGTATCGTTCTGCTGCCCTCTGGCTCTGGGTTTTCTTAGTTTGTCTTTGTTCGCGAGGGCTTTGGGCACCTTTCGACCCTGTTTTGGGGCTCCAGAGAGGGGAATTCGCAGATTTTTAAGGTTTCTAGAAGTTTTTTAAAGATTTTTTTCCACCCTTAAAACGCGCTGACCAGGTAGTTTAGTGTCTAGGGGGGTGTCTGAGACTCTTTCAAGGCCTTATTTGTGTTCTACTTCACCCGTATTCGGGTTGCGGGCCTGTATTCGGGTCTGTATAGTTGTATGAGTCGCCGCGGCGAGGAGGAAAAAACGAAGAACTTCTTCGGTGTTTCTCCTGGTCGGAAGCGGTTTTGACAGGTTTTCAATTGTATAGTGTTTCGGTTTCTTGCTTGAAGGAATTC
>FLSH01000155.1_pt3 | contig 14681 bp, 8 predicted proteins | sample 1550441 | NCBI WGS metagenome assembly FLSH01 (sample SAMEA4031756, study PRJEB14383) | metagenome | biome: human; feature: oral; material: saliva | place: Philippines | collected 2014 | reverse complement strand
TCCCCCCCCCCCGGCGAGCTCCCCCGGCGGGCGCTAAACACCGAAGCTGAAACGGCGAAGGCCTCGGCGGCGTGGATTCCTCCACCCCGTCGGGGCCTTCGTCAGTTGGAGCTACACGTGAGCCGCGGGGCTAGTCGTCCTTGCCCAGGCGCTTGATGTCGGCGGCGGCCACACCAATGCCGAGCATTGTCGGAGCCGAAGCCTCTTCGGCGGCCGGGGCCACATCCGCCACGGATGCGGAAGCCACCACGGAACCGTGAGCGCTCTCGGCGGTATCGACGGTCACGACCTTCGAACCCACGCCGGCGCTCGAAGCGGCACGGCGGGTGCGGCGCTTACGCGGGGCCGGAGCGGACGACACAACCGTTGCGGGCTGGGCCGGCTTCTGTTCCGCCTTCTCCTGCTGCAGCTCGGCGGACTCAGCCGAGGGGGCGCCGCCAATCACGCCGGTCACGACCGGGCGGGTGCCCTGCTCGCGCTGACCGTTCTGCTCGGCCGATTCGGCGGCGCGGCGTGCACGGCGACGCGATGCGCGGGGAGTCTCGCGGACGTCCTCGATGCGCAGGTCCTCACGCTCAGCACGCTTCGACTCAGCCTTCTTCGACTCGGAACGCTCGGCGCGCTCCGCACGCTCGGAACGACGCGTGGAGGAACGCTCCTCGCGACCCGGGCGGGAAGATTCACCCTCGGGGCGAGCGATGCGGCCGGCCTTCTGCGAGGCACGGGCCTTCGCCTCACCCGCGCGAATCGCCTCAAAACGATCCGAGGAGCGGCTGAATCGCGGATCCAGCTCGGGATCAACGTGGTGATCCAGCACGCCGGCATCCGAACCCTCCACCGCTGCGATTGCGGTATCGTCCAGCTCACGACGCTTCTCGGAGCGGTTCTTACGGGAGCGGCCCGAGCGGGACTTCTTCTCCTCGCGCTGAGGCTGTTCCTCGTCCTTCTCCTTGGCGACCGCTTCCTCCTCCACGCGGTCGAAGGCGCTGGCCAGCTGCTCCAGGGAGAAGCCGCCCTGCTCGCCGACCCACTGGCCGTCGGTTACCTCGGCAACCTTCTGCTCGCGTTCGGCGACCTCGGCGTGGGCCTGCTCGCTCGCCTCGGCGATACCCTGAATCTCCTGCTCCAGCGAGAGCTCAGCGGTCTCGGCGCGGCGCGAACGCTTGCGGCGCTTACGCTTCTTGCGGGTCGAGGTGGTCTCCTCCGAACCGCTCTCGTTCTGGACGGAGGCGGCTGCCACGGCGGCCATCGCGTTACGGCGCTCGGCCTTCTTCGACTCCAGGGCGTCCTGCTTCTGCTGGTCGCGTGAATCCTCGCGGGAGGCCGAACGGGCACGCTTGCGCTCGTTACGGTCGTGGCGGTGAATGAAGTCGGAGGCGCCACCGCTGCGGCCGCTCAGCGGCTGATCGTGAACGATCAGACCGCGGCCGGCGCAGTGCTCGCAGGGCTCCGAGAAGACCTCGAGCAGGCCGGTACCCAGGCGCTTGCGGGTCATCTGAACCAGACCCAGCGAGGTCACCTCGGTCACCTGGTGCTTGGTGCGGTCACGGCCCAGGCACTCAATCAGTCGACGCAACACCAGGTCGCGGTTCGATTCGAGCACCATGTCGATGAAGTCAATCACGATGATGCCGCCGATATCGCGCAGACGCAGCTGACGCACGATCTCCTCGGCCGCCTCCAGGTTGTTCTTGGTGACAGTCTCTTCGAGGTTGCCGCCGCTACCGGTGAACTTACCGGTGTTCACGTCCACCACGGTCATGGCCTCGGTGCGGTCAATCACGAGCGAGCCGCCCGAGGGCAGGTAGACCTTGCGATCCAGCGCCTTAGCCAGCTGCTCGTTGATGCGGTAGTGGTCGAAGAGGTCGTCCTCACCGTCCCACTTCTGCAGGCGCGAAATCAGGTCGGGTGCCACATAGGTCACGTAGGCTTCGATGGAGTCCCAGGCGTCCTGACCCTGAACAATCATCGCGGTAAAGTCCTCGTTGAAGACGTCACGCACGGTCTTAATCATCAGGTCGGGCTCCTGGTAGAGCATCTCGGGGGCCAACACCTTGCGGGAGTTGGCCTTCTCCTGGATCTCTTCCCACTGCGCGCGCAGGCGGTTAATGTCGTGGGTCAGCTCCTCCTCGGAGGCACCCTCGGCCGCGGTGCGCACAATCACGCCGGCACCCTCGGGCAGCTTGTCCTTCAGAATCTTCTTCAGGCGCGCACGCTCGGTGTCGGGCAGCTTGCGAGAAATACCGGTCATGGAACCGCCCGGCACGTACACCAGGAAGCGGCCCGGCAGGGAAACCTGGCTGGTCAGGCGGGCACCCTTGTGACCAATCGGGTCCTTGGTGACCTGCACCAGCACCGAATCGCCCGGCTTCAGGGCGTTCTCAATCTTGCGGGGCACGCCGTCCAGGCCGGTGACGTCCCAGTTGACCTCGCCCGCGTAGAGCACGGCGTTACGGCCGCGTCCAATATCGACGAAGGCGGCCTCCATGGAGGGCAGCACGTTTTGCACCTTGCCCAGGTACACGTTGCCAATCAGGGAGTCCTGCTGGGTCTTCGACACGAAGTGCTCGGCCAGCACGCCGTCCTCGAGCACACCAATCTGGATGCGGCCATCCTTCTGACGAACCAGCATCTGACGGTCCACGGACTCGCGGCGAGCCAGGAACTCGGCCTCGGTCACGATGTGGCGGCGGCGGCCCAGGGAACGGGACTCGCGGCGACGCACGCGCTTGGCCTCCAAGCGGGTGGAGCCGCGCACACCGGTCACGGTGTTGGATGCGTGGGAATCGGCCAGGCGCGGTGCACGCACCTTGGTGACGGTCTCAACTTCATCCTCGACACCGCCCTCAATCTCGATGTCCTCGGTACCGCGGCGGCGGCGACGGCGACGGTGGCTGGTGACCTCTGCCTCCGCGGCGGCCTCCTCGCGGCGGCGCTCCATGCGGTCCTTGCGCTTCTGCTCTTCGGCGGCGGCGCGGCGGGCCTCACGCTCGAGCTTGGCGGCCACGGCGAGCTCGCTCAGCTCCTCGGGCTCGGGGGCCACGAACAACGGCATCGCGCCCATGGGGGTGCGCGAGCGTAGCTCCTGCAGCTTTTCGCGCTGCAGGTCGCTCAGGGTCTTAACGGGTTCGGCGGGCTCCTCGGGTGCCTTCTCCTCGGCGGCTTCTTCGGCGGCGGATACCTCGGCCTCGAGCACCTCGGCCACACCATCGGTTGCGGCGGGCTCCGCGTCTGCGGAGCCGGCCTCTGCGTTCTCAGCCTGCTTCTCGGCGGCCTCCTCTGCCTCGGCCTCAACCTCGGCTTCCGCGGCGGCTTCGCCCTCAACAAATTCGGCTTCGGCGGTCTCTTCTGCAGCTTCTTCGGCCTTCTCCGCCGTGGTCACCTTCTCGACCTTGGCGACCTCTTCGACCTTGGCAGTCTTCTCGACGGCCTCGACCTTGGCCACCTTCTCAACCTTGGCGACCTCTTCAACCTTCGCCACGCGCTCCTGGGCGGCGGGAGCCTCCGCCGCCTCAGCCTCGGCGGGCTGCTTTTCAGCTGCCGCGAACAGGCTGTTCAGGGTCGAAGCAACCTCGGCCTCGGACACCGCGGGAGCGGCGGCCTTCGGCGCGGGGGCGTGCTTAGCCTTAGCGTTACGCAGATTGGTCAGGCCCGTGGCGATGGCTTCGTCCAGGGGAAGCTCGGGAGCCTTCTCCTTCTTCGGACGTCCCGGGCGGCGACGCTCGGCGGGAGCGGCCTGAGATTCGGAGCTCTGGCGAACATTCTTACGCAGAGTTTCACGGGTTTCTGCGGAGGCGTTCTTCTCCTCAGCGAGGGCGTTCAGCGCCTCAAAAACCCCAAGTTCGACGTTCTTCTCGTCAGACATTAATCTTCTTTCGTCATACCCCGCTCCGCATCGCGAGGATTTTTGACAGCGCGCATACAGCGCAAAGCCTAGTTGCCGTCACCGCGGCTCAAGCCTCTCCCTGCGAGCGCGCATACGTGGGGCGCGGCCCGGGCGCTATCTCTTTCAGCGCCGTCATTCGTGGGGGCGAGCGGGCGGAACGCAACGCGCACCGCAACGGTCACAGCCACCCCGCAATCGAGCACGGCCACGCCCTCCCTGGGCGTCCTGCCGGTCTTCGGGATTCTTCGCCGATGCGGTCCGGTCCGCGCGGTGCGACAGTCATGCTCCGCGGCTTACGGCCGGCGCTTACGGGTACTCTCCCTCGATGCGGTGGTGGGAATCTTCTGCGCGTGCGGGGCGCACAAGACACCGTCTTTCATTATACCCGTACGCGGCCCCCTCGAGGCTACCCGGGATGCGGGCTTAAGAGGCGGGCGGAAAACCTGGCGAGGCGCAAGAAAGCCGGACGGCGCGCGTGCACCATCCGGCTTCGTTCAAAAATTTTGGAGACACCCGCGCGAAGCGGGGTGCGCATAGGGCGGAACTCCCCCGGTGACCCTGCGGGAATCGCCAAAGAGAGAGGTTAGTCCAGGCCCAGCTCGGCGTCGCGAGCCTCGCGTGCCTGCTGCGCCAGCTTCGGGTCGGTCGGAAGATACTCCGGGCCCGAACCGGTCGCAAAGGGAACCCCCAGGATAAAGACGAAGGGCGAGAGGACCAGCAGGATAACCCACAGCAGCGAAAAGTGACCGGCGGTCAGCAGCAGAAGGGCAATCAGGAAAATTACGGCGGCGCCACCCATCGTGGCCATTCCGGCAGTCTTCACGGTTCTCCTCAGTGGGCAAAGGAATGTACCCGTCCATTATACGCACGAGGAACCGCACGTGCGGGGCCCCTCCCCTCGCAGAGGCTGAGGCGGGCGCGCATCCGCTCCGCCCTATTCGGTACAGCGGGCGCAGTAACAGGGTGCAGAAAAGCCCCGGCAGCCGGGCTACCGGGGCTTTCCCTTCGGCTCCAAAACCGAGGGGTTACTGCATCATGCCCATGATGACGTCGAAGAAACGAATCACGATGATGCCAAAAATCAGAATCAGCCACAGGCCAATCGCGAACCACGACCAGGCGCGGGCGCTTTCGCGAACCGACGGCGAGGCGGGAATGACGCCAGCCGAGATGTTGCGCACCGTGGTCTTCACGAAGAGGGTGATGGTCATGACCCACACGATCATGCAGAACAGGCAGAGAGCGTTGATATGGAAGGTCGTCTCAAACCACAGCCACATGATGAAGGCCGCCGCGGCACCCAGGCCGATGTTCAGGCAAATCCAGAACCACCGCTTGAACTGTGCCCCGGCCAGAATCGCCGCGCCAATCGTCACCACGATGGAGAAACCGACCAGGCCGATAAAGGGGTTCGGGAAGCCGAAGGCCTCGGCCTGCGGGGTGCGCATGACCGTGCCACAGCTCAGCAGGCCGTTGATGTCGCAGACCGTGGTGTGGCCGGCGTCAACGTAAATCTGCAGTCGCTCGTACACCAGAATGGCAGCGGAGGCCAGGGCGATGAGACCGGCACAAATCAGCCAGCACCCCAGCCGGCGATCCATGGAGGCCGTCGTTCCCTCCGCTCCCTCCAGCCGACCGGTGTGTTCGTTCTCGGCCTGGGGCGGTTCGGTGGTACTCGATGCGGCGGTACTCATGCGACTCCTTGTGGTAGTTGGTTGACCGTGGTGTGTCACCGTGGTTTGTCCGGAATATGCCGTGCCCCGTTCTGCTCGCGGTCCCGGAAGGACCGGAGGCGAGCTCGGGTCGGGTGGTTTCGTCCCGCTGGGCGGGCCCGATCCGAGGCTTCGGGAACGGGCGATATCCGGTGGTGCACGGAGGCACCCCGGATTCGGCATCTCAACTATCCTAGCCTCTTCCGGCGGTAATCAGTACGTCATCCGACCAATTATTTCGCGATACCGCGCTTTTTTGGCCCGTTCGGGGTCAGACGTAACCGTTTGTTCTCTCTCGCTTCTTTCCCGGGGTCTTCGGGGATTTGGGCCGTCCGGCGGTTAGCTGGGCTAGTCCTCCTCAGACTCCTCGGGCTCCTCGTCGCCGAAGAAATCCTCGGTGTACGAGTCGCCCAGCGGCAGGCCCAGCGAGTCCTCCAGCGAAGAACCCAGCCCGGGCTCGCCGCCCAGCTCGGCCATGATGTCGTTCAGCAGCTCGTCCGGCTCAGCTTCAGAAGCCGCAGCAGCAGCAGCCGCCAGGGTCGCCGCGGAGGCGGCACCCGCAGAACCGGCGTACAGGCCCGCCTCGGCGGGCAGCTCGTCCGGCAGTTCCTCGGCCTCAGCGCCGGGGGTCTTCGCCTCCTCATGCGCCGCCAGCAGGGTACGCGCCTCACCAATGACCGTAATCGAACCGGTAATCAGCACACCCGCCGACTCCTGCTCAAAGAGGGCGTTCTCCATGGCGGTGGCAATCGCCTCGTCCAGGTGCTCAAACACCTCAATCGAGTCCTCGTCAATGCCAGCATCCAGGGCGAGCTCGTGCAGGCGCTCCGGGGCAATCGCGCGCGGCGAATCCGAGGCCGACAGGTACAGGCGGAACGTGCCGTCCGAGGCATCCACGTACTCTTCGCGCATGGTCTCAAACATGCCCAGGGCGTCCTTCTCCCCCAGGATGCCGACCACGGCGTGCAGGTGCGAAAGCTTGAACGCCTCGGTCAGCGCGGCCGCAGAGGCGCGCACGCCGTGCGGGTTGTGGCCAGCGTCCAGGATGGTCAGCGGCTCAGTACGCACCACCTCCAGGCGGCCCGGCGAGCGCACCGATTCGAAGGCGGCGCGCACGACATCCTCAGGCAGCTGACGCTGGCCGCCGAAGAACGCCTCCACGGCGGCGAGAGCCACCACGGCGTTCTGCGCCTGGTGCGCGCCGTGCAGCGACAGCGGCACGTCCGGGTACTCCCCCGCCAGGCCGCGCAGGGTCAGCAGCTGACCGCCGACCGCAAGCTCGCGAGAGACCACGCCGAACTCCACTCCCTCGAAGGCGAAGGATGCCTCCTTCTCGCGGGCGGAGGCGAGCAGGACATCGGCGGCCTCGGGCTCCTGGACGGCCGAGACGAGGAAGCCACCGGGCTTGATGATGCCGGACTTCTCGGTTGCGATTTCGGCGAGGGTTTCACCGAGCATATCGGTGTGGTCCAGACCGATCGGGGTGACCACGGAGACCACGCCGTCAGCAACGTTCGTGGAGTCCCAGGTGCCACCGATACCGACCTCAAGCACCACCACATCCACCGGCTCATCCGCGAAAATCGCGAAGGCAAGCACGGTAATGGACTCGAAGAAGGTCAGGGCAGGCTCGCCGCGGGAGGTCATCTCGGCGTCCACGATCTGCAGGTAGGGGGTGATTTCCTCCCAAATGCGCACGAAGGTGGCATCCGGCACGGGCGCGCCGTTAATGCAGATACGCTCGGTAACGCTTTCGAGGTGCGGGCTGGTAAAGCGGCCCACGCGCAGGTCGTGGCCGAGCAGCAGCGCCTCAATCATGCGGGCGGTGCTGGTCTTGCCGTTCGTGCCGGTAATGTGAATCACCGGCGCGGCGCGGTGCACGTCGCCGAGGATTTCGACGGCGCGGGCTACCGCGTCCAGGCGCGGTGCCATCTTGTTTTCGGGGGCGCGCGCCAGCAGCTCGCCATAGACCCGCTCCACGCCCTCGGGATCGGGAATTGCGGGGTAATTCTTCTCGCTCATTGTTCTCCTCACTGGGATAGCCGGTTGCGGCACCGGCCGAGTCCCCGCCGTGCGGCGGGATAGACGACGGGCCGCCCCGCCCGTGAAGGGGCGGGACGGCCGTACGGTTCAGGCGTATTAGGCCTTAGCCACGCTGATGGACAGCTCGGGGCCCTCGGTCAGCTGCAGGGACACGGCGAGGGTTTCGCCGGTCACCAGTGCCTCGTTGGCGCGCAGGGCTGCCAGGGTCTCCTCGGGTGCCTCGATGGAGAGGTTGATGCGGTCCGCAACGTTCAGGTCGGCATCCTTACGTGCCTGCTGAATAGCGCGGATGGTGTCGCGGGCGATACCCTCGGCAACCAGCTCGTCGGTCAGCTCGATGTTGAGGACCAGGAAGCCGCCGGGCAGAACAGCCGCGGCGGTGTGCTCGGCGCCCTCAGCGTCGGCGTCGACCACGGTCACCAGCTCGTACTCGCCCTCTTCCAGGGCCAGACCGCCGTCCAGAGCCTTCACGCCGACCAGGACGGTACCGTCCTCGGTCACGGTCCAGTCACCGGACTTGGAGGCCTTGATGGCCACCTGCACCTGCTTGCCCAGACGCGGGCCAGCGGCGCGAGCGTTCACCTTCAGCTGCTGGGAGATGCCGTAGTCAGCCGGGTCGACGGTGTCGGCGCTGACCAGGGTCACCTCGCGCAGGTTCAGCTCGTCCTCGACGATGGTCGCGAAGTACTCCGCGCCCTTCTCGCCGAAGGCGGTGCCCAGGGCTGCGAACTGCTCGGGTGCGATTGCCACGGTCAGCTGCTGCAGCGGCTGGCGCACGCGAATCTTCTTCTCCTTGCGCAGTGCCGAACCGGCGGAGCAGACCTCACGCACGGTCTGCATGAGGGCCAGCAGGTCGGACTCGTCAGCGAAAGCGGATGCCTCGGGCCAGTCGGCCAGGTGCACGGAGCGTTCACCGGTCAGGCCGCGGTAGATTTCCTCGCTGCTGAGCGGCAGCAGGGATGCGGCAACCTTCGACACGGTCACCAGCGCGGTGTAGAGGGTGTCGAACGCGTCGGTGTCCTCGTTGAAGAAGCGCTCGCGGGAGCGACGCACGTACCAGTTGGTCAGCGCGTCGGCGTACTGGCGCAGGTACTCGCAGGCGTTCCAGATGTCGTAGGAGTCCATCGCCGCGGTGACCTGTTCAATCATCTCGCGGGTCTTGCCGAGGATGAAGCGGTCCATCACGTGCTGCGAGTCGTACTTGAGCTTGGCGCTGTAGCCCTCACCGTTGTTGGCGGCGTTGGCGTACAGGGCGAAGAAGTGGTAGACGTTCCACAGCGGCAGCATAACCTGGCGAACGCCCTCGCGGATGCCCTGCTCGGTCACAATCAGGTTGCCGCCGCGCAGAATCGGCGAGGACATCAGGAACCAGCGCATCGCGTCGGAGCCGTCGCGGTCGAGGACCTCGGAGACGTCCGGGTAGTTGCGCAGGGACTTGGACATCTTCTGGCCGTCTGAGCCGAGCACGATACCGTGGCTGATGACGTTCTTGAACGCGGGGCGGTCGAAGAGCGCGGTGGCCAGCACGTGCAGCACGTAGAACCAGCCGCGGGTCTGGCCGATGTACTCGACGATGAAGTCTGCCGGGTAGTGGTTCTCGAACCATTCCTGGTTCTCGAAGGGGTAGTGCACCTGTGCGTAGGGCATGGAGCCGGAGTCGAACCAGACGTCGAGCACGTCTTCCACGCGGCGCATGGTGGACTTGCCGGTCGGGTCGTCCGGGTTCGGGCGGGTTAGCTCGTCAATGTACGGGCGGTGCAGGTCGGGTTCGCCGTCCTTGTTCAGGGGCAGGCGGCCGAAGTCTGCCTTGAGCTCTTCGAGGGAGCCGTACACGTCCATGCGCGGGTAGTTCGGGTCGTCCGAAACCCACACGGGGATCGGGGAGCCCCAGAAGCGGTTACGGGAGATGGACCAGTCGCGTGCGTTCTCAACCCACTTGCCGAACTGGCCGTACTTCACGTTTTCCGGGATCCAGTTAATCTGCTTGTTCAGCTCGTACATGCGGTCCTTGAAGTCGGTGACCTTCACGTACCAGGAGGTGATTGCACGGTAGATGAGCGGGGTGCGGCAGCGCCAGCAGTGCGGGTAGGAGTGCACGTAGGACTTCTCGCGAATCAGCACGTCGTCTGCCTTGAGGGCGTTGATGATGGTGCGGTTCGCATCGAACGCCTGCACGCCCGCGATTTCTGCCAGGGCGGTGGAGCCGGATGCGGTGGGCTCGGCGAAGAGGTTCAGGAACTTTGCGCCTTCGTCGAGGGAGAGAATCACGGGGATGCCGTAGCCCTCACAGACCTTCTGGTCGTCTTCACCGTAGGCGGGTGCCTGGTGGACGATACCGGTACCGTCGGTGGTGGAGACGTAGTCAGCGACCAGGATCTGCCAGGAGGTTTCGGTGCCCCACTTTTCGGCGTCTGCGAAGTAGTCCCACAGCGGGGTGTAGCGCACGTGCTCGAGCTGGGAGCCGGTGTAGCGTGCGGTGACGGCTGCGGCGGCGTCCTCGGCGGGGTTGTCGCCTTCGTAGCCGAGGTCCTTGGCATAGGAGCCGAGCAGCTCGGAGGCGAGCAGGAATGAGCGGCCCGCGAATTTACCGGCGCCGGGCACGACGGAGTATTCGATCTCGGGTCCGACGGCGAGCGCCTGGTTGGTGGGCAGGGTCCAGGGGGTGGTGGTCCAGGCGATTGCCTCGACGCCCTCGAGCTCTGCGGCGACCTTATCGTCGGCGCCAAGGGAGGTGTCTGCGGTGATGCGGAATGCGACGGTGACGGTCTGGTCCTGGCGGTCCTTGTACACGTCGTCGTCCATGCGCAGCTCGTGGTTGGAGAGAGGAGTCTCGTCCTTCCAGCAGTAGGGCAGCACGCGGAAGCCCTGGTAGGTCAGGCCCTTGTCGTAGAGGCGCTTGAACGCCCAGATGACGGACTCCATGTACTCAACGTTCAGGGTCTTGTAGTCGTTTTCGAAGTCGACCCAGCGTGCCTGGCGGGTGACGTACTTTTCCCACTCGTTGGTGTACTTGAGCACGGAGGCGCGGGCAGCATCGTTGAAGTTGTCGATGCCCATTTCGAGGATTTCGCGCTTGTCGGTCATGCCGAGCTGCTTCATTGCCTCGAGTTCTGCGGGCAGGCCGTGGGTGTCCCAGCCGAAGCGGCGTTCTACCTTGTGACCGCGCTGGGTCTGGTAGCGCGCGACGAGGTCCTTGGCGTAGCCGGTGAGCAGGTGGCCGTAGTGGGGCAGGCCGTTAGCGAAGGGAGGGCCGTCGTAGAAGACGAATTCGTTTGCGCCGTTTTCGCCTGCGGGGCGGTTCTCGACGGATGCGGAGAAGGTGTTGTCCTTCTTCCAGTAGTCGAGGACTGCTTCTTCCAGCACGGGGAACTTGGGCGATGCGGTGACGCCGCTTCCTGCGGCTTCGAAGGCACTCGCCTTGGGGTATACGTTAGACATTGGGTGCGCCCTTATCTTGTTGTTCTCATCGTTGAGGCAACGGGCGCGGTACGCGGGTGCGTGCACTCGTCGCTTCTCAGCCGGTGAGGGTTGACATGACGGGTGCAAGGACGCCTAGGCATCGCTGACTTATCCGGGCTGTGCCGGGGCTTAGGATGCGGCGCGGTACCACCTTGCTTACTGAGTTAACCAGCTCAACGCACCGAACCCTCCCGGGGCTGCGTGGCGTCGCGTGTCCGCGATGCCTAGCCACCGGAAGAGCGGCGCGTTGGGCGGGTATCAGTCGCTTATTACAGCTATATCGGGCTTAACCGTCCGGTTCTACTGGGACTACATCTCTTCCGCTAAGACGCCCTCGCCGCAGCGATTGACGGGCGCCCGCAGGTGCGGTCCGTTCTTCCGAATTGCTCGCCGGTGATGGCCGGGTCGTTGCAAACACTAATAGTTTATGTGGCTTTTGGTTCTGAATGCAACCCCGATCGGTGTGGGTTTGAACGCCTTCACTCCCCTACTGTCCCCACAGGGTCCGGAGAATAGACGGGTCACTCTTCCGCGAGTTTCCGAGCCCCGAGAGTCCTTAATGGGCCCGCGCAAGCCGCGTACTCGGATGTGTCACCCAATGTATGTTTTTGCATCAACGCATTGTGGCTTTAAGTTGGTTTTGAATTTTGGCATCGAATTTTTGAAAGCACCTTTCGGGCGACCACAAGATATTGGGTTGAGAAGAAGACTCGTCCACTAGATATTCATCCCACGAATTTTTTCGCCCCTCTACCCCCGGTGTGGGAACTAATTCTTGCGACCCACGGGGTGATGTATAGCGAGTGAATAGAGTGCATATTCGGGGATTGCGGAGCGATTTTCCTTGACCAATTAGCCCGTTTTCTTCGCCCATTCGATAGATTCCAGACCCTCCCGAGGGAGAGTTGCGCGTCCCACCCACTCCGTCTCATTGTCAGAAATTTGGTCGCTCCCCCAGAGGCTCCAGGTCTTAAATGTGATATAAATCATGTTCTCCAATGTGCTTCGCACCCGCCTATCACCTCCCCCACTCCTGTCATCGTGATGCAATCTCGGCACCTTGAAATTGGCTACCGCCACCTGGATTCAAAATTCTCCCAGGGATTACTAAGGCTTAATTTCATGCATTTTGAACTCAATTAATATAAAATAACCCATATATGCATCAATGATGATTCTAGGGCTTCTGTCATGAGGAACCCGTCAAAGCTGACGGTTCTAGACCTGCGCAAGCTGGATTAGTGCAAGTCAGAACGGCGCACATCCCGCGGTTTCATCGTTGATTCATGCGTGCGCCCCGTCCCGACGGCAGAGCACACCCAAGGCACCTTCCGGCCTTCCGGTTACGCAGCCGGGTTTGTCCCGCGCGAACCACCCCTATCACGAATACAACCACGCACCCGCCCCGGGTGTCCCGAGCTCATCTCGGGATAGATTCAAGGAGTTCACCGATGTTCTCACCGATTCGTTCTTCGAGCGCCCGTTCCAACACCGTTAGCCCTTCAGCTCCCCTAGCCCGCCGCACCCTCCTGCTGGGCGGTCTTGCGACCCTCACGGCAGGATGTGCCGCCAGGGTCCATCCGCTCAGCGAAGAAGCCAAGCGGAAGATGCCCGCTGCCTCCCCCTCCGCGAGCGCCTCAGTCTCGCCCGCAGCGAGTACCTCGACGCTCCCTTCGAGCGCCGCGACAAACGACGCGACGAACGGGACGAACGACGCGAACGCTGATGCCCCGCGCGTCCCGGAATCTGAGGATGCACTCGTTGAGGGTTGGGAAAAATATCCGGGCCCTTTGAAGTTGACCGGCCAGTACACCGGCGAGTATCAGCCGGCCACTTCATCCGCCCCGGCGCAGAACGTGCCCAAGCCCCTCAAGACTGTTCCCCACCGTGACGAACCGACTTTCGAGGGTGCCTACGAGACGTTGCGTGCGTACTATAGCGCCCTCATCACCACGCTTAAGGATGGACACTACGCGTCTCAGGCGATGGAGCTGATCCATCCCAAAGATCGAAGCGCTATCGCTGAGATTAACGAGGTCAAGGAACTCTACGAGCAGAAGGGCTGGTACATGGAGTTCACCTGCAGCATTTCGATGCAGAAGACGGAGCCGGTGGGCGCGGTGAAGGACGGCGACGGGTACGTGGTGATTTATGTTGAAGCCGAGTACTCAGCCACCGCCGTTCACCAGCCCGACGGCACCGAGCGGAAGGTCCCAGCCATCACCCAGAATTCCACGCCACACGTCATGCTCTTCGCCGAGGGTAAGTGGTGGAGGATTAGCGTCCCCTACATGAACGAGCGTCTGGGAACCGGCTCGGATTCTTCCGGCAGCTCCGGCGATTCTCACGGATCCGCCGGTGTCTAGGGCCGCTTGATTCCGGGTGATTCGCGTTGGATAGGTTCAGCATCTGTTCCTCCCCGAGTTCGGGTTAGCGTGCACTTAAAGATAACGTTCAGGGTTTTTTGACGAACCTTTCAAACGGGTCACTTATAGTCGAACCCGGATGCTCCCCCGCGTTCCTCGCACCGAGGTTTTGGGGCCGAGCATCCGGGTATATCCGTACCGCGCACCATACGACAGGACCCCCGCAATACCGGCGTACACACAAACGCCGCACCACGCGGGCCTACATCAGGAGGCCACGATGTCTTTCCTCAATCAAGCACCCAGCCGACGCAATATCCTTCTGGGCGGTATTGGCCTTGCCGCTCTTGCCCTGGCCGGATGCGCCAAGGATGTCCGTCCGCTTGCCGACGGGTCGGCTTCCCCCACTGACTCGCCCAGCGGTTCTCCCAGCACCTCTCCCAGCTCTTCCGACAGCGCGTCCGCTTCGGCTTCTTCCAGCGCCTCGGGCAGCACCCGAATCATCCCCGAGGATGAATACCTCAAGGATAGTGACAAGTACCTCGGTCCCCTGAAGTACGAGTACAAGGAGCTGTCGAACAAGTACGTCGAGGCCACCGATACCTCCCCCGCGAAGAACGTCCCCACCCCGGTCATCGATCAGACGGCGCGGCGCACCAACACCCTCGAGGGCGCCTACAAGACCCTGTGCGCCTACCAGAGTTCTTACGTCTACCTCATGCGTACCGGCACGATTGAGTACGCTATCAACCTCATGAACAAGGACGACACCAAGCTCAGCGCCGAGCTTCTCAACGTCCACACCCTGTATTCTAAGGGCGGTTGGGTCAAGGGCTACGAGAATAAGATGAGTATTCTCTCGGAGTACAGGACGCGCGCTTACGCCTCGACTGAGCTGAGCGCGGTGTCCTTCCCCTGCGAAGACTGGGCGAGCGAGTTTACGACCTATCAGAACGGCTCGAGCCAGGTTCAGGAGGCAAGCACGATTCAGGTTCCCGTGATTCTGGTCTTTGACCAGGGTAAGTGGAACGTGACCAGCGCGGAATTCTTCAGGTCTGAATACAGCGAACGCTTCAAGAAGATTTTCGCTGGTTCCGGTGGTTCCTCTTCGAGTTCCTCCGGTGGCTCATATTCCGGTACCGGAGTCTAGACCGAGCTGGCCGATTTGCTTCCACGCTATGAGGGCGGGGCGGGTATCAATTCAACTGATACCCG
>FLSH01003486.1_pt1 | contig 14701 bp, 8 predicted proteins | sample 1550441 | NCBI WGS metagenome assembly FLSH01 (sample SAMEA4031756, study PRJEB14383) | metagenome | biome: human; feature: oral; material: saliva | place: Philippines | collected 2014 | reverse complement strand
AAATCACGTGCTCTGGCCAACTGAGCTAAAGAGGCGAATTGCAGCCGTTTGGCTACTCGTGTTTACAATTAGTCGTAAAACGGCTGCAAAGATACTGCTTTATTTTTTATCCTCCAAGAAATCGAGGATATTTTTTCTTATTTTCTTTGTTTTTCCTTTGCCTTGATGAGCTGAACCTTCATTGCGTCCAAGCATAAATCTACCCCTTCTTCGAAGGTGTCGCAGGTTTTCTCTGCGAACAGTTTGTTCCCTGGTATTGAGACCGTCAAACTTGTAGTCTTATTCATAGCCGCAGCAGGTTTCTCAACCTTTAATTGCACCTCAACTTTCTGAATGTCTTCGTAAGTTTTTTCAAGTTTTTCGACTTTCTTATTGATGAAAGCCTCTAATTTCTCGGTAGTGTCAAAGTGAATTGCTTGAATTTTAATGTCCATAATTACCTCCTTTTTTATTTAAGGTTATGCCCGTGGGTGGGCTTCGTTATACGCTTTTTTCAATTGCTCGAAAGTTACATGTGTGTATATTTCTGTCGTTGCGATATTCTCGTGCCCGAGCAGTTTCTTCACACTTCCCAATCCAGCTTTATTGTTAAGCATTGCTGTCGCAAACGTATGCCGTAGCACGTGTGGCGATTTCTTCTTCAATGTCGAGACTTTTGCAAGGTTTGCTTTCACTATCGTCCTTACCTGACTTGCGGTTACACGCTCACCTTTTTCGGTTACGAACAGAGCATCATACGCTCCTACTTCCGAATCGCGCTTCTGCAAATATGCCGTCAGCGTTGTTTCGAGTTCTTCGCCGAAAGGGATAATACGCTGTTTATTGCGCTTTCCCGTTACCTTAAGCTCGTGGGTTACGAAGTTTACATCTTTCATATCCAACCCAACGAGTTCAGAGACTCTGACGCCTGTTGAATAGAACGTTATTATTATGGTACGCGCGAGTACATCTTTATATGTATCTGCCCACATCTTCGGGTCTATCAGCTTGTCCATTTCCGTTTCTTTCAGGAATTGTGGCAACACTTTCTTTCTCTTAGGCCCTTGAATGTTGTAAGTAGGGTCGGTTTCAACGACTCCTCTTTTCAGTGCGTAGCGATAATAGGAACGTAGGGCACTCAACCTTCGATTTACCGAGGCGGGAGCATTTCCCTTGTCCATCATTTGCTCTATCCAATCTCGGATAATGTCTGCATCGACATCCTTCCAAGACAAGTCGGCTTCCAACTTTCTGAAAAACAGTTCAAACTGTTCTAAGTCCGCTCTGTAATTGTCTATTGTTTTTTGCGAATAGTTCCGCTCCAAACACAAGAATTTCAAAAAGTCTTCTATGCTCAACATCGTTGCAAATACTTAACTCTTGGCAACGAAGTTACGGAATTTTCTTTGAACTACCAAATTTTCACGCAAGAATTTTACTCCTCTGCGTCGCGAAGTCGCTGTACGTAAATGGCACGTTCCATCTTCAAGCGCTTCTTAACAGAAGGTTTGTCAAACTGTTGACGAGAACGAAGTTCTTTTACAACGCCTGTTTTCTCAAACTTTCTCTTAAATTTCTTGAGTGCTCTTTCGATGTTCTCACCATCCTTAACTGGTACAATAATCATGCTTGTTTGTTTTATTTATTAATTATGTGAAACATTTGCCAAGCGGCATTACACCACTTTAGCGGGTGCAAAATTACGGCTTATTTTCCTATCTACCAAATAATTGGTTGTTTTTTCTGCGTTTTAGGCTTTTCGGAGGTGCTAAAATTCAGTTTCTGCGTCCTTTCCCTACCGCCTAAAAACTCACCACTTAACACCTTTCTTTGCAAGCAAGTCTACTACATCTCGCACAAGCACATCGTATTGGCACCGTTTGTTTTCGCCTAAACGCACGGCAACAACATTGTATTTGGGATAAACGAAGATGGTTTGACCGAAAAGTCCTATAGCACAAATGGCTTTACTCTTAGAGAAATTATACCAACCTAACGAGTATTTGTCTTTGTCCTCTTTCATTGCAGGCACGTACATCTGCGCTATCCAAGCAGAATCGACTATCTGCTTTCCGTTCCAATTGCCTTGATTCAGCACCAACCTGCCTATCTTTGCCAAGTCGCGCACATTGGTATTTATGCCTCCATAGCTTTTTGCATTGCGGTGTTTCTTGCTGTCGAGCGTTACGGTTGCCTGCGTCTCCATACCGAGTGGTTTCCAAAGCTTTTCGCTCAGATAATCTGCATATTTCACACCCGTCGCTCGTTCCAACACATAGCTCAATATGGCAGTCGTCATACTGTTATACTCGTATTTAGTTCCCGGCTCACATTTAAACTTCAATTTCTTTATCTGTTTAAAGGCATTATGTCCGAAATACAGCAATGCCATTGAACAAAACGGATTAGAATAGTTTTCGCTATACTTCAATCCAGCCTGCATATTCAGCAGATGGCGTATCGTCAGTCGCTGAAAATGCTCGTCAGCATTGCGCAGCTCCGGAACATAATCGGTAACACAGTCGTCTATGCTCCGTATTTTCCCCTCCTTCACAGCAATACCACACATCAGCGCAGTTACCGATTTAGACACTGAAAAGATATTCGAATGCCCCAATTTCTTCAGCCAACCGTTGTAATGTTCGTATTTTATCGTGTCGTTCTGAATGATGATAAACGCCGATGCCCCACCGTCCATGCAGGTATATTCGGCAAAAGTCTTATCCTTTACAGGCTTCTTGTAATTAGCAAACGTAAGTTTCAAAGTATCCAACACACGCTGATGCAATGGCAATTCCGCAAAATGGAACACATTCTTGGCATCGTTGGCAATGGTATCGTGTGCAAACAACCGACCATCACGAATACTGGGTGCGTGCTTTACCAATGCGCGCATTTCACGAAAGACGATACACGAGGTCAGCATCGCCATCAATACAAAACAAACCGCAAGCGTTAAATATCTCTTCATAAACTTATTTTTAGTTCATCACATTACATCAATTCAAAAGCAAAGATAGAAAAATAGGTTTTAACAACAAAATCCAACAACTCCTATTAGTCTCCCTGCCTTGTTAATTATACATAAACAAAAGCCGAATTTGTTAAAAACAAAGTGTGAAACATTGGCAAGAAGGCGGATTTTACGAACTACAAAAATATTATTCGCAAATAAGCGCAAGATTGGTGTGCAAACGTAACCTTTTAGCAGTGAAACTTTTGCGTCCATCTATGGGATATTTGTGCAACGAAACACGCATAAAATGTTCGTAAAATAAACAATAAAGGTAATATAAAGAATAGAAATAGCGTAGCAAAAGCTATTGTCTTGCAATGCGAAAGCGGCTGTTTTGCAATGCAAAAGCATAGGTTTGACCTGACGAAAGCGTAGGTTTTGAAAAACAGAAACGATTTTCTTGGAAAACAACAGCATTTTTATTGTTTCACGATTCTATTTCAACGATTCCACTCAAGTTTTTGCATTAAACATTTAGACACAGTTTTTAAGATTTCAAGAAAGAAAATACGAGGTTCACGAAACTAAACAAAGCCAAATCAAGGGATAAAATACGTGATAACCAAAACTTTAGAGGTTTATTCTTTTGCGTTTCTGTTATTTTTCTTAACTTTGTGGCACGTGTTGGAAAACGGCACACAGAACCTTTAAAAAATAAATGTTTTATGGCACGTTGTGTGGGCAAGGACTGCAGGAAAACAGCAGTTGTCCGACACGAAGATACTACGAAATCGGAACAAAAACAACAAATTTATGGAGAACAAAATACAGCAACGCTTGCAGAAATTGCGCAAGCTAATGAAGAAGAACAATCTTTCGGCATTCATTTTTCCAAGCACCGACCCGCATCAAGGCGAATACATACCCGACCATTGGAAAGATCGTGAGTGGATTTCGGGCTTCGACGGTTCGGCAGGAACGGCAGTCGTAACCCTGAAAAGTGCTGCCCTTTGGACAGACTCACGCTATTTCATTGCTGCGGAAGAACAACTGAAAGGCACCGACTATGTGCTGATGAAGGAGCGCATAGAGGGCACACCTACGGTTTCGGAGTGGCTTTCGAGCGAGTTTGAAGACTGCGAAGACATAAACATAGGCATCGACGGTTGGGTTTGCTCGAACATTTACGCTAACGAACTTATTTGGGACTTGAGCGAAAGGGGCGATTTCTATGTTCATACCGACTTCGATCCATTGGAAGAGATATGGAACGACCGCCCTTCCATACCAAAAGACAAGGTAGAAATACAGCCTTTGCAATATGCAGGCGAAACAACTGCATCTAAACTGGCACGCATTCGCAAGGCGTTGGCAGAGCAGCAAGCCGACGGCATATTGGTTTCGGCACTCGACGAAATAGCTTGGGTGCTGAATTTGCGTGGCAGCGATGTGCACTGCAACCCTGTCTTCGTGTCTTACCTGCTCATCGAACCAACAAGAACAACCCTCTTTATCGACCACGACAAGCTGACAACGGAAGTGCAAAGCTATCTCGAAAAAGAGCAGATAGCAACGAAAGACTACAACGATATGCTATCGGCATTGCAAGAATACAACGGCGAAGCATTGCTTACAAACAGCGACGAAATGACCCACAAGGTGTTCAACTCAACCAACAGTTCTCGTGTCATAAGCGGAACATCGCCCATTCCGGCGATGAAAGCCGTGAAGAACGAAACCGAAATAGAAGGTTTCAAACGTGCTATGCTGCGCGACGGCATAGCAATGGTGAAGTTCCTAAAGTGGCTGAAACCCGCCGTTGAAGCGGGAGGACAGACCGAAATATCGCTCGAAAAGAAACTAACATCGCTCCGTGCCGAACAAGATTTGTTCAGAGGCATATCGTTCGACACCATTGTGGGCTACGAGGCACACGGTGCTATCGTGCATTACGAAGCCACACCGCAGACCGATATTCCCGTAGAACCCCGTGGCCTGGTACTCATCGACAGCGGTGCGCAATATCAAGACGGTACAACCGACATTACACGCACCATTGCATTGGGCGACATAACCGACGAACAACGGCGCATTTACACCCTTGTGCTGAAAGGGCACATACAGCTCGACCTCTGCAAATTCCCTGACGGAGCGTGCGGTTCGCAAATAGACGCCTTTGCCCGACAAGCTATGTGGCGCGAGGGATACAACTTTATGCACGGAACAGGGCATGGTGTGGGCAGCTATCTGAACGTACACGAGGGTCCGCACCAAATCCGTATGGAGTGGCGACCAGCTCCGTTGCACGCAGGAATGACCGTTACCGACGAACCAGGCATCTATCTTGCAGGCAAATTCGGGGTGCGCATAGAGAACACCTTATATATAAAGCCTTACAAGAAAACAGACTTTGGAACATTCCTTCAGTTTGAATCGCTCACGCTTGCACCAATCGACACTGCGCCTATCGACTTCGACTTGCTCACCGCAGAGGAAATTGAATGGCTCAACCGCTATCACGCAAGAGTGTACGAAACGCTCTCTCCACATCTGAACGAAGAAGAAAGAGCGTGGCTTGCTGAAAATACGGCAGCCGTAAAACTGTAAATCACAACCAAAATAATAATAACAAACAATACCAACGTAATGAAGAAAATTCTGACTGCGGCACTGTTGGGTCTTTCGCTCAACAGCTTTGCCGACGACGCTCCGTTGTGGTTGCGCTTCAGTGCCATTTCGCCCGACGGACAAACCATCGCTTTTTCGTATAAAGGCGACATCTTTTCGGTTCCTGTAAACGGTGGAACAGCAAAGCAACTGACCACCAATTCTGCCTACGATGCCTACCCTGTGTGGAGTCCTGACGGACAGAAGATTGCCTTTGCCTCTACACGCGAAGGCAGTATGGACGTCTACTTGATGGACAAGAACGGTGGTGTGCCCAAACGGCTGACCACCAACAGCGGCAGCGAAACGCCAATGGCGTTCACCGACAACAGCCACGTGCTGTTTACATCAGCAGGTATGCCGACGGCAAAGTCTATCTTCTTTGCTTCGGGAACATTCCCACAGACCTACGAAGTGGGTATCGACGCAAGTCGTCCACGCCTTTATTCGCCTATGACAATGTGCGATGTCAGCATCAGAAGCAATGGCGACATTCTCTATCACGATGCAAAAGGCTACGAAGACAACTTCCGTAAACACCATCGTTCGCCCGTAACACGCGACATTTGGCTTTACAGCAAGGGCAACTATACCAAGCTGACCGACTTCAACGGCGAAGACCGAACACCAGTATGGGCAGGCAACGACAATGCCTACTACTATCTGAGTGAGGAAGACGGTACGTTCAACGTCTACAAGCGCAATATCGACGGCAGTGGCAAAAAGCAACTTACGTTCCACAAGAAGAACCCTGTCCGCTTCCTTACAGTGGCAAACAACGGCACATTGTGCTACGGCTACGATGGCGAAATCTACACGCTTAAAGAGGGAGAACAGCCAAAGAAGGTGAACATCAACGTTGTTACCGACCAGATAGACAAAGACCTTGTGCGCCAAATACGCACAACCGGGGCAACCGAAATAAAACTTTCGCCAAAGGGAAAGGAAATTGCATTCGTGCTGCATGGCGATGTTTACGTTACTTCGTTAGACTACCGTACAACCAAACAAGTAACAAACACGGCGGAACAAGAGCGCGACATCGACTTTGCACCCGACGGTCGAGGCATCGTCTACGGTTCTGAACGCAACGGAATTTGGCAGATTTACGAAACAAAAATTAAGAACAAGGCAGAAAAGAACTTCACCTATGCAACGGAATTGGTGGAAGAACGCCTGACCAACACCAACCAAACGTCGCAGATGCCGCAATACAGCCCTGACGGAAAGAAGGTGGCTTTCTTTGAAAACCGTGCATCGCTGAAGGTTTTAGACCTCAAGTCGAAGGACGTTATAACAGCGACCGACGGCAAAGACCTCTACTCTTACAGCGACGGCGATATATGGTTCTCTTGGAGTCCCGACAGTCGTTGGCTCTTAACGCCTTATATGGGCAATGCAGGTTGGAACAACCCAGACATCTCGCTCGTAGACGCTTCGGGCAAGAAAGCACCTTTCAACCTTACACAAAGTGGCTACAACGACAACGGTGCCAAATGGGTGCTGAAAGGAAAGGCTATGTTGTTCTTCAGCGACCGTGCAGGTTATCGCAGCCACGGAAGTTGGGGTGCAGAGTCTGACGCCTACTTAATGTTCTTCGACCTTGATGCTTACGACCGTTTCCGTATGTCGAAAGAAGAACGGGAAATGCTGAACGAAGCTGAAAAGGACAAGAAGAAGGACGACAAGGACACAAAAGACGACGAGAAGAAAAAGGAAAACATCAAACCTTTACAATTCGATTTGGAAAACTGTCGCGACCGTGTTGTGCGCATAACGGTGAACTCTTCTCAGTTAGGCGATGCCGTTTTAAACCCAGAAGGCGATGTATTGTACTACCAAGCTGCCTTTGAAGGAGGTTACGACCTTTGGAAACACGATTTGAAAGAGGGCAAGACACAAATCGTAATGAAAGAAGTGGGTGGCGGTTCGCTGGAAGCCGACAAGGACTTCAAGAACCTTTACCTTTGTGTTCGCAATGGTATCAAGAAGGTAGACCTTGCCAAGCAGTCAAGCTCAAACATCAGCTTTGAAGCCCGTTTCGACTACAAGCCTTACCAAGAACGCGAATACATCTTCAACCACGTATGGCAACAAGTGAAGGATAAGTTCTATGTGGAGGACATTCACGGCGTAGACTGGGAAGGCTATCGCAAGATTTACCAACGCTTCTTGCCTTATATTAATAATGAATACGACTTCCGCGATATGCTTGGCGAGCTGCTCGGCGAGTTGAACGCATCGCATACGGGCGCGCGTTACTATGGCGAAAGTCCTTCGCTATACACGGCGACACTGGGTCTTTTCTTCGATAACACTTACGACGGCGACGGTTTGAAAGTGGAAGAAGTGATTAAACGTGGACCATTTGCAGTGCGCAAGACGGGTGTAACAGCAGGCTGCATCATCGAAAAGATTGACGGTGAGCCTATCCTTAAAGGCAAAGACTATAACCACATGCTCGATGGCAAGGCAGGCAAGCGTGTCATAGTATCGGTTTACAACCCTGATGGCAAAAAGCGTTTCGATGTTACCGTGAAGGCAATAAGCAAAGGACAGCAAGACGAACTGCTTTACAAGCGTTGGGTAGACCGTAACCGTGCTTTCGTTGATAGCATTTCTGGAGGTCGCATAGCCTACGTTCACGTCAAGGGTATGAACAGTCCGAGCTTCCGTACCGTATACAGCGAGTTGCTAAGTGCTGAAAATCGTGTGAAAGATGCCGTAATCGTGGACGAACGCCACAACGGTGGCGGGTGGTTGCACGACGACCTTTGCACTCTTCTCAGCGGTAAGGAATATCAGAAATTCATACCACACGGAAAGCATATCGGTAACGACCCGTTCAACAAATGGAACAAGCCATCGTGCGTTCTGATTTGCGAAGACGATTACAGCAATGGCATGGGCTTCCCGCAAATCTACAAATACCTCGGCATTGGTAAACTCATCGGTGCGCCAATTGCAGGAACAATGACTGCCGTTTGGTGGGAAACGCTCATCAATGGTATGGTATTCGGTATTCCGCAAGTAGGTTGCCAAGATATGAGTGGCAGATTTGCAGAGAACTTGCAGCTTAATCCAGACATCGAAGTGTACAACACGCCAGCCGATTTCATTAATGGTTACGACCGACAATTGGAAAGAGCAGTGCGCGAAATGATGAAAAAATAAATAAGATAATCAACGGTAAAAGGTTTTGGAAACTTCTCCAAAACCTTTTATTATTTCACCTTATAAAGAATATAAACCGTATAAACATACTGAAATGTTAAAATTTAAAATATTTAAAAGGGTTAAGTAAGAATAAAGCCACTATTAGTTAATTATTGTATAATAAAAATCTAATAATACCTTCTTCTGTTATTTAATGATAAAAACACGCTCTTACCTTTTTAAAAACACATTCGATTTTATAAAAAAGCCGTAACTTTACACCAAACGCTATAAACCAAAACCTATCTAAGAGCAGTTACATATGAAAAAAAAGTTATTTATTGTATTGTCAATTCTATTTGGCATAAACACCCTTTGTAGTGCACAACCTTTGAAAACAGGCATTCACGAAAATAGAGCACCTATCTACAATGTGCCTGACGGAGAAGCAGAAATCTGCGGCTACCTGCGCTATGATATGAAATACCGCACCCACGGACTAACCACTTTCAGAACAGATTTTCCCAGCAATTACACTTTGATAAAAGATTATGGCAATGTATTTGGGAAAACGCCTATATTTACAGCAGGAACATACGTTGGAAATCAATATCTTGCTTATGAAACCACATTGTATTCGAATGTGCTTATGCCAAGAGGAATAAGTGTCATAAACCCTACAACAGGTGAATACGAAAGAAAAACTACTTTCCCAGAAAACACACCGATACTGATTTTGGACGAAATGACCTATGACCCGAAGACCGAAAGGATTTTTGGAATGCACTATGATACTGATAAATTTATCACAGACTTGTATGAAATCAACAACAAAACCTTCGCATTGGCTAAGGTTGCAACCATCAACAAGCCTTTCTTCACCCTCTCTGCAAACAACGGTTTCCTATATGCCGTAACGACCGACAGGGATATTAAGAAATCTTTTCTCGTAAAAATCAAACAAAGTTCCATAGATGCAGGAAAGCAAACCTGCACGGTAGAAACCGTAAGTCCTACAACAGGCACAGGAATAAACATAGGCAATTACAGCCAGTCTATGGAATTTGACAAAACTACACACCGTTTATGGTGGGTTGCTCAAGCGGCTGACGACCAGGCATACTTGGTAGAATTAAATCCTGAAACAGGAACTTCAATAAGTCAAAAACTTATAAAAGATGGGTTGCAATTGCTTTCAATGGCTATTCCATACCAGTATGTGGCAGACGAAGCACCATCGTATGTGAGAGGTCTTGCCATAAAAGCAGGAGAACAAGGAGCCAACAACGCCACTTTGTCTTGGACAACTCCGACTTTGAATTATCGTAATAAGAGTTTATCAACCATTGACGGAATAAAGATTTATCGTAACAACGAACTCGTCAAAACTTTAAATACGACAGCTAAAGGAGAGAATATGACTTGGAAAGACACCGAACTTTCTGAAGGCTACTATATATATAAGGTGGTACCTTACAATACGAATGGAGATGGCGTTTATAAGGAAACAGCTGCATTTGTCGGCGAAGACGTTCCAGGTGCACCCGTAAATGTCAAGCTTGTAGCAAACGGAACGGAAGGTACTATTACTTGGAACGAGCCGACAACAGGTGCACATAATGGGTATTTTGATAATTCAACCCTTACCTACGATGTGATGCGCTTGCCTGATAACGTAAAGATAGTAACAAGAACTGCCGAACGTTCAGTAAAAGACAACGTGAAAAGCCATGCGGGCTACAGCTATGTAGTTACAGCTTACAACAAGAAAGGAAAAGGACTTTCTGCTACTTCCAACACCGTTGCTTATGGTTCGATAGAGTCTATTCCTTTTATCTCTGGTCTTGAAACCAAGAACGAGTTTGACAAATGGACTATCATTGACAACAATCAAGATGGTATGTCTTGGAGTTTCAACGAAAACACTTCACGCACATTGTATGACCGCAGTGAAAAGAGTGCTGACGATTGGTTGGTATCTCCACCTTTGACATTCTCTAAAGACAAGAAGTACCAATTGAGATATACTTACTCTACGGCAAACTGGGTAGACCCCTCAACGCACAAACCTGTAATGGAGAAGATGAAAGTATTCTATGGCACACAGCCAACACCCGATAAACTATCAACACTGATTAAAGATTTGGGAGAATTCCACACTTCTTCAGAACATTATTACTATGGTAAAGATGTTTTCACCCCTAACGAAACTGCCAACGGCTACATAGCTTTCCAAGCATGTTCGGAAGCTCTTAAAGGGCAGGTATATCTGAAAGATGTTTCTTTGCGCGAATATAGTGAGAAGGATTTAAGCGTAAAAGAGCTAAAAGGTTCGGTTACGGCTAATTGCAATATAGAGCAATCTTTCATTGTTACCGTAGGCAACGAAGGTTCAGCAGCTGCCAATGATTATACAGTAGAATTGTTCAATACCGATAATCAGGAAATTTTGGGAACTGCAAAGGGTATTTCCATTAATCCCGATGCCACAACTACAATTACAGTAACTTGGGTTCCAAAGGTTGAAGGCGAAGTAAACGTTTCTGCACGTGTCGTTCTTGCAGGCGATACTTATCCAGCAGACAATGCTCTGGCTGCTCCTTTGAAGATAAAAGTTGCTGCCGCTGATGCAGAGAAATGGATTACGCTGAACGCTATCGATAATTATGGTTGGGTAATGCCGTTCTACTTGACTTCACCATACGCTCAATCTCAGTGCTTGTATCTTGAGAACGAAATTCGGAAAAAGAACATTGACTTAATTGCCATACAACTCAAATACAATGGAAGGAATGATTCGCCTTATACGTTCCCAACCAGAATCTCTATGAAGATGACAGAACGCACCAATATGAAAGCCCCAGATTCTGGCTATCTTGGCTTCTTTGACCAAACGGATTGGACGAAAGTATATGATGGAAATATCACTATTCAAGGAAAAGGCGACAACAAGGAGTTGAAAGTAACATTCGACAAACCGTTTAAATACACTGGAGGAAATGTCATTTTCAAGTTCGAAACGCTTCCTGGTGATAACACCTTAGAAGGTTCACAACACCCTGAATGGCTTTTTGATATGCCTAAGGGCGATGCTCGTTCAGCAAAATATGATGGTGAAACAGAAACCATAGATGAGAATAAGACTTTCATTTCTGAATATATTCCTTTCTTAATGTTGGAGTATAAGGACAACAACTCAAGTGGTATCCTTGCAATTGGCAACGATTCATTTAGAGTTATCCAAAGCGATAACATACTATCTGCATCTTCTGTATGTGAGCATTTGGAAATAATGAACATCTTAGGTGCTACCATCATCGCTGATACGAATACTGACAAACTCAACTTGGAGATGGTTCCGTCTGGTATCTATTTAGTGAAAGCGATTAAAGATGGAGTTACACACACATCAAAAATCTTAAAGCAATAAAGATATTATTATTAAATAAAAATCAATTTTTACTTTAAATCATTTTAAACATGAAACATTTTATTTATGTATCAGGCCTTCTGCTCGCAAGTTTGGCAGCCACGCCAGCTTTCGGACAGATGACAGCCAAGAGTTTCCCGAAATTCGGAGAAAAGCATTTTTCATCGGCTATGATGGCTCCCCGTCAGACACCACAGGCGATTGACGACAAAGCAAAAGGAATTACCATGTATGCTGGACAGTTGGTAAGCCAAAACAAAAAGCGTGGTTGGATTAAATTCCGCACAGCCAAAGCATCAGAGTATGAAACATTAAAGAACTTCACACCTGAAACCGACCAGCACCAAGCTCATGGAATATATTGCTCTGCCTTCGATGGAAAAGACTGCTACACTATTTTTTGTCAGTCTTACACTTATGGTGTACAGCCTTTATACTTCGCAAAGCTGAACGTAGCCACAGGCGATACCACAACTATCTATACCTTTAATGAAACTGAGAAGAATAAATGGTATACTGGTTACGATGTCTACGCAATGAGCTACGACCCTCATACGAAATCAATTTATGGTCTTGGCAAAGATTATGAAACTCGAATTGTTGATGGAGAGGAAAAAGTTGTAAGAGCTTTTTCAACTGTTTATACCATTGACAAAGCAACTGGTAAATTCGAAAAAGTTAAAAGTTTAGACCGTATCTACTATAACTTCACCTTCAATTATGACGGTAGCTGCTATATGTTGCGTCCAAAAGCAAGAAGCAAAGAAGATGAAACAGTCGTAGGAACTGAACTTGTTAAGTTCGATAAGGATTTAAATGAGCTCAATACTGTTGAATGTAAGAGCCAATGGGGTGAAACTTATATCCAAAGATACTTTGGTACTATGAGTTTCGACTTTACTACTGGAAGCCTTTGGTGGATACCAGTCGGAGACCATGGAGCAACTACACTTTATACTATCAACACAGAAACAGGACTCTATGAAGGCAAATCATGGTTCAGCCTTGGTAACTCTTTTGTGGGTCTTACTATTCCATACATGACCGCTGATAGCCGTACTGCACCTGCACAGGTATCAAACATTGATGCACAAGCTGATGTTAACGGCGCAATGGTTGATACCATCAAATGGGTAAACCCAACCAAAGCTTGGAATAATACCGACCTTACAGAACTCAAGGAGGTATTAGTTTACCGTAAAAAGCAGAATGTAGCAACAACCGAGCTTACACCAACAGAAACTCTGCTCTCTGCTAATAATGTCGACCTCATTGGTAAAGTAGATGCTACAGGCATGATGGGTAAGCCTATGAAGTTCATTGACAGCAAACCATACTCAGGTATTAACACTTACTATGTTGTTGCTTCACGCGTAACAGGTGAGAAGGGTGTGCCTGACAGCGTACGCTGCTACATGGGCATTGATGTTCCTGGAGCTGTTCAGAACATTCAATTAAAGAAGAAAGGAACAGGTATTGAAATATCTTGGGAGGCTCCTACTAAGGGCTTGAACAATGGTTATATCAAAGAAGCAGAGCTTACTTATACTTTGACACGTATGCCAGACAACGTTGTTGTAGCAAAAGACTTATCTGGAACAACATACGAAGATAAAACTTTGGGCGAACAACAAAAGTACTCTTATAAGATTATGGCAAAGAGCAATGCTGGCGAAGGAGCTGTCGCAGAATCTGATGGCATTATGGCTGGTAGTGCATTAGCTACACCTATCAACTTGAAGTTTGATACTCAAGATGATGCCAACCGCTGGAATTGCCCAAGCAATCAATCTATTTACTTCTACTATTGCGGCGGATACGATGAGGATTCTAAGTGCTTGATTGGTTACAGCAACAATCAAGAAGCTCAAGGATATGTAACTTCACCTCCTCTCAAGCTCGAAGGCGGCAAGACTTATCGTATCACAACAGACTTCTATGCACACCAAAAAGAGGCTCCATTCGACTTGAAGTTGACAATGGGTACAGATGGAGAAGACCTCTCAGGAGCAAAAGTTATCAGAGAAGCTAAGGATTTCTCTTATGACAATATGTACACTCGTGAGAAATTCGAGGATATGTTTACAGCACCAGCTGATGGAACCTATTACTTTGGAATGTCTATTGCTACACACAACCAGTACAATAGCTTCAGATTGTTTGGTCTCAATGTAGACTATGTTGCAGAAAATGACTTGAAGGCATTCTCTATTGATGGCATTTTGGAAGCAGTTGTTGGCTACGATAATAAGTGCACCGTTAAGGTTCGCAATGTCGGTTCTAAGACTCAGAACAAGTATGGCATCAAGATATACTGCGACGACGAAGGCACCAAGACACTTGTTGGCGAAACTAAGAACGTTCCCGAATTAAAGGCTGGCGAAATGGCAAATGTTCCTGTAACATTCAATCCAACCAAAGACGGTATGTTCAAATTCTACGCTGTGGTAGAACTCGAAGGCGACCATGACCCAAGCAACAACACAACTTCAACCATAAACATCAAGGTTACA
>FLSH01000334.1_pt1 | contig 14710 bp, 12 predicted proteins | sample 1550441 | NCBI WGS metagenome assembly FLSH01 (sample SAMEA4031756, study PRJEB14383) | metagenome | biome: human; feature: oral; material: saliva | place: Philippines | collected 2014 | reverse complement strand
GGCGGCGCAGAAAGAAGGTACCGTGAACAGCACGCAAGAGATCATTGCCGCCGCAGACGGCTCGGCGCTGGGCAACCCCGGACCGGCGGGCTGGGCATGGTATATCGACGACGACCACTGGGCGAGCGGCGGCTGGGCGCACGGCACCAACAATATGGGTGAGCTCAAGGCTGTCCTGGATCTGTTCGAGGCGACCGCATCCCGCCCGGAGGCGAAGCTGCGCGTGTACTGCGATAGCCAGTACGTCATTAACTCGCTGACCAAGTGGATGCCCGGCTGGAAGAAGAAGGGCTGGAAGAAGTCTGACGGCAAGCCCGTGCTCAACCGCGACCTTCTGGAGGCGCTGGATCAGGCGCTGACCGGCCGCGACTACGAGTTCATCTGGGTTAAGGGGCATGCCGGTCACGAGCTCAACGAGAAGGCGGACTCCCTGGCGAATGGTGCTGCGCGCGCCTACCAGGAGGGCCGCGAACCCGCGTACGGCCCCGGCTTCGGCTCGCTTGCCTCCGGTCGAGAGGACGCCACAGCGCGGGTTGAAGCGGCTTCTGAAGCTACCGCCACGACCATGGCTTCCGAGGGCGAGCCTGCCGCCTCCGCGGATGCCCACCTGTCCGTGGAGGAATTCACCGCCGCCGAGATTGAGAATGCCCAGCGCGGTGTGGAGAGCCTGCGCCTGTCCGGCCTGCTGCGCCCCGCCTCCGCGGTGAACGCCCCCGACCCGGAGGCGGTTCGCACCCGCAAGGAGCAGCTGGCGCTCGCCGCAGAGCGTGCCGCCGAGCGCGATGCCCAGGCCCTGGTCCGCCAGCAGGAAACCGCCAACCAGGCCTCCGCCGCGCAGGCGGAAGATGAGGACGATCTGACCGGCCTGGAAGAGTTCGCCGGCCTCGACCCGAACGATGTGGATCCCGCCGAGCTGCTGGGCGAGGGCGCAGAGATCCCGGCGCCCACGGAGACCCCCGGTTCCGTGCAGACCGCCGCGCCCGCTGTCTCCACCCCCGCTGTCTCCGAGCCCGCCACCCAGCCTTCCACGCGGCAGGCTCCCGCGGCACCGCGTCCCGAGGATGCCGCCGCCGCCGAACAGCTATTGGAAAGCCGCGGCGCCGTTATGGACCCGGCTCAGCTGGACGCCCTGCTCCACGAGCGTCTGGTGTGGGTGACCGCTACCGGCAAGTCGGTTTCGCGTTCCTCGGTGTTGCAGTATCGAGAGCGCGCCTTCACCCAGCAGGGTGCGCCGGCCAAGCAGGGGGTTCAGCAGATTGACGACTCGAGCGTTCTGGTCATGGCAGCCGTGGCGACAGCCCGCGGTCGCGTGAGCCGCTCGAGCATCTGGCATTACGACGCCGAGCGCGGCCTGTGGCGCCTGCGTTTCCGCCAGGAGACCCCCGCCTCGTAGCGCCCACCCGGTAGCTCCCGGTGGGTTCGCCGCCGGCAACCCCGGGAAGAACCTCTGAGAAGAACCATTGGGAAGAATTTCTGGGAAGAACCGGGAAAGATAACGTGAGAAACCCGCCGCCCCTCGAATAGTGAGGTGCGGCGGGTTTTCCGTTGGTACGTCACGCGCACGGGGCCCATCCAGTGGTGGCGGGGCGTACCGGGTGCGGGCTGTCTAGCCCACGTTTAGCCCACGAACATCGAGGCGTTGGCCTGCTCGGTGTCGGCGTAGTTAACGCCCGCACGGGAGAGGGCCTCGTTGATCTGGGTGATGGATTCTTCGACCTGGCGCTGGGTAGCGTGCCAGTGATCCAGCACGCCCTGGAAATTGGCCGATGCCGAACCCGTCCAGGAGCTCTGCAGGTCATGCAGGGAAGCGGTCATGCCGTTGACATCCGCGGTGATGGATGCGACGTAGGACTTGGCCTGGGCGCTCTTGGCCGCGATGACCTCAGAATCGACGTTGAACTGTGCCATGGGTTTCTCCTTTGAGAGTGGTGGGCGGCGGGTTGCCGCCGGGAGGGTTTGCCCCGGGTTCTGAACTATCCCGAGTGCATGGCACCACTATATTCTTTCAAAATACATTAAACTACCTAAAAATGCCTCAATGAGAGAATCTGTGGATAAACCCTACCGATTGCTTCCAACGCACCGAAAATTTCGAACGGGGCCTTCAGAATTCGGCTGAATATTGCGTTGCGCCCTTTGCGCAGCGTCCATCCGGCGGTGCGTCCACACCCGGTCGTGCCTGCCGGAGCCGACCGATTGAACCCTCCGGACACGAAGAAGCCCCCGAGCGTAAGGCTCGGGGGCTTCTTCTGGGTTTCGGTACGCCGCTGGCTGCCGGAGACACGTAACCCGCTAGTTCAGCAGCTGCTCATCCGAGATGGGCGGCGGGTAGTAGGGTAGCGAGATGACGAAGGTCGCGCCGCCACCGGGGGTCTCTTCAATGTGGATTCGGCCGTCGTGCTGTTCGATGATGGCGGCCACGATGGACAGGCCCAGACCGGTGCCGCCGGTCTCGCGGGAACGCGAGGTGTCGGTGCGGTAGAAACGCTCAAAGACGCGCTCGCGATCCTCGCCGTGAATACCGGGGCCGTGGTCGCGCACCTCAAGGGTAGCCAGCGGGAATCCCGCAACCTCCTCGCGCACGCCCACCGCAATCTCCAGGGGCGTGCCGTCGGGGGTGTAACGCATCGCGTTGGTCAGCAGGTTCGCCACGACCTGACGCATGCGCGATTCATCGCCGAGCACCGGCGCGGAGGTGGGAGCAACATCGTCGCTGAGGCCCACGAGCGAAACCTCGCGGTCGGGGGCCGTAGCGTAGGCGTCGTTGCTGGCGTCCACCGCCAGGTTAAACAGGTCGAAGGGTGCCAGCTTGGACTCTCTGCGCTCGTCGATGCGGGCCAGTGTCAGCAGGTCCTCGACGAGCTGGCCCATGCGCTTGGACTCCGACTCGATGCGGCTCATGGCGGTGCCGACCGCCTCCTCGGTGGGAAGCGCGCCCTGGCGGTAGAGCTCCGAGTAACCGCGGATACTCACCAGCGGGGTGCGTAGCTCGTGGGAGGCGTCGCCCACGAAGCGCCGCATCTTCGCCTCGCTCTTCTCTCGGGCCTTAAAGAGCGCCTCAATCTGGGCGAGCATGGTGTTCAGCGAGATGGCGAGGTTACCGATCTCGTTGTTCGGGTTGTAGTCCTCGATGCGCTGGGAGAGGTCGCCGGCGGCAATCTTGGCGGCGGTCTGCTCAACGCGCGCGAGCGGCTCGAAGGTACGCGTCACAATCACCCACGTCATGGCGATGGCGGAGGCCAGGGTGGCGAGTCCAAACGCGAAGGTGAGCACGCCGACCAGGGCGACCACCTGGTTGGTCTGCTTGAGCGGCATCGCGATGATGAGGGAACTCGCCTCGGTCAATCCCGAGGAGTCGTTCGCCTCAATCGGCACGGCAAGTAGGCGCCAGTCGGCGGAACCGCTGGAGGAGCCAACGGTCACGCCCTCCTCGTTCTGCTTGCGCACCTTCTCAGCGGTCCAACCGTTCAGGGTAGGTTCGCTGGCCTGCTCGTCGTGCTCGGAGCTGAGCGAGTACAGCACCTTGCCGTCCTTATCGAGCAGGTAGACGCGGTAGGTGCTGAGCGACCCCTCCTGCTTTCCGGAAGGTCGCACGGTGGCCAGCTGCACCAGTGCCGGTGCGCTGGTCTTCATCTCTTCGTCCAGCTGGTGCACCATCTGGGCGCGCAGAGCAGAGATAGCCACGAGGCTGGTGACGGCAATCGCCAGGGCGATGAGCATGGAGGTCACCAGCACCAGCTGCGTACGCAGGGAAAGCGAGAGGGGGATGCGATCGAGGGGTTTGAGCGCCACGTTAGCCTCGGGAACCGCGAATCATGTAGCCCACACCGCGCTTGGTGTGGATGAGCGGCTCGTGGTTTTCGCGGTTGTTGTCAATCTTGCGGCGCAGGTACGAGATGTAGGACTCGACGATCGAGGAGTCACCGTTGAAGTCGTACTCCCACACGTGGTCGAGAATCTGCGCCTTGGACAGCACACGGTTGGCGTTGAGCATCAGGTAGTGCAGCAGGTTGAACTCGGTGGGGGAGAGATCGATTTCTTCCTCGCCGAGGAATACCTCGTGGGTATCCACGTTCAGGCTCAGGTCGTCGACGCGCAGAACGGCATCGTCCTCGTCCTGGACGGTGCGGCTACGGCGCAGGATGGCGCGGATGCGGGCGATCACCTCGTCCAGTGAGAAGGGCTTCGTCACGTAGTCGTCGCCGCCGGCACCCAGGCCGGTGACCTTGTCCTCGGTGGCGTCCTTCGCGGTGAGGAAGAGGACGGGGACGGTGCTTCCGAGCTCGCGCAGGCGGCGGGTCACCTCGAAGCCGTCCATGCCGGGCATCATGACGTCGAGGACAATCAGATCGGGAGATTCGGTGTTGGCCTTCTCGAGGGCGTCGCGGCCGTTACCGGCGGTGACGACCTCAAAACCGGCAAAGCGCAGGGAAGTGGCGAGTAGTTCAAGAATATTGAATTCGTCATCAACGACGAGGAGCTTGGCTTCAGCAGACATACTCTTTATCTTTCGTTCTGAAGGGCAGGAAGGTGATCTGTCGGTGAGTAGAGAAATGCAGTGTGTGCAACGGTGTGTGGTTAGGCTTTAGAGCGCCGCAGAACTGCCAGGCCGAGCGCAACCATCAGCGCGATGAATGCGACGGGCAGAAGCACGAGCGGAATCTGGCTCATGACGGCGGGCGGGGTGGCCCCGGCCCACTTCATAAGGAGCATGACGATTCCGCTGAGCAGGCAGAGGAGGGCGAGAATACCGCCTCCCGCGCCCAGCCAACGAATGGCACGGGCGTAGGGCAGAGGCGCGGACGCCCGGTCTGAACTGCTGTGCTGGGTCTCTACGGAGGTGTTACTCATAAAATTAACCGTATCAGCTTGTGCCCAGCTCTCTGCTAGCAAAGCCCCAGAATCGGGGGTTTGGGCCCCAAATTCACAGCGTTTGTGAAGCTTAGAGGGCCTCCCGAGGTGTTCGTGTACGCGAGATGCTTTAATAGGGGTATGTCTGAACAGGTGAATGAACTGCTCCCCGAAACCGTGCCCGCCCCCGATACTCCCGCAGATGGCGCTCTGCCCGCTGCCGCCCCGGAGGAGGCCGAGACCTCGGTGGATGGTGCTGTACCTGAGAAAGTAGAGACCGCGCAGAAGATTGCGGATGAGGCCGCCGAGGAGAAGACCGAAAAGGTCGTCGAGGCCACCGTGGAGGCAGCCCTCACCGAGGCCGCCGAGGAAGCCGAATATTCCCGGACCCCCACTGATACTTCTAACGACCCTTTCTCCGCGCCGGCTGAGGACCCGGGCGAACCCTCCCTGGGCGTTCCGCACAAGGCCCGTCGCACCTCCAAGGTGGATGAGATCCTAGCGGCGGCTAAGGATGTAGCGCTGCAGGGCGTCCGCGAGATTACCCCCGACCACAATATTGGTCTGGTGCACCACGTGCGCCCCGAGGAGGAGCGCCTGAGCACCCACCTCTTCGAGTGCACGATGCCCGGGTACCGCGGCTGGTTCTGGTTTGCGACCCTCTCCCGTGCCCCGCGCTCGAAGGTCGCTACGATCTGTGAGGTGGGCCTGCTGCCCGGTGATGATGCGCTCATCGCCCCGGATTGGGTGCCGTGGGCTGACCGCGTGCGTCCCGAGGACCTGGATCAGGATTCCTCGTCCGATTCTTCGGAGGCACCCGCCGAGAAGAAAGCTGAGGAGAAGGCCGAGGGCTCTGAGGCCGCCACCGCAGCCTCCGAGGAGAGCGCGGAGAGTGCAGAAGAGGGTACCGAGACTGCACCTGCCGAGGCCGTTGAGGTTTCTCTGGATTCCGACCGGGACTCCGAGGGGTCTGAGGGCAGCGTCTCCGAGTAGAGCCACCACCATAGAGATTTAAGGAGCCCCGCGGGGTGCCCGGCTGTTCGCGCTGGGCAACTCGCGGGGCTGTCTCGTGGCAAAAACTGCCCAAAGGGTACATAATAGTTTATTGAGTAAACTAACGACTTAGGCAGGGCTACCTACGCACTGTCGCGCTGATGGCTGGAGAGATAATGACTGACCTTATCGACACCACAGAGATGTACTTGCGCACTATTCTCGAACTGGAGGAAGAGGGCATCGTCCCCATGCGCGCGCGCATCGCCGAGCGTCTGGAGCACTCCGGCCCGACCGTTTCCCAGACTGTGGCCCGCATGGAGAAGCACGGACTGCTCACCGTTGAGCCTGACCGCCACCTGGAGCTGACCGACGAGGGCCGCCAGAAGGCCGTCGAGGTGATGCGCAAGCACCGCCTGGCTGAGCGTCTGCTTTCCGATATTATTGGCCTGGACCTCGAGTATGTGCACGAAGAGGCCTGCCGCTGGGAGCACGTCATGAGCGATAAGGTCGAGAAGCGCATCCTGCAGATGCTGAACGAGCCGAAGTTCTCCCCCTACGGCAACGCCATTCCCGGTCTGGAAGAGCTGGGCATTGAGAGCGAGAAGAACGACGAGCGCACCGTGCCGATGTCTCTGGCCGCTCGCGATTCGGGCCCCGAGGACCGTTTCACGATTTCCCGTTTCCCCGAGTCCATTCAGACCGACGTTGAACTGCTGAAGCTTCTGGCGGATGCGGGCATCGTCTACGGCGCCTCGGTATCGGTTGTGGCCGGCCAGAATGATGACGTGATTGTTCACGCCGACGGCGAGGACGATACCCTGTCCCTGGACATGGACGTGGCAAACGCAATCGTCGTGAAGCGCGCCAGCGCCCTGTAGACGTAGTTAAACAGCTGTGGAGGCGGCGCCTTCCCCGAGCGGGGGAGGCGCCGCCTCCTCTGTTTACGGTTTCCGTAGCGCTCTGTACCGCCCGCGGGCTCGCGTGCGCGTGCTTATACTCCTCTATCCGTGGCTTTGGCAACTGCAGAAGAGTGCATTTTTCGTGTTTTTCGGTCGTGTGGGAGGCCTCGGAGGAGGCGGAATGCTGTTTTCTGGGAGATCAGTTTAAGAGACGAGGTTTATTTTTAAGAGTTTTGAATCCTGTTCTTAAGGGGCAGTGGCGCCCTTAAAAAGAATGTGCATCCTTATGAAATACCTAGTCAGAGCCATTAAACGGTTGCTAGGAGTCGCATTGATTGGAGCTTGGGTGCTTGCGCTATCAAGTATTCACCCAGGGGTGAAACGCCGAAATTTAAGCCCGAGAGAGGTGACAACTGGGAGTTTTCTGTGTATTCTCATTTCTGTGCCCAAATCCTCAACGTAAGAGGGCACCGTCGAAGCGGTTCCGCTGAGTTCTGCCAACGCTTCGATGAACGTCTACCCAGAATGGCAGAAGCGGGGGACCCAATCCCCAAGCTGGGATACGGCTTCTCACTCGAGAAGCCTCGGGGCTAAGTCACTTCGGTGGCCGAGCGAATCCATGCTCGAGCCCGACAGCTCACCTCGTCAGGCAATGGAGGAAACAATGGCTAAGAAGATCGTACGTACCGCAGGTGCAACCCTCGCAGCAGGCGCAGTTCTGCTCGGTTCGACCGTTCCCGCGAACGCATTCGCACAGATCCCCGCTGCAGCTGATCTGTCCTACGACTACACCAACTACGAGTTCGACTACACCAGCTACACCACCCCCGCAACCACCTACGTTGCACCCCAGGCTCAGGCACAGCAGACCTACGTTGCTCCCGCAGCAGCTCCGGCACCCGCAGCTGAGACCACCTACGTAGCACCCCAGGCTGAGACTCAGCAGGCTTACGTTGCTCCCGTAGCAACCCAGGAGCAGGCTGCTCCCGCTGCTTCCTCCAACACCGGTAACGCTTCCCGCGACGCAATCGTCGCAACCGCAATGAGCGGTCTGGGCGGCTCCTACGTTTGGGGCGGCAAGAGCTACGGTGCATGGGACTGCTCCGGCTTCACCTCGTGGGTTTTCGCTCAGCACGGCATCAAGCTGACCGCTTTCACCTACGCAATGAAGAACGAGCTGCGCCCCACCTCTAACCCCCAGCCCGGCGACATCGTCTTCCAGAACGGCTACAGCCACGTTGGTATCTACCTGGGCGATGGCAAGATGATCTCCGCTCTGAACCCCACCAACGGTACCCTGGTGCACCCCACCTCCTGGATGTCCGTTGATGGCTACTACACCGCTCTCTAAGCCTTAGCGCATAAGAGCTGGGTCTAGCCCAACATACTTCGAAAAGGCGCCTACCCCGCACGGGGTGGGCGCCTTTTGCGTGCCCATTCAGCGCGCAGAATACCGCCGAGTGTGCACGTGCACACTCGGCGGTACGTGTTGAGGCCGCTTCTCTACGGTGCGAGAGCCTGCAGGAGCTTCTGCGGGGCCTGGTCCCACTCGGTGAGCTCCGCACGTAGATTGACCCGCGCGGGCTCCTCCCAAAGTTCGCGGGCTCGCTCGGAGAGGAAGATGCGCTCACGCTCCAGGACGGAGTGCAGGAAGGTTGTGCGGCCGGTGCGGAACGCCTCATCATCGAAGTGGGAGTACTCGCTACGTACCCCGCGCAGGTAGCGACGGTAGCGCGCCGGTTCGGCCGCCAGGATGGCCATGTCGGCGTCAAGGAAGAACTCAATATCTGCCGGATTGTAGCCCGCCGGTAGTTCGGTGGATTCGGGCAGCTCGTGGGCTGCCGTGGCGCGAACCAGAAGGCGCACCAGCTGTAGCTCCTCTTCGCTCAGCAGACCAGCGACGACCAGCGGCTCCAGGGAGGCGCCCGCCAGCTGTTCGCTGCGGCGCTCATCCTCACCCGGCGCGCCCTCGTAGACCGCATCGTGGAACCACGCCGCCAGAACCAGCGGCAGGGGAGTAGAACCCTGCGTGCGGTGTGCGTAGAGACGGTCCAGATCGGCGAGCATCTGCGAAAGGTGCCCGCTGTGGTGGTAGGCGCGGTGCGGCTGCTCCCACGCCTGCAACAGGCGCTCGCCCAACTCAGCCACCTGCGTTACGAGCCGGGCCCGCGACTCGGCGGACGCATCCGCACGCTCGAGGCGGGGCGCAAACGCCGCCTCCCAGGCGCGAAGCAGGCGCGGGCGGATCTTCTCGGGGCGTTCCTTCAGGGGAATCCGCAGACCGCTCGTAATCAGCGTGCGAGTCAGCTGTGCGCCGCTGAGCTCAATCGCGCCCGCCTGCACCAGCTCGTCGTAGCGGTGCGCCGGAACATCGTAGTGGTCGCGGTCGAAGGCACGCTCACTGATACCCGCCGCCGCGGCGAACTCGTGCAGTTCCGCCAGGGATGCATCGGAGATGAGGTGCGAGAAGACGGTGCCGTGCGCGGGCCAGACGGGCGGGTCAATGTAGATGCTCATTCGTACATTGTAGGAGTGGTTCTGCCGCCGGGTGCGGGTGTCTTCGGACGGTGAACGCAGAGTGGAGGCGAATCGCGCCGGCCACAGAGGTTTCTGAACACCGTGCCAACCCGCGACGCGCGGTGCTTTATACTGGATAGGTACGCCCTCGTAGCTCAGGGGATAGAGCACTTCTCTCCTAAAGAAGGTGTCGGACGTTCGAATCGTCTCGGGGGCACACATATGACAGAACCGCCCGTCGCTTGCATTAGCAGGCGCGGGCGGTTTCTCTGTTTCTGCACGTAACGAGCACTCAAGAAAACACGTTGTTATAGCTGAGACAGGTCAATCTTGCCCATCAGCAGGATCTTCTCGCGAGCGGCCTTATCCGCCATCAGCTCAGCAATATTGTGCGGGACAACCTGCCAAGAAATACCCCAGCGATCTACACACCAGCCGCAACGCTCCGCCTCAGGTATAGCCGAGAGCTGCTCCCAATAGTAATTAATCTCCTCCTGAGTACGGCACGAAAGAACTATCGAAACCCCCGGCGTGAATGTGAAATCGTGGAAAGTACCGGAATCAGCAGCCGCCATCCAGGTGCCGTGCAGGTTGAAGTCGGTAAACATGACCGCATCTGCCTCTAAGGGGCTACCTTCCGGATAGTGGTACAGGGTACCGCGGCGGGCATCATCAAACATGGAAATCCAGCCGTTGGTGGCTTCCTCTGCATTGCCGTGATTCGTGCCGCCAAACATGAAAGAAGGCACGACGAAGGGGCGCGGGTCCCCTGCAGGATTGGTAAGCATCAGCTGCCAGGTCATACCAAAACGATCACGCACCCAGGCGTAGCGTGGGGAGAAAGGATACTCACCCAGTTCCATCAGCACACCGCCGGTACTTAGCTCTTCGTAGAGTTCATCGAGGTATGCTCGCGCTTGCGTCTCACCACCGAAGAGGAGCGGGTCAAAGTTTAGGATGCAACTGATGGACTGGTTCGGGACGTACCGGTCATCACCGTTAATGAGTGAGAGCTGGAAGCCATGGATGCTTAGAGCCGTCGTAAGTCCGGGCACCTGTTCAACGATAGAAGCATCGCGAAAAACTCTGGTATAGAACTGTGCGGCTTCATCGGTTGAGCCATTGCACCATAGGGCTATTGAGAGGCTCGGAGATAAGGGCTGGGTCATGCGGTCATCCTAGCATGACTATTCTGTGCCACCGGGGTGCCGTTGCCGATTTAGGTTGTGAGGCTGATTGACCGAACGGGTGGGAGCGGGGGAGTAAATGCGGTAGCATGGAATATCGAACGTGTATTCTAGGTAGCGAGGTAGACGATGAGCGATAAGCCCGAACAGCAGAAGCAGTCCTTCACCGAACAGGACGGCCTGTTCGCCGCCGAACTCGTCACCCCCGCAGCACCGGTAGACCCCGCGCCAATTGACCCTGCACCGGCGGACGAGCCGCCCTTTGACCCGTACTACGACGTACCCCCTGCCGAAGACGACTACTACGCGCCTCCCGCAGACGCCCCGATGGTGGAAGCACCGGTTGTGGGCGTGCCTGCCGCCCTGCCCACCGGTATGCCCGCCTACAGCGCCCCCGTTGCCAGCGCACCCGAACCCGGCGCGCCCGCAGCCTTCGCCGCCGACCCGCTCGGCGACTTTATGCCGCCCGCCTACCGCGTCGGCGGTTACGGCGAGGACTTCGACCCCGCCGATCCCTACGGCGAACGCACCTACAGCCTGAGCACCGTAGACCCCGCCTCCCTCACCGCCGGGCTCAACGAACGCCAGGAGGAGGCCGTACTGCACTCCGGTTCACCCCTGCTCATCGTTGCGGGCGCCGGCTCCGGTAAGACTCGCGTGCTCACCCACCGCATTGCCTACCTGCTCGCAACCCACCGCGCGACCCCCGGCCAGATTCTCGCCATTACCTTCACCAACAAGGCCGCAGCCGAGATGCGTGAGCGTATCGAGGCGCTGGTTGGCCCGCGCGCTAAGCACATGTGGATCTCGACCTTTCACAGCTTCTGCGTGCGCGTGCTGCGCCGTGAGGCCGCCGCCCTGGGTTTGAAGTCCACCTTCACCATTTACGATTCGACCGACTCGCAGCGCTTGCTGAGCCTCATCATTAAAGAGCTCAACCTGGACACCAAGAAGTTCACCGCCAAGGCCGTGGGCAACCGCATCTCCGGGCTGAAGAACGAGCTGGTCAGCGCCGAAGCGTACGCATCCCGCGTGGCGAGCGATAACCCGTACGAGAAGACCATCTCGCAGATTTACACCGTCTACACGCAGCGTCTGCGCGCCGCCAACTCCCTCGACTTTGACGACCTGATTGGCCGCACCGTCTTCCTGCTCAAGAAGTTCCCCGAAATCGCGAACTACTACCGCCGCAAGTTCCGCCACATCCTCGTGGACGAGTACCAGGACACCAACCACGCCCAGTACCAGCTGGTGCGCGAGCTGGTCGGCGCCCACACGAAGGCACCGGCTGACCGCGGCCCCTACCCGGACGCGGTGCCCCCTGCCGAGCTGACCGTCGTGGGTGACTCCGACCAGTCCATCTACGCCTTCCGCGGCGCGGACATCCGCAATATTACGGACTTCGAGAAGGACTACCCGAACGCCCACACGATCCTGCTGGAGCAGAACTACCGTTCCACACAGAACATCCTCTCCGCGGCGAACGCGGTCATCGAACGCAACCCCGACCGTCGACCCAAGAAGCTGTGGACCGCCTCCGGCGCGGGCGCGAAAATCATCGGTTACGTGGCCGAATCCGAGCACGCCGAGGCACGCTTCATCACCCGTGAAATTGACCGCTTGGCGGACGAGCACGGCGTGCAGCCCGGTGACGTTGCCATCTTCTACCGCACCAACGCGCAGTCCCGAACCCTCGAGGACATGCTCATGCGCGCCGGCCTGCCCTACCGCGTGGTCGGCGGTACCCGCTTCTACGAGCGTAAGGAAATCAAGGATGCGCTCGCCTACCTGCGCGCCCTGAGCAACCCCGATGACGACGTGAACGTGCGCCGTATTCTGAACGAACCCAAGCGCGGTATCGGTGCCAAGTCCGAGTCCGTGGTGGCCGATTACGCGACCGCTCACCGCATCTCCTTCTACGCCGCCGCACGCCAGGCAGCCGATGTTCCGGGTCTGGGCGCCGCCGCGGTCAAGAAGTACGCCGAGTTTGTGCGCCTCATGGATGACCTGGCGCAGATTGCCCGCACCGAACCGGCCGCAACCTGCCTGGAGGCGGTCCTGGAGCAGACCGGCTACCTGGCGGCTCTGCGCGCCTCCAAGGACATTCAGGACGAATCGCGCGTGGAGAACCTCTCCGAGCTGCTTGACGCCATGGTCGAGTTCGAGACCGAGAACCCCGGCGCCGACCTGGAGCAGTTCCTCGAGCACGTGGCGCTGGTTGCCGACGCCGACTCGATTCCAAACCGCCCCGCCAGCGCGGAGGGTGAGAGCGCCTCCGCTGCGCAGATTGCCGCCGAGGCCGCCGAGGCGAAGGCCCAGGGCATGGTCACCCTCATGACCCTGCACACCGCCAAGGGCCTGGAGTTCCCCGTGGTGTTCCTGACCGGCATGGAGCACGGCCTGTTCCCGCATCAGCGTGCCCTGACCGATGAGAAGGAAATGAGCGAGGAACGCCGCCTGGCGTACGTGGGTCTGACCCGCGCCATGGAGCGCCTGTACCTGACCCGCTCGGAAACCCGCACCATGTGGGGTAAGAGCCAGTTCAACCCGCCCTCGCCCTTCCTGGAGGAGATTCCGGAGGAGCTCATCGAGTGGAAGCGCACCGCGGGTTTCTCTGGCTTCGGTGCCTCGGGCATGGGGGCATACGGCGCTCGCGGCGGTGGCTCCTATGGCGGCAGGTCCTACGGTAACTCGTACGGTGGCGGCTATTCGGGCGGTTCCCGTTCCGGCTATGGTTCCGGCGGCTACTCGGGCGGGTACAGTTCCGGTGGCTCGCGCGGCTCATACGATCCCTACGAGTCCCGCCCCGCACACCGCTCCGAGCCGTCCACCGCGGATATTAATGGCTCGGCGAGCTACGGGCTGGCGGCGGCTACCGCCTCCTCTAAGGTGACGAACCGTTCCCGCGTGCACCAGAGTAAGGAAATCCCGACCCTGGCGGTTGGCGATACCGTGCGCCACACCAAGTTCGGCGAGGGTCGCGTGCTCGCAGTTGAGGGTAGCGGCGATAAGACCGTGGCGAAGGTGCGCTTCGGTTCGGAAGAGAAGCGCCTGCTGTTGCGTTACGCGCCGCTGGAGAAGGTCTCCTAACGCTGCCCGGTGATAAACGTGGAGGGGCGGGCATCCGATGGTGTCCGCCCCTGCCTTGCGCGTGCTTTAGGTGCATGGCTCCTAAACCTTTTCCCGGCATGCGATACGCGGTGATATCCACCCCGCAATATCTGTGACCTGAGTCGCTAAAATCCCGTATTTCGGGCTCCGTGAGTGCGAGCTCATGCCGAATCCGATAGAGTAGAAACGAGAGAAATTCCCCGCGTCAATGATGCGCGTGCGCCGGGTGCGAGAAACCCCTATCGCACCGTAGCGGGCACATGGGGAATACTCCTCTAATGACCAGGCCGAGCGTACACCGCGCTCGGCACCACTTCGAAGAAGAAGGACACCTGTGGACCTTTTCGAATACCAGGCGCGCGAGCTCTTCGCCAAGCACGGCGTTCCCGTGCTCAAGGGCATTGTTGCGACCACCCCTGAAGAAGCAAAGGCAGCAGCTGAGGAAATTGGCGGCCTGACCGTCATCAAGGCTCAGGTTAAGACCGGCGGCCGCGGTAAGGCCGGCGGCGTGAAGCTCGCAAAGTCCCCCGAAGAGGCTTACGAGCACGCTAAGGCAATTCTCGGCATGGACATCAAGGGCCACACCGTTCACCGCGTGCTGGTCGCCGACGGCGCAGACATCGCTGAAGAGTACTACTTCTCCCTCCTGCTGGACCGTGCAAACCGCTCTTACCTGGCAATGTGCTCGGTTGAAGGCGGTATGGAAATTGAGCAGCTGGCAGCTGAGCGTCCCGAGGCGCTGGCCAAGGTTGAGGTTGACCCGCTGGTCGGCCTGGACCAGGCTAAGGCCGAGGAGATTGTGAAGGCAGCAGGCTTCTCCGCAGAACTGCAGGAGAAGGTTGTTCCCGTCCTCGTCAAGCTGGGTGAGGTCTTTAGCAAGGAAGACGCAACCCTGGTTGAGGTTAACCCCCTCGTTCTGACCCCCGAGGGCACCATCCTGGCCCTGGACGGCAAGGTCTCCCTGGACGACAACGCAGAATTCCGCCAGCCCGAGCACGAGGCTCTCGTGGACAAGTCCGCTGAGAACCCGCTGGAAGCTAAGGCAAAGCAGTTCGACCTGAACTACGTGAAGCTGGACGGCGAGGTCGGCATCGTTGGTAACGGTGCAGGTCTGGTTATGTCCACCCTGGACGTCGTTGCATACGCTGG
>FLSH01366774.1_pt1 | contig 14725 bp, 33 predicted proteins | sample 1550441 | NCBI WGS metagenome assembly FLSH01 (sample SAMEA4031756, study PRJEB14383) | metagenome | biome: human; feature: oral; material: saliva | place: Philippines | collected 2014 | reverse complement strand
AGTTGGAAGTCTAAGTTGCATAGTGATGGTACTATGTTTGATGATTTCTTTATTGTAGGTATAACTACACCACAAGGGGATTATGCTTATCATTATCAAATGAAGTATTGGGATTTATTCAATGTTAAGGAGTTAGAATATGCTCCTGAATATGATGGACACCAGTCTAATGATATTGGTAGATTATATAGTTTGATAAAATAATTAAATAAGGAGAAAGTAAAATGTCAATGAAAAAATTAATATTATTACAAAATGAAAATAAATTTTATTTATCAGTACCTGAAGAAATTTATATTGGGAAATATAAAGAAGATGTAGAGGGGAATATAATTGTATCGGATTATAAATATCATTATTTTGTAAAAGATAAAGATATAAGTTATACAGAAAGTTTTAATAATATTGGTTATGCTAATTTTGATGATAGTGTTAATATATTGTTATTAAAAGATGATATAATAGTAATACCTTGTGGTACATTTGGATTACATAAAGATAATTTTAATAGTTTAAAAAAAGTTTTAAAGAACTATGATTATGCTTTTAAAGTTGAATTAACTGAATATTATAATAATGATAGTTATAAATTAGATGAAATAAAAATTGAATATGAAATGATTAAATTAGAAAATTCAATCAAAAATAAAAATCATTTATTCAGGTTGAAAGATAATAATATACCTAAAGATTGGGTAAAGCAGTCAGAGTATTTAATAAAAAAATTAGAAAACTTAAATTCAAGATATGGTAACATATCTCAAAATAAAGTTAATTTAATAGACTTTAATGGATATATTCCTAAGAATATTGATTTTATAATATCCGAAGAATATGCTAAAAGAATTGACGAACTATTTAAATCTTGGAACAATGGTAATATAAAATCTAAGAAAATGGAATTAATTGAATATTTATTTAAAACATTTAATGAAGTAAAATCTTATGGAAGTGATTATTATTTTGTTAATGTAAATGATAGTATTACATTATTAATTGATGTTAATAAATTAGAAATACTTGAGTTTAAATCATTATATTATAATAATAATATGGATAACTATAAAAAGTTAGTTGAATGTGTAGATAAAATTCAAAAAGAAATAGATAAAATTAATGAAAAAAGAGTTGACAAATAAGAATTAATATGATATAATTAGTTATGTAGATATAAACAATAATAAAAAATTTATGAATTAGATAACTTTCATACTTAAATTCATACATTATATATTGTTTTCAAATATTATTGTTTATATTATAAAAATATAAGAAAGGTTAAGGTATTAGGTATGTTAATTGAAAAATTAAATTTTAAAAAACTATTTTTGAACATTGGTAATAATAAAGAACATATTATACGAAACATACCACCTTAACTTAGGAGGTGTAAATGAAAAAATTATTAGTTTTAGTTATGTTAAGTATTGAAATTATAGGTTTTTCCCATAGGAGTAAAAATAAGATTAGTAGACCCAATGGCTATGGGGGTACTAATTTAAATATTCCCTTATGTAAAAATCAATATGAAAGAGAAAAAGCATTTGAAGATTTTAAAAATCAACTTACTTCAAAAGGTTACATAATAGTAAAAAGTGTTGTGAGTGATGTATCTTTTAATGTTTTAGTTAGAGATAATATTGGTTATGAACATTGGGAATATAAAGAATGGTGTAAGTTTTAAAGTTCGTGAGTGGTTGAAATATACCACTCTTGAATAAAGAAAAATAAATTAAGGAGATGTGAAAAAAATGTTAGATTTAGGAAATGTAGAATTTAAATATGTAGAAAAGAATACAAAAATTGGAGAAATTGTTTTAAATTTAGTAAAAGAATTAAATGATGAAAAGTTAGAAGTTAAAGAATTTGATTTAAGTATAATGCCATTTACAGTTAAATTTTTAACTAAAAATATGTTTGATGTACAATATGAAGGTTATAGTAAAATGATAATTTTTATTAATAATGATTATGAATTAAAATTAGGAATGAATAATAAAGGAATTTTAAGTTTATCATTATTAAAACATTTGACAGATTTTTTAACTGAAATTAATAAAAGAATTAAAAAATATGTAAATGATGTAAAAGAGTTAGAGGAAAAAGAAAATAAAGAAAATATCCAAAATAAAGATATTAGTAAAGAAGATTTATTAAAATTAATTGAAGATGTTTTAGGTATTTTATTAGGAGATGTTAATAATGGAGAATAATTTAAAGGTATTAAATAGAGTAGATATATTAGAACTAATTAATAGACAAAAATTATTAGATGAAAAATTTAATGAGAAGAATAAAAATAATTCAAAATTAAGACTTAGAAATAGAGTTAATACATTAATTGCCTTAAATACAGAATTAGGAGAGGTAATGCAAGACACTAAAGGTAGATGGAACTTTTGGAAAATAAACTGTAAATTTAATAAGGAGCATACTTTAGAAGAAATTAGTGATTATTTACATTTTCTATTACAATATATTTATAGTGATAATGAACTATTTAAAGAAATTGAAAGTATAAATGATGAATTAAATATTACTTTTGAAAAACATATTGAAAAATTATTAAAAGATAGAAAAGAAGAACAGAATATTGAGAATAGTTTATTGTTTTTAGCATTGCCAATATCTTATGAACTTGTAGGATTTAAGTTTGAAATTGAGGAGGTATTTCAGTTACTTAGTGCCTTAACAGTTATATTAGATGAATTAGATAGTAATTGGGAAGAGTTTTTAAAAATACATCATAAAAAATTTGAACTTAATTATTATGAAAGAACTAAGGAGGAATATTAATGTTTAGTTTATTAAAAATGTTTTTTATGTTTTTAGGTATATTATTAATTTTATCATTAAGTATATTTATATTAGTATCTATAACTTATTTAGGAATATCTTTATTTTCCGAAGATGGTTATTTATTTGGATTATTGGCATATAAATTAGATGGTAAAAATAATAAAGATTTAATACCTGAACCTAACAATATTATAGAGTATTTATTTTATAAAATTTTTATAAGTAAAAAAGATGAAAAAGGAGATAAGAAATGAAAAAAATTATTTTAGGTAGTACATTAGGAATTTTAGTTTTAATAGGAGTTATTAGTAGTCTATTTGGAGTATATACAGTAAATACAGGAGAAGTTTATTTAATAAGTAGATTTGGTAAGATTGTAAGAGAAGAAAAAGAAGGATTGAGAGTTATTAATCCTCTTATAGAAAAGAGATATAAATTTGAAATTAGAGATGTTACTTATAATAGTAAATTTGAAGTATCTACTAAAGATTTGCAAAGTGTAACAACACAAGTAGCAGTACAGTATAGAATTATAGACCCTATTAAAATTTATAAAAATTTTGGAACTAATTATAATGATAGATTGATAGTACCAAGAGTAGCAGAGGTAGTACAATCTGTTTCAAGTGATTATACTATTGAACAGTTAGTGTCAGAGAGAACTTTATTAAGTCAAGATATGTATAAGGCATTGAAAGAAGATTTAGGCAAGTTTGGTATTATGGTTGTCAATGTATCAATAGTAGACCACGATTTTAGTGATGAATTTGATAAAGCAGTAGAAAGTAAGAAATCGGCAGAACAGTTGGCACAGAAACAAGAAGTAGAGAATAATCAAAAAATTAAAACAGCAGAAGCAAATTTAAAAGTTAAAGAATTAGAAGCAAAGGCTAATTCAATATTGACAGAAAGTTTATCAGATAAATTGTTAAGAAAACAGGCTATTGAAAAATGGGATGGTGTTTTACCTAAAGTAAGTGGTACTGATAAACTAATGTTTAATGTAACAGATTAATTATATATGGTTGGATAAAAAATCCAACCTTTTTTATTTAAAAATATTGACAGTTAGATAAAGATATGTTAAAATAAATTATATTAAATGAAAGGTGTTGATTTTTATGAATAAAGAAATTGTTATTAAAAAGAAAAGTTTATATTTTAGAGAAAGTATATTTATAAATAGTTATGCAGAATTAGATATAGATAATATTAAAAAATTATCAAGTAGTAGAAAATTATTAATTTGTGTAACAAGCAAAGCAGATTTAAAAAGATTAGATGGTATTGAATATGTTTATATATCTACTAAAAAACAATACAATAATATAAAAGATATATTAGAAAATAATAATATTGTAGTGATAAATTACAGATTAGTTTATACAGATTTATTATATTATTCAAGTTTATTAAATCATTTACAGAGATATAGATTTATAGTATGTTTTCTTAACAGAAAGAAAGTAAAACAAGGAGATATTATTGTAGATGAAGATTTTTTAGATGATAATAGAATATTTTTAAATATAGATTATGTAAATAAAACAATAGAATTAAAGAAAGAATATAAAAATAATGATTTTTATGGGGAATTTGAGTTAGAATATTTAAAGACTTGTGGATTATGTAATTTTTATCATAGTAAAACACAACATTTTGGTAATGAAAAAGATGAAGTTAAGTATAGTGTAAAAGTTTATACTATACAAGGTAAGAAATTAGATAATAAGTTATTTTTAGATAAGTTATGTGAATATATACCTTTTATTTATGAAAGTAAGGGAAATCAATGGTATAATATAAAAATAATAAGGGAAAATTAATTTTAATTTAATTGACAAAATAAAAATTATATGTTATTATTATTGTATAAAATGAAAGGAGAAATAAAATTATGGATTTACGAAAATTAGAAGATGTTATAAGAAGAAATTTAATTTTAAATTTTAATGATGGGTATTCAATAGGTATTAGTTTTCCTGATGATAAAAGAGTTAAATTATTAAATAGAACTGAAGATTTATCAGTTGTAGTTGAGTTTGATAATTTAAAATTGTTAAGGGAAAGAAATTCTTTATATTGTGAAGTAAAAAGTGATGTTTATTTTGATTTAGACACATTTAATAATATGTATAAAAGTGTTAGAGAAGCTGTAAGATATATGTTTGAAACAGGAGAGTATTAATATGGTAAGTGTATATCAATCATTAGATTTAAAAAATGAGATAGAAAAATTCAAATACCATTTAATAGATAAATATTCTAAAAGTTTGTTTAAATCAGTTATTTTGAATACTTTAAATATTGATTTACAAAGACTATATTTAGATGAATTTATTTATAAAATAAGATTTATAGATTATAATGAATGTTATACTATAAAAGTTTATTTTAGAGGTATAAATGATTTTGATATTGAATGTGATAAAATATCTAATGATAAAATTATATCTGATATTATGGATGAAATAAAAGAGTATTTAAATAAATTATTTAAATTAAATTATAGAATGAAATTTTAAAGGAGATGATATTATGTTGAATAAAATTTATTTTACTATTGCTTTGTTTTGTTTAAATAGAATAAATAAGACACAATATTGGCAATATGAAACAGGTACAGGTAAAGTTGTATCTTTATCTGTGAGAAAAGGGGTAGTATATATTTTACAAGATGATTATTATATATTAAAAAATGATTTAAATGGTTGTTTAGTATTAAAAGATTTTGAAGATAATGGAGTTAAAATTGAGATTTTAAAATAAAAGGTTAAGAGGTGTTATAGTGAATGGAAAGTATAGAAATTTTAGAAAATATTATAAAAGATATTAAAAATTTACCTACAAATGAGATGACTAAAATAAGTAATGATTTAAATAATTATGTTGTTAATTTTTCATTGAACAGAGATTATAAAATATCAAAAGTAAATATTATTAAATCTTTATTTTATATTAAATCAGAAGGTATTACTGAAGTAATTTATAAAGTTTATAAAGTAGGGTTATTTAATGAAGAACTTTATTTTTTAAAAGAATTTAAAGAAAGTGAAGAATATGATAACTTATTGATTTATTTATCAAAAAATGATTTTATTATTAATAAGTTTGTAGATGATACAATGGTTGATTAGAGAAAAAAATAAATAATTGGAGGAAATTAAAATGGAATATAATTTTGAAAGTGTTAAATTGACAAATAAAAATAACAAATTAATGAGAAAAATTAAAGAAAGTAAAAAATTTAAAAATAAAGTTAAAAAAATAATTAAAAAGGTAGTAAAAAGATAATGGCTTTTTATGATAGTACAAAAAAATATGATAATAAAAAGGAATTGGTTATGATAAGGTCTATCATACCAATTTCTAGTAGTATGTTTAGAATTATTGAAAAAATAGAATATAATATTGAAAAAGATATTATAGAGATAAATGCTGATGGACTTGATGTTGAAATAGGTGCTAAAAATAAAATTAAAAAAGGTAAACCTAATAAACATCAAAAATCAGTATTAGTAAAAATTAAATTAATGTATGATAAATGGGAGGAATATTTATGAAAAAATTATTGTTATTTTTAGTGATAGGTAGTTTATCTTTTTCAAAATATAAAATTGAATGTAAACCTATATATTGGAAAGATATGGATAGTTTAGATAAAAATATTTATTTAATTTTAAAGAAATATAATAAAGGCAAAGAGCCTACAATAAAACAATGTAGAAAAATTAATGAAAAGGAGATTAAAAATGAAAAAAAGTAGTTTAAGTTTATGGGAATTGAGTAGTGAAGGAAGAAAATTAGAAGAATTATTTTTTTATGGGGATATTGATGAAGATACCTTAAAAGATAGTCAAGAATTATTAATGAGTGAATTAGAAAGTAAATCTAGTTCATTAATAACTTTATATAAAAAATTTGAGGAATTAGCAGGAAAGAAAAGCCCTAAGAATGATGAAGAAAAAGGACTTATAAGAAGAGAGATTAAAAGATTGCAAGATTATAAAAAAGATTGTGAAATAAGATTTGAAAATTATAAGGCAAGATTGACTGAATGTATGTATAACATTGGTATGAATACAGGAAAGTCTAATGGAATAATGACAGATAAAGGTGTTTTAGTAATGACTAAAAGTCAAAAGGAAATACCTATTGATATAAATAATGTTGATGATAAATATAAATTATATGATGTTAAGATTAGTGTTACAAAGGATGAATTGAGTAAACTTGAGAAAGTATTTGATAAAAGAATGAATGTTAGTGAGCCTAAGTTAAATAAAGAATTATATAAAAATGAGATTGGAATACAGAAAGAACAACATTACTCAATGACTGTAAAGTAGTTGGTTATTATGTATAAACAATGGACTACATTAGAAATTGAGGATTTAAAAGCATTGAGTAATATTTGCAGTAATAAAGAATTAGCAAAGGAGTTTGGTACGAGTAGTGCTTGTATTAGTGATAAGTTATCACAATTAGGATTGACAAATGAATATAGATATTATAGTGAAGATGATAAAAATAAGATAAAGAATATGATATTAAATGGATTAAATAAAAATGATATTATTAAGATTATAAATAGAAGTAGAAATAGTTTTAATAATTATTTATATAGAAATTATAAAACATTTAATATTAAAAAAGTAAAAGAACAGTTAGAAAAGGAGAAATAAATGGTAAGATATTTAGGTTATAGTGAATTTTTAGATTTAGTTAAAAATTGTGAAATAACAATGAATTTTAGATATTTAGATGAAAATGATTTAAATGAATTGTTTGAAACATTTGATAAGAATAATACTTTGATTAAAAAACAAATAGGATTAAAAATACCTAACGGTTATAAAGGGGAAATTATAACTACCACAGAGTTTGGAAAACTAGAAAAGGGAGATATAACATTAATTTTCGATGGTAAAGAATATTATTTATCTATTGTAGAGGAAGTGTTATATAATGAAGTTTAAATTATGTGATACTTGGTGGATTACAAGTGATAAACATTGTTTTAAGTTATGTAGAATTGAAAAAAGAATAAATAAAGATACAGGAGAAATTGAAGAAATATTAAATCCTGAAATGTATTTTAGTAGATTAAAAAGTTTAATTAATACTTGGGCTACTGAAAAGTTAAAAGAAAGTAAATCTAAAAAAACAAAAGAAGTAATTAATGATATAAAAGAAATAAGTAAAGAGTTAGATAAAATATATGAAAAGATAGATAAGGGATTTAATATTTATATTGATGATTTTACAGGGAGAAAAAGATAAGTTTTATAGAGTTGGGTAAAATATTTCCCAACTTTTATAAAATAGTATTGACAAGAAAAAAGTTATATGTTATAATATTGTTAGATTGGAGATGATTATATGGAAAAAGAGATAGATTTGAAAATTGAATTAAGGAAATTAGAATTGAAAAGTAAAGCATTAAGATTAAGATTTGAAAAACTTATTAAAGATATTGGAGAAAATAATATTAAAATAATTATTATAGAAAATAAATTAAAAGAATTGGAGGAGAATAATGATTAGGAGAATTAGTTGGAATGATGAAGAAATTTCAAAATTAAAATATTTGTTTATTGATAAAAATTTATCTATTGAAGATGTATCTTTAGAGTTAGGTAGGTCTATATCGAGTGTTAAGTATATGCTTAACAGAAAAAAGATAAACAAAGGTAATATCAAGTTTAATGATATAATTACAGATAGAATATTAGTTGAAGTGTTAAATTATAAAGATGATAATGAAATATCTGAAATAATTAATAAAGAATTTGATTTAAAATCTACTCATAAAGATATTATGAATTATTTACAAAGACAGTATGGAACATCAAGTAAAAGAAAATTATTAAAAAAATTTATTGGAGGTAAATAAAATGATGATATGGGAAACTGATTGGAGTAAAAAAGTTGACTTACCTGAATACTATTATGAAAGTGAATTTATAGAGATTAACTATAAAACAAAGAAAAATTATAGAAATTTTATAAAAAATAGGAGAGAAAAATTTATTGTAGATTTTGTTATTTATGATTATTATACTAATGCTTGTTTAATGAAAGATAATATTATAGTTAGAGCAAGAAATGTAAATAATTTAAAAAATAACTATAAATTAGAACATTTAATACAAGAAAGATATTATCCAATGAAATTTGGTAAAATTAAAATTTTAAATATAAGGAGAGGATAAAAATGTTAAATTGCGAGTATTGTGGGAATATAATAAAAGAAGATGAAAAATTTTATAATATTGGAAACGATTATTGTTGTAAAGATTGTGTTTTAAAGGAGCATATAACAGTATACAGAGTTTGTGGAGAAGATTATTATGAAGATGATGATGTAAATGAATATGATAGTATTAATGAATATATTGAATATTTAAATAGATGTATAAAATTTCATAAGGAAGTTATTAAAACAAATAATAAATCATTAGATAATTTAAATGATGAAAAGGAAATAAAACGTTTAAAATTTGCTAATAATATACATAAAAATAATAAAATTAAATATGAAAAAGAATTAGAAAATTTTAAAAATTTATTGAAAGAAAATGTTGACAAAGACTAAAGTGTATGATATAATTAATTAGAATTAAAATTTAGGAGGTAAATATGGAAGAAAAGAAATCATTTGCAGAAATGTATATGAAAGAAAAAGAGAAATTGGAAAAGGAGAGTTTACAAACTGAAGAAAGTAGTATTGAAATAATTGATACTATTGAAAAATTAAAAAAGGAAATTGAAAAATATAATAGGAATGAAATAGCAAACTTTTCAAATGTAAAATGGGAGAAATTAGTTAAAGATAAAGATTTTACAGAAGATATGGTTGTAATGTTTCAAATGCAAATTCAGTTATATTATGATGATTTTATTAAAACTCACAATGTTAGTGATGATTTAATCAGAAAAATGTATTATGAATTTACAGGACATTTTAATCCTGATATATTAGATGAAAAAACAAAAAACAGAATATTTCCTGAACTAAAAGAAAATAAAGAATAAGGGTTTATCCCTTATTCTATTGAAAGGAAAAGATAATATGAATATAGAGTATAAAGTTAAAGATGTAAATGATTATTTTAAGATTATTGAAATAGAAAATAAATTTTTAGATTATTTAATTGATATAAATGTAATTAAATTTAATAGAGGTATTTCTCAAGGATTTATAAAAATAAACTTAGATAAAATAATTATTAATGGGTCTGTTACAGATAATGATAAATTATTCTTAATATCTAATAATGATTTTAATAAATTTAAAAAAATTATTGATAATGTTAGCAATACAAGTAAAAAAACAATAATTGAAAATAAGATTTTAGATATATTAGATGATTATATTAGTGAAGGAGAAAAACCTATTATTCAAGTTGGAAAGTATATTTTAGAAGTATTGAGTGTTGAATATAAATTTAGATATAACTACAAAGAAAATAAGTTATTTGTATGGTGTGATTATTATAATGATGTTGAAGATTTACAAAATTTTTTAAATGATATTAAAGATATAGAAGAAAAATTAAATAAATTGAATGAAAAAGAAGAGATAGATTATTTATATTGGAACTAAAGGAGAGATTAAAGATGATTAAATTATTTAGAGATAATGATAAGTTTAGATTGGTAAATACAGAAAAAGTATTTATCAATAATAAAAATGAGTTAATTTTTATAAGTAATAATATAAAATTTTCTTTTTGTGATGATATTGAAGATATTGGAGATTTTGATGATGATAAGGAAATGGTAAATTTAATTATAGATACTGATGATGATTGTGATTATATACCAATTATTGATATGGAAATTGCAGAAAGTGTTTTTGAATTTATTAAAAAGGAACTTGAGAATATTACTAAAAAATATGGAAATATTTTGGAATATGAGATAATAGAAGATAATAAAAATATGAAGAGTGAAGAACTTGATACAAATATTATAATAAAAGATGTATTGAAAGTAGAGTTTGAAAGAATATTTGATAAATGGGGTATGAAAATAGTATATCAAGATTTTGATATATTAAAAAGAGGAGAATTTAATGATAGTGATATAAAAGTTTCAAGTAAATATGAGATAGAATATTATAAAACTAATAATTTGTTATATATACTTGGTAAAGATACTGATGAAGATAGTAAAATTATATTTGTAAATAATAAAGAAAAAGAAATTATTGAGAATAAAGTTAAATTAATTAATGAAAAATATGGTATAAAGAAAAGATGGAGAGCAAAGGAAGGAGATATTTATTTTTTCATACTTAATGGTATGTTTACTATTGGTAAAGTTTGTGAAGATGGTACTTATATTCATAACACTAGATATAAATTAGGTAACTATTTTAAAACAAGAGAATTAGCAGAAGAAAAGGTAAAAGAAATAAAGGAATTATTATTAAAGTAAATTAAAATTAATTACTAATGTATGTATTAATTTATGTATGTTAGTAATTAAAAATTATTTTATAAAAAGTATAAAACTTTTTTCAAAAAAGTGTTGACATATTATAAAAAATATAGTATAATAATAATGTAGTTGAGGGAAGTAAAAAAAAAATAATTAATAGAGAAAGAGAGTTGATTAAAATGACATTATTTGAGAGATTGGAAGAAAAGTTTTCACAGTTTTATATAGTAGAGGAGTATGTTAATAATATAGGTATTAAATACATAAAAATTAGAAATAAACATTTTGAATTAGTTATACCTGAAAATGCTAGAAGTAAAACACATTTTATGGTAAAAACATATAATGAATTATATTATTATGGTATAATAGAAAGATTATCAAATAAAATAGATAGAATGTTAAAAACTAAAAAAGTTGATAAATAAAATAAATTAGAGGAGTGATAAAGATGAGAAACTTAAAAAATTCAATGAAAGAAATGAAATTTGTAGAAGATTTTAAAAATGATGGTAGAAGATTATATGATTTGTTGTTACAATTATCAAATAGAAATGATTTTGTTTATTATGATATTATCGAAAATGTTGTAAATTCAGAAGGTAAATTAATTCATAATTGGTTAAGTCAATTACAAATAAACAAATTAATGAAAAGAAATCATATTGAAAATGAATTAATTGTAATGTTGTATGATAAAGATAAAAATTTAATAGGAAAAATATATTTATATTAAGGAGTGATAAAAAATGATGGAAATGAGAAAGTCTTTGTATGAAATGAAATTTACAGACAGATTTAAAGGAGATGGTAAAAAATTATATGATAAGTTAGTTAAGTTATCGGATAATGAAAATGTTAAATATTATAAATTGTTACAACACGTAAACAATGTTTATGGAGAAGTTATAAAATACTGGTTAAGTCAGTATAGTATAAATAATATGTTGAAAAAAGAGAAATTTGAGTATGATTTAACTATTGTATTATATGATGAAAATGAGGAAGTGTTAAAAGAAATTGAAATAAAACATAGTTAAAGGAGATTTAAATTATGAAATTGAGAAAAGCAACTATTGAAGATTTAGAGAATAAGTGTCCTGATATTGTTAAGTTATTAGAAGATAGTTTAGCAGAAATTAATGATATGCAAGAATTGTTAAATTACATAAATGAATATACTAGAATTGATTTAATGGAAGAAATTACAGAATATTTTGAAGAAATTTATATATTTAATTCTAATGATGAATATTTAGACAATTTTTTAAGGAATTATATAAATAGAAATGTTAATAAAATTAAATCTAATTATTCGGAAAAGTTAAGTGATGAGGAACAAATTAAAATATTTAAAAAGGCGAAAGAAATTGAAGATGAAGCATTAGATGATGTGATGGATTTATTAGATACTTTTGATAGAGATACTGTATTAAAGAAATTAAAAGAATATGATTATATAAATGAATAGGAGTGATATTTATGTCGAATAAATTATTAAAATTTAGTGAAAAGGAATTTGATGAGATTAAAACAGGTATTAGAAGATTATTTAAAGAGGAGATACAATCACATAAAAGTAAAAATTTTATGGAAATAGGGATAAATAATAGTACAAAAGTTATACATATTTTTACAGATAAATTTAATCTATATTTGAAAAAAGAATTATCAAAAGATAATAAAATATTAGTAAAAAGTAATATTGATTTATTTAATATCTCAAAAAACAATATAAGTAAAAATAGTGATAGAATAAGATGGATTATTGAAACAGCTGATAAAATTATTAAATTGAATAATAAGTCAGTAACTAAGATAGAAATGTTTACAGAGTTATATAAAGATAATATATTAGAAGATTTGAAAAAAGAAAATATTAATTTAATTTGTAAAGATTATACTAATTATATTGCTTTTATTGATGATGATATTAAATTTGATTTTAAAAATGAAAATGATTATGATTTTGTATTAATAAATAGTTTTTCAAGTATTATTACAAAAGATATTTTAAATAAAGTTAATAAATTAATTAGTATAATATTAAAATATTGGAATAATATGATAAATTAAATGTGGAGGAAAATATTTAAAATGGAAGGATTAAATATATCAATATCAAAATATATAAAGAAATTAAAGAAAAAAGGTTATTGGGTAACAAGACCTATTAAGTTTGATAATCGTATTGAAATAATTTTGGGTAGTGTGTATGTATTTGAGAGAATTGCAATATATTGTGATAAAGATACAAATAAACTTTTGTCTAGTGATGTATCAAAATATAAACATAATAGAGAAAAGAAAGTATTTCAAAAATATTTTATGAATATAGTTTAAGGAGTGATAGATAATGGTATTAGATATTGAATTTTCATATTTATGGGGTGGAAAATATGCTTGGAAGATAAAATATATTGATAAGAGTGTATTTAGTAGTGATTTTAAAGATTTTGATTTACATATTTATGTATCAAAGTACACATTTTTTAGTAATGAAATGTTATCTTTAGGTTATTATTCAGAAGGTGAAAATGTTAATGTTTGTAGTGAATATGAAAAAACATTAATTGAAAATAAAGTTAGATTAATCAATAAAAAATATAAAAAGAATAAAATTGAAAGATGTAAGGAAGGGGAAATATATTGGTATATAGATACAGGATTTGGAGAATATCCTTTTAATCTTCAATGTTCTAAAGAGAATTATAATGATGGAGATACTAAATTATTTGGATTAAGAAATTACTTTAAAACAAAAGAAGAAGCACAAGAGAAATTAGATAAATTAATAAAGTGTTTTTATGAGGATTAAATATGTGGAATAGAAGTACAAAATTTAAAAGAGATTTTAAAAGAAAATATAAACATAAGAGCGATAGATTTGATACCTATACAAAATATTATGTAAGTGAAAAAGGTATAAAATTAAAAAATGATAGAATTAAAGATTTAAAGTATTGGAAAAATCATTATAATAGATTATTTAGAAGAAAGAAAGTAAAATTAGATGAGATAGGTTTTAAAAGTAATTATTATATAAGATATTATAGAAGTATTGTTTGGGATAAATTTTATTGAAAGGAGATTATGTGATATGATAAAATCTAGTTTATTTAGAGTATATAACTCAAGAACTTACGAGAATGTAGAAAATTTAAGTAGAAATTTTTATGGAGATTATTTTGTAAGGAATAATAATGATAATAATGAAGTTATTTTATGTAGTAGTTTTGAATTATATAATCATAAAGGTAATTGGTTAATTGTATTTGAAGGGGATATATTAGAAATTACATTTAAAAAGATTGGAAAAAATAAAGATATTAAACTTAGTGGTAAAATTATGTATGAAAATAATACATATTTACTTGATACAATTCAAGGTAAGATAGATTTAACCCAAAGTAATAATATTGTAAATTTTGAAATAATAGATAATTTCTTTGATATACAAAATAAATTATATAAAATT